>Ga0157380_10000365_pt1 | contig 27217 bp, 30 predicted proteins | sample S35metaG_FD_119757 | JGI IMG/M metagenome (GOLD analysis project Ga0157380, IMG submission 119757) | Switchgrass rhizosphere microbial communities from Kellogg Biological Station, Michigan, USA - S3-5 metaG | ecosystem: Host-associated > Plants > Roots > Rhizosphere > Soil | place: USA...
GAATGGCGTGGCGATGCGCTTCGTGCCGGCGAAGGCCTGAGAGCCGTTGGGAAAAGCGCGAAAGAGCGCTTTTCAAGGTGCCGGATTTTCCAAACAGGCTCTGACCCACAAAATTCGCGGGCGGCGGTTCATTCGCTCTCTCTTTTGTCTTACATAACCGGCACGCGCGCACGCCTTGTCCGCGCCGGGAGCTTGTGATGCGGGTAATGCGCGGGATCTGGAAGGTGCTGGTCGGGATCAAGGATCTGCTGGTCCTGATCTTCATGCTGCTATTTTTCGGCCTGCTTTATGCCGCGCTGTCGATGGCGCCGAACCCCGCGATCACGACCGGATCGGGCGCGCTGGTCATCCGGATGAATGGCTCGCTGGTCGAGCAGCCCGAGAATGTCGATCCGTTGTCGTTGTTGAACGGCGGCGACAATGTCCAGAGTCAATACCGGCTGCGCGACGTGGTCAATTCGCTGCGCGCGGCCGCCCAGGACAGCTCCATCAAGGCGGTCGTGCTCGATCTCGATCGCTTCACCGGCGGCGGTCAGACCACCATCGCCGATGCCGCCGCCGCGATTGACGAGGTGCGCCGGGCAAACAAGCCGGTATTCGCATACGCCACCGGCTATTTTGACGACAGCTATCAGCTTGCCGCCCATGCCAGCGAAGTGTGGCTTGATCCGCTCGGCGCGGTGATGCTGGCCGGGCCGGGCGGATCGCGGCTCTATTATAAGGGCTTCCTCGACAAGATCGGCGTCACCGCCAAGGTCTATCGCGTCGGCACCTACAAATCGGCGGTCGAGCCCTTCATCCGCAGCGACCAGTCACCCGAAGCGCGCGCCGCCAACCAGGCGCTCGCCGACAGCCTGTGGCAAAGCTGGCAAGCCGGCGTCACCAGTGCGCGGCCCAAGGCAAAGGCCGCCGCTTACAGCGCCAACCCGCAAAGCTTCATCGCCGCTACCCATGGCAACATCGCTCAGGCGGCGGTCGCGGCCGGGCTGGTCGACAAGCTCGGCGATCGTGTCGCGTTCGGCAAGCGCGTGGCCGAAGTGGCGGGCGAGGATGATGCGCCCGGCCGCTTCAAGACGGTATCCTTCCCGCGCTACGCCGCCGTGCATCAGTCTAGGGACGGCGGCAAGATCGGGGTGCTGACCGTGGCGGGCGAGATCGTCGACGGGCAGGCCGGGCCAGGCACCGCCGGCGGCGACACCATCGCCGACCTCCTCACCGACGAACTCGCCCGCAACCGGATCAAGGCACTGGTCGTGCGGGTGGACTCCCCTGGCGGCTCGGTGACCGCCGCCGAGCGCATCCGCAGCGCGATCATCGCCGCCAAAGCGCAAGGGCTGCCGGTGGTGGTCTCGATGGGATCGGTCGCGGCGAGCGGCGGCTACTGGATCTCGACCCCCGCCGACCGCATTTTCGCCGAGCCTTCGACCATCACCGGATCGATCGGCGTGTTCGGAATCATCCCGACCTTCCAGGGCACCCTCCAGAAGCTCGGCCTGTCGGCGGACGGCATCAAGACCACCCCGCTTTCGGGTGAACCGGACGTGCTCAAGGGCACCTCGCCCCAGTTCGACCAGCTCATCCAGCTCGGCATCGAGGACATCTACGGTCGCTTCATCGGCCTGGTCGCACAGTCGCGCAAACTGAGCCCGCAGCAGGTCGATGCGATCGGGCAGGGCCGGGTGTGGGCGGGTGGCACCGCACGCCAGATCGGGCTGGTCGATCAGTTCGGTTCGCTCGACGCGGCGATTGCCGAGGCGGCCCGGCTGGCCAAGCTCGATCCCAAGACGGCGCGGCCGCTGTTCATCGAGCGCGAGCCCAACGCCTTCGAGAAATTCGTGCGCGATGCCATGCTCTCGCAGGACGAGGACGATGCCTCGGCCCGCGATGCCTGGACGATGGCGGCGCTCCGCCCGCAACGCATGCTGGTGCAGGCGATCCACGATGCCGGCAGCATCCTGGCAGGGCCGGCGATCCAGATCCGCTGCATCGAATGCGGCGGAATGGAGGCGCCGCGCCGCATCACCGCGCGGGACAGGAGCTTCATGACGATCCTCAAGGCGGCGGTCGGCCTGTGAGCTTCCTGATCCGCACCGTCGCCGAGGGCGACGAGACCGCCATCGCCGAAATCTACGCACCCTATGTGGACTCGCTCAGCGTTTCATTCGAGCAGCGCGCACCCTCGCCCAAGGAGATCGCCCGCCGCATCGAGACGGTGACCGAGACCTATCCCTGGCTTATTGCGGAATCGGACGGCGAGATCGTCGGCTATGCCTATGCCACCCGCTTCCGCGAGCGCTGGGCCTATCGCTTCGCGGTCGAGACCGCGATCTACATCGCCGCCCATCGTCAGCGCGAAGGCATCGGCCGCCAGCTCTACATGGCGCTGATCCGCACGCTGAGCGCGCAGGGCTACACCCAGGCGCTGGCGACGATCGCGCTACCCAACGAAGGCAGCATCGACATGCACGAGGCCGTTGGCTTCCGCCGCGCCGGCGTCTGGCGTGCGGTTGGCTTCAAGCACGGCGAATGGCGCGACGTCGGCCTCTGGCAACGCCCGCTGGCGACGATGGAGGATGTGCCCGACGAACCGAAACCATTCAGCGAAGTGGGATTGGTGCTGGATTAACGAATTAGGCCGGATTGAACCGATCCAGCGCTGGTGATACCTCTCTGCGGTCGCACCGCAGGAGAGCGTCATGCGTCATCCGCTCATGGCCGTCTTGCTTGTTGGAATGGGGCTTGTCTCGACAAGCTTCGCACCCGCGCCCTCCTTTCCTCCCGATGATCTCGCCGCGCTTGATCCCAGCCGGATCGCGGCGGCGCTCTGCGGCGCCCGGAAGGCAGGATCGGTGCTCACGCAAGAGTTGCTGATCGCTGCCGCAGTCGCGGCCCCAGCAAGCCAGCCCCTGCCGATCCAGCTTTTCGATGATCTCACCCATTCGCCCTTTCCGGTCACGACCTCCAGCCAACAGGCGCGGCGCTATTTCAGCCAGGGCCTGCTGCTGACCTATGGCTTCAACCATGCCGGCGCGGTCCGTTCCTTCCGCGAGGCGCAGCGGCTGGATCCGGATTGCGCGTTGTGCTGGTGGGGCGAGGCCGTGGCGCTCGGCCCCAATATCAACGCACCGATGGACGATCGTGATCGTGGGGCGGCGCTCGACGCGATGGACCGGGCGATGGCGCTACGCGCCCGAACCTCGCTGATGGAGCAGGCGTTGATCGAGGCGATTACGCACCGCTATTCGCGCGACCCGACCGCCGACCGCGCCGCGCTGGATGGTGCCTATGCCGATGCGATGCTGGACGTCGCCCGCCGCTTCCCGGCCGATGACGACGTCGCGGTGCTGGCGGCCGAGGCGGTCATGGACACCACCCCCTGGAACTATTGGCAGGCCGACAAGAAGACGCCGGTCGGCCGGAGCGGCGAGGCCGTACGCCTCATCGAGGCTGTCCTCCAGCGCAATCCCGCCCATGTGCAGGCTGAACATCTCTACATCCATCTGATGGAGGCGGCCGATCCACGCCGCGCCGAGGCGGCCGCCGATCGCCTTTCCGATCCGCTTGCCCCCAGCGCCGGCCATCTGGTCCACATGCCGGGGCATATCTATCAGCGGCTCGGCCGCCATGCGGATTCGATCCGCGTTAATATCGCGGCGGTGCGCGCCGACGAAGCCTTCATCCGCAGTGCGGGGGACAATAGCGCGGTGCGCTACGGCTATTATCCGCACAACATCCATTTCATTGTCACCTCGGCACAGATGGCCGGCGACATGGGTACGGCGATCCGCGAGGCAAAGCGGCTGCGAACGGTGCTCGATCCGGAAACCTCGGCACGCATCGCCTGGATTCAGGCGATCGATGCGGCGCCTTATCAGGCGATGGCGCAGTTCGCGAAGCCGAAGGCGATCCTTACCATGCCCGCGCCCGATGCGCGGCTGTCCTATGCGATGGCGATGTTCCACTATGCTCGCGCGGTCGCCTACGCCCAGCGCCGGGACCATAAGGGGTTCGATGGCGAGATGTCGGCGATCACCCGGATACGCAAATCCGATGCGCTTAAGGCAATGATAGACCAGGGCGTGCCTGCGTCGGACCTGCTGCTGCTGGCCGAGAACGTCGCGCGCGGTCGGTTGGCAACCGCGCAAGGCGATTATGATGAGGCAGCTGACTTCTATCGCCGTGCGATCACGATCGAAGGCCGGATTCCCTATCAGGAGCCGCCCTACTGGTATTATCCGGTGAACCAGTCGCTCGGCGCCGCGCTGTTCCTAGCCGGACGTTATGCAGAGGCCAGCGAGGCATTCCGGGCCGCGCTCGCGAAGACACCGAACAATGGCTGGGCGCTTTATGGTCTCGCTCGCAGCGAAGCCGCCCAACGGCATGCGCCGGAGGCCGCCGCCGCACGCCAGGCCTTCAGCAAGGCATGGCTCGGCCAGGCCAGCTGGCTTCGGATGGACCGGCTCTAATCCGGCCTCACGCCAAGCGCTGCCGCGCTGCCGCCGCGATCGTGCCGCAATCGATTGGCATTCACGCTCCACCCCGTTAAGGACGCATGCCATGAGCACACGCGATGAGATTTTCCGCCGGGTCGCGACCCAGATCGAGCCCTTCAACAAGAAGAAGGCGGCCTTGAGCGATGGCACGAGCTTCGCCAAGGATCTGGAATGGGACAGCCTGACCGTGATGGATTTCGTCGCGGCGATCGAGGATGAGTTCGACATCATCATCACGATGAACATGCAGGCCGAGATCGAGACGGTCGGCCAGCTTGTCGATGCGGTCACCAAGCTTCAGGGATGACCGACCTTTTTTCGAAATTCGACGCCGTCATCGCGGAGCGGCAGGCGCTGCTCGACACCGGCGTGCGCGATCCCTTCGCGATCGTGATGGAAAAGGTGATGTCGCCGACCGAGGCGATCATCGCCGGCAAGAAGACCATCCTGCTCGGCACCTATAATTATATGGGCATGACCTTCGACCCTGATGTGGTCGCGGCGGGCAAGAAGGCGCTCGATGAGTTCGGCTCGGGCACCACCGGCAGCCGCGTCCTCAACGGCACCTATCAGGGCCATAAGGAATGCGAGGACGCGCTCAAGGAATTTTACGGCGTCGATCACGCGATCGTCTTTTCGACCGGCTATCAGGCCAATCTGGGCATGATCTCCACGCTCGCCGGCAAGGGCGACTATATCATCCTGGACGCCGACAGCCATGCCTCGATCTATGACGGCTGCGCGCTCGGCAATGCCGAGATCGTCCGCTTCCGCCACAACAATGTCGAGGATCTCGATAAGCGGCTCGGCCGGCTGCCACCGGAGGCGCTCAAGCTCGTCGTGCTCGAGGGCGTCTATTCGATGTTTGGCGATATCGCGCCGCTGCCTGAAATGGTCGCGGTCGCAAAGAAGCATAGCGCGATGATCCTGTGCGACGAGGCGCACGGGATGGGCTTTTTCGGCCCCAATGGCCGGGGCGTCTATGAGGAACTGGGCTGCGAGAAGGACATCGATTTCATCGTTGGCACCTTCTCCAAGTCGGTGGGCACGGTGGGCGGCTTCTGCGTTTCGAACCATCCGAAGTTCGAGGTGCTGCGGCTGATGTGCCGCCCCTATGTGTTCACCGCATCGCTGCCGCCCAGCGTGGTCGCGACTGCCGCGACCTCGATCCGCAAACTGATGCACGCGCAGGACAAGCGCGCGCATCTCTGGAAGAATTCGCGCCGCCTGCACCAGGGCCTGCGCGATCTCGGCTTCACGCTCGGCACCGAGACGGCGCAATCGGCGATCATCGCGGTCATGCTGCCGGATATGGAGACGACCGTGAAGATGTGGCAGGCGCTGCTTGAGCTCGGTCTTTACGTCAACACCGCCCGCCCGCCGGCGACACCTGCTGGAACCTTCCTGCTGCGTTGCTCGCTATGTGCCGAGCATAGCGACGATCAGGTGGACGAAATCCTCGGCATGTTCGCGACAGCGGGCAAGGCGGTGGGCTGCATCGGCTAGAATCGTCGCCCGGAGCGAGAAGAGAATATTCGAAGGAACGATGTTATATTTTGCCGTTCGCCCTGAGCCTGTCGAAGGGTTGTCCTTGTCTTAAGCCGAGAAAATAGGACGGGGCTTCGACAAGCTCAGCCCGAACGGGATGGAGTTTGGAAAACAATGGCCAAGGCATCGATCCATGTCGGCATCGGCGGCTGGACCTACGAACCGTGGCGCGGAACCTTCTATCCCGAGGGGCTGAAACAGGCCGACGAGCTGGAATATGCCGCCCGGCATGTCACCGCGATCGAGATCAACGGCACCTATTACCGCACCCAATCCCGCGCCAGCTTCGAAAAATGGCGCGAGGCGGGGCCTGATGGTTTCGTCTTCACGGTCAAGGCCTCGCGCTTCTGCACCAACCGGCGCGTGTTGGCCGAAGCAGGCGAATCGATCGAGAAATTCCTCGGGCAGGGCTTGACCGCGCTCGGCGATCGGCTCGGCCCGATCCTCTGGCAATTCATGCCGACCAAGCAGTTCGATGCCGAGGATTTCGGCGCGTTCCTGAACCTCCTGCCGCCCGAGCAGGATGGTGTCCCGCTGCGCCACGCTGTCGAGGTCCGGCATGAGAGCTTCAAGAACCCGCGCTTCGTCGATCTCGCGCGCAAGCATGGCGTGGCAGTCGTTATCGCGGACTCGCCGGACTATCCCGCCATCGCCGATCTGACCGCCGACTTCGTCTATGCCCGGTTGATGGATGCGCAGGAACCGATCGCGACCGGCTACCCGGAAGACGCGCTCGATCGATGGGTCACGATTGCGCGCAGCTGGCAGGCGGGAAACGCACCGACAGCGCTGAGCTATGTTTCAGATGCCGAATCCAAGGCGGTTCCTCGGGACGTGTTCGTCTTCATGATCAATGGCGCGAAGGTACGGGCGCCGGCCGCAGCGCAGGCTCTGATCGCCCGGTTGAAAGGATAGGCCATGTTCGTCGCGGTCTATTGGTGGCGTGTCCACCCCGGCAAGGAGGAGCAGTTCCGCGAGGCATGGCGGCGCGGCACCGAACATATAACCGCGATCTACGGCAGCTATGGCTCCCGCTTGCACCGTGAGCGTGATGGTCGCTTCGTAGGCTATGCCGAATGGCCCGATGAGGAAACCTGGCAGAAGGCGTTCGACGCCAAGATGGTCTATGACGATCCCGAGGTGCGCGCGATGTTTCTCGATGCGATCACGGAGTCGCCGCTGATGCCGGCCTTCACCATGCATGTGACCGACGATCTGCTGACCACCCATCCGGGCGGTCGGCGAAGCTAATTCTCCGTCGCGTTAGCGCGTGGCCGGAGATCGGCAGCGGGTGTCAGCAAAGCCGACGTCTCGATCTGATCGAGCGCGTTGCCGACCGCGACATATCGGCGGGCGCGCTCCATCCACGGCATTGCCTTGTCCCGGGCGGGCAGCCGGGCAATTTCCGCCAGGGCACGATCGACATGGCCGGCATTGAGGCTGATCCGCGCGCGCTCGACGCGGCTGTCGGGCGTCATCGGCGGCGTGTCGTCCCGGCGGATGACGATCAGCCCGGCCAGCTCGCGGCGGAACCCGTCCCACCAACTTGCTTTGGGGCCTTCGCCGATCAGCTCGGGCGCCAATAGATCCAGTTCACCACGCAGGTCCTCCAGCGTGACCGGGTGATGCGACCCGCTGATGATGGTGGCGACTGCCCGGGGCTGAGTCCGCACGAAGCGCTCCCTCAGCATGCCTTCTATATAGCCGAGCTGAAGACCGCGATCGATTGCGCGCCTCGCCGCGAAGGCAACCAGCAGCGCCTCGGCCCGATCGGCATTGCCTGATGCCGCTTCCGCTCGCTCGGCGATGTCATCGACGCGATTGTCGAGCTGGGCGACGCGGCGTTCGAGCGGCGCCGTGTCCGATATGGGCGCGACAACCAGCTGGGCCGGCCGCACCGCTGATGCCGGAACGGGAGGCGGCGTCTTCATCCAGACCAGATAGGGCGATGCCGCGTCCCATCGGGTGAGGATCCACCCCATGGTGAGCAGGCCCGCCACGAACACCAGCCCGAACAGGATCAGGGATCGCAGCCATGGCCGCCCGGCCGCCCCGGCATAATCGACGCGATCATAGTCGCTCATGGCTGATCCTCTCGATCCTGGTAGACGTCCTGATCGCACAGTCGCGCGGCGATCGCCAGCAATGCGTCATTATCCGGCACCGGCGCGGCGAGCGATCGCAGCCAGCCGGCACCCGCGGCTGCACGCGCCGTATCGCTGATCGCCACGATCGCGACGCGGCTGCGATCGAGCGCCTCCCGATCGATCAGCTCGGCCAGCAGCCGGGCGGCGCGCGCGGAATGCAGGAGTGCGATCGTCCCGTCCTCGATCGCCTGTCGCGCGGGAAGCGGCAAATGCTGGACCGCTTCCGAAGCGTAGACGATCCGGCGATCGACGAGCGCGCGGGGATGCCGGAAATCGACATGATCGCGCCCCACCAGATGAAGCAGCCGGGATTTCCCTTGCGCAACCGCCCGGTCGAGGATCGCCGCGCCGTCACCCTCGCCCGCGAGGATCTCGGGGAAGCCAGCGGCACGGGCGGCGGCTTCGGTCGCGCTCCCGACCGCGAACAGCGGGAGATGATGGTAGCGCGACAGCGCTTCACCGCCAAAGCGGGCGGCATTGGCGCTGGTCATCAGCACCGCATCATAAGCAGCGGGATCCGGCGCGTCCCAAGCAAGCGGCTCTATGTGGAACAGCGGTGCCGCGATCGCGTCGAGGCCCAGTGCCCGTGCGCGACGGGCTGTTGCGTCCGCGCCCGGCTGCGGCCGCAGGATCAGTATCGTCATGATCCGAACAAGGCGCGCAAGGCCGGACTCGCCCGATCGAGCAAGTCACGCGCGAGCATCCGGGGATCAGCGATGGTGTCGCCCGAGACCCATTCCGACCCCCCGGGGCTCAGGATTTCCGCGCGGAGGAAAATGCCGCCCGCGCGCACCTCGGCCAGGGCGGCCACCGGAGAATGGCAGCCGGCATGCAGACCTTCGAGCAACGCGCGCTCGGCGTGGACGCAGAGCGAGGTTTCGGAATGGTCGATCGCGCCCAGCAACGCGCGCATCGCCGAATTGCTGGCCAGCGTCTCGATCCCGATCGCGCCTTGCGCGGGAGCGGGCAGCATGACGTCAACCGGGATCGGCACCCCTATGCTTCCCTGCCCAAGCCGGTCGAGGCCGGCGCCCGCGAGCAGGGTCGCGTCCGCCTTGCCCTCCTTGAGCTTGCGCAACCGGGTGGCGACATTGCCGCGAAACAGCACCACCTCCAGATCGGGCCGCAGGCGCCGGATCTGCGCGCTGCGGCGGGGCGATGACGTGCCGACGCGGCCTCCCTTCGGAATGTCGGCAATGGAAGCGGCGCCGATCAGCCGATCGCGCACATCGGCACGCGGCAGCATCGCGGCGATAACGATCTCCGCCGGACGGATGGTCTCGACATCCTTCATTGAATGGACCGCGAAGTCGATCTGGCCCTCGATCAGCGCGCGATCGAGTTCCTTGGTCCACAGCGCCTTGCCGCCAACCTCGGCGAGCGGGCGATCCTGGATGATGTCGCCGCTCGCCTTCATCGCGACGATCTCGATCGCGTTCTCGTCCCAGCCATGGGCCTGACGCAGCGCCGCCACGACCTGACGGGCTTGGGCCAGCGCAAGCGGAGATGATCGGGTGCCGAGACGATAAGGCTTGTTCACGGCTGTTGCCGTAGAGCCTGATCGTTTGAGGTGGAAGCACTTCGTGCTTCCGCCGAAAGCGTAAATCAGGCTCTCAACCTTGGATAAAGACCATGATTCACGTTTCAGATTGATCCAATCCGAAACGACCATGGTCTTGTCGCCCGCGCGGTGGCAGGGAAGTCTCGAGATGGCATTGATCCTCGGCCTTGAATCAAGCTGCGACGAAACCGCCGCCGCGCTGGTGACCAGCGAGCGGCGTATCCTGGCGCACAAGCTGGCCGGGCAGGAGGCCGAGCACGCGCCATTCGGGGGTGTCGTGCCTGAGATCGCCGCCCGCGCGCATGTCGAGAAACTGAGCCCGTTGATCGAGGCCGCGTTGAGCGAAGCAAAGGTCACGCTCGATCAGGTCGATGCCGTCGCCGCGACCGCCGGCCCCGGTCTCATCGGAGGGGTGATGGTGGGTCTTGTCACGGGCAAGGCCTTGGCGATGGCGACGGGCAAGCCGCTGATTGCCGTCAATCATCTGGAGGGCCATGCGCTGTCCCCCCGTCTCGCCGATCCGGACCTCCGTTTTCCCTATCTGCTGCTGCTCGTTTCTGGTGGGCATTGCCAACTTTTGTTCGTCGAGGGCGTCGGCCGCTACCGGCGGCTGGCGACGACGATCGATGACGCCGCGGGCGAGGCATTCGACAAGACGGCGAAGTTGCTCGGACTCGGCTTTCCCGGCGGCCCGGCGGTTGAAAGAGCGGCGGCTGAGGGCGACCCGAAAGCCGTCCCCCTCCCGCGCCCGCTGATCGGATCGAGCGAGCCGCATTTCTCCTTTGCCGGCCTCAAGAGCGCGGTGCTGCGCGCACGGGACAGCGGTGCGTACCGGCCGGAAGATATCGCGGCCTCCTTCCAGCAGGCCGTGATCGATTGCCTGCTCGATCGCACGATGAAGGCGTTGGAGCAGGCGGACGGCGCGACGGCGCTTGTCGTCGCGGGCGGGGTCGCGGCCAATCAGGCGGTACGCTCCGCGCTCGGGGCGGTTGCCGCGAACGCCGCCTTGCCCTTCATCGCGCCGCCGCTCTGGCTTTGCACCGACAATGCGGCGATGATCGCCTGGGCTGGCGCGGAACGGTTGGCGATGGGCATGACCGACGGGCTGGACGTGCCGGCGCGGGCGCGCTGGCCGCTGGATCCAACGGCGGAGAAAGCGCGGGGAGCGGGGGTGAAGGCATGAGGATCGGCGTGATCGGCGGCGGGGCCTGGGGGACCGCGCTGGCGCAGGTGGCGGCGGCGGGCGGCGAGCCCGTGCTGCTCTGGGCGCGGGAAGGGGAGGTTGTCGATGCGATCAACCAAACCCACGAAAACGCGACCTTCCTGCCCGGCATCGGCCTTTCCCCCGCAATCCGGGCGACCGGCGACATGGCTGAACTCGCGGCGATGGACGCCCTGCTGCTGGTAACCCCGGCCCAGCATCTGCGCTCGGTGCTGCATGGGCTCCCCCAACGCGACGCGCCCCTGGTGCTGTGCGCCAAGGGTATCGAGGCGGGCAGTTGCGCGCTGATGTCCGAAGTCGCCGCCGAAATGCAGCCCCGCGCGCCGATCGCGGTCCTGTCTGGCCCCACCTTCGCACACGAAGTCGCCGCGGGCTTGCCGACCGCGATCACCCTCGCTTGCGAAGACGCCGCGACCGGCGAAGCATTGGCGCAGCGGCTCGCGCGCCCAGCGTTCCGTCCTTATGCTTCCGCGGATGTCGTCGGTGCGGAGATCGGCGGGGCGGTCAAGAACGTGCTGGCGATCGCCTGCGGGGTGGTCGAAGGGCGCAAGCTCGGCCAAAATGCCCGCGCCGCATTGATCTCGCGCGGCTTCGCCGAAATGTCGCGCTTCGGCATGGCCCGGGGGGCGCGGGCGGAAACGCTTGGCGGGCTCTCGGGGCTGGGCGATCTGGTACTGACCTGCTCGTCGATCAGCTCGCGCAACTTCTCGCTTGGCAAGGCGATGGGGGAAGGCGGCGATGCCAGGACGCTGCTCGCCGATCGCCGGACGGTGGCGGAAGGCGCGTTTACCGCGCCGGTCCTCGCGGAGGCGGCGCGCAAGGCAGGCATCGACATGCCGATCACGGACGCGGTCTGCGCGCTTCTGGAGGGTGCCCCCGCAAAAGAGATAGTGAACAGCTTGCTCGCCCGGCCATTACGCAGCGAGCACTGATTCTGTCGAATTGCGCGGCGCACCTTCGCTTGCTATGCGGCGGCTCATGATCCCGCCGCCCGAAATCGTCCGCGTTCCCTCCGCCCGCGTCGCCTGTGACGGCGCGAGCGACATTCCCGGCGGCGCCGCGCTCGGCCATCCGCGCGTGTTCATTGAAATCGACGAGAAGGGCTATGCCGATTGCGGCTATTGCGACCGTCGCTTCATCCTTATCGGGGGTCCCGCCGACGAGGGTGCAAAGGCGGCATGAACGCCCTATATCGGCGAGCATGAGCACAATCGCCGACCCCCGCCGCTTCCTCTATCGCGACAGCCTCGATCCCGACACCGCGCTCCGCCTGTCCGCGCGGACGCTGGGCGCGTGCGACGACGGGGAACTGTATCTGCAATATCAGGCATCGGAGAGCTTCGGCTTCGACGATGGCCGGCTCAAGACCGCGGATTACAGCACCCAGGCCGGCTTTGGCCTGCGCGGGGTGACTGGCGAGACCACCGCCTTTGCGCACGCCAATGAGATCAGCGAAGCCGCGATCCTGCGCGCCGCCGAGACGATGACGCTGCTCGACCCCGCCAAGGGGCCGAAAGCCGCGCCGCCGCGCCGGACCAATGCCGCGCTCTATACGAGCGACGATCCGCTCGGGCTGATCCCGTTCGCCCGCAAGGTCGAGCTTTGCCAGCAGGTCGATGCCGCCGCCCGCGCCCGCGATCCGCGCGTATCACAAGTCTCGGTGGGCCTGTCGGGTTCGTGGAGCGTCGTCGAGATCGTCCGGCCCGACGGCTTTGTCGCCACCGACGTCCGCCCGCTGGTGCGGCTCAACGTCTCGATCGTCGCTGAAGACAATGGCCGTCGTGAGACCGGCTTCTTCGGGCTGGGTGGTCGTTATCTCTACGATCGACTGTTCGATCCGCTGCACTGGAATCGGGCGATCGACGAAGCGCTGGCGCAGGCCCTGATCAACCTTCAGGCGGTTGCCGCCCCGGCGGGCGAGATGACGGTTGTGTGCGGTCCCGGCTGGCCGGGTGTGCTGCTGCACGAGGCGATCGGCCACGGTCTCGAAGGCGATTTCAATCGCAAGGGCACTTCGGCTTTTTCCGGCCGGATCGGCGAGCGGGTCGCCGCGCCCGGCGTCACCGTGATCGATGACGGCTCGATCGGCGAACGGCGCGGCTCGCTGACCATCGACGATGAGGGCACGCCAACCCAGGCGACCACGCTGATCGAGGACGGCATCCTCAAGGGCTATCTGCAGGACCGGCTCAACGCCCAGCTGATGGGCGTGCCGGCGACGGGCAATGGCCGCCGCGAAAGCTTCGCGCATGCGCCGATGCCCCGCATGACCAACACCTTCATGCTCGGCGGCAAGGAGGACCCCGGCGAGATTCTGGCGCGCGCGAAGAACGGGATCTATGCCAAGAGCTTCGGCGGCGGCCAGGTCGACATCACCTCCGGCAAGTTCGTCTTTTCCTGCACCGAGGCCTACCGGATCGAGAATGGCAAGCTCGGCGCGCCGATCAAGGGCGCCACCCTGATCGGCGACGGCCCATCGGTGCTCACGCGGGTCAAGGCGATCGGCAATGACATGGCGCTCGATGAGGGGATCGGCATCTGCGGCAAGGGCGGGCAATCAGTCCCGGCCGGCGTCGGACAGCCGACCCTGCTGATCGACGGCCTCACCGTCGGCGGCACCGCCGCGTGAAACGCTACCCTTCGATCGACGCCCGGCTGAAGGCGTTCGTCGAGGACCAGCCGGTTTATTTCGTTGGCACCGCCTCGCAGGGCGCGCGGATCAGCGTCAGTCCAAAGGGTATCGACAGTTTTCGCGTGCTTGGCCCGAACCGGGTCGCTTATGCCGATATGACCGGAGCAACCAATGAGGCGGCCGCGCATATCTCGCGAGACGGCCGTATCACCGTCCTGTTCTGCTCGTTCACCCGCAATGCCAATATCGTGCGGATCTATGGCACCGGCCGGATCGTGTTGCCGAGCGATGCGGATTGGAACGCATTGGCGGCCCTTATGCCGCAGCCTCCGGGCACCCGCCATTTCATTGATATCGCAGTGGACGAAGTGATCGACAATTGCGGCTACGGCGTGCCGGAGATGACCCTGGTGCGCGAGCGCCCGGCGCTGACGGCCTGGTCCGAACAAAAGGGCGAAGAAGGCTTGCGTGCCTATCGCCAGGAAAAGAACAGCGTCTCCATCGACGGACTGCCGATCGAGGTCGAATGAGGCGCAAGCCCGGCATCGCGCTTGCGCTGGGGGCTGGTGCGGGGCTCGGCTGGGCGCATATCGGCGTCCTGCGCGCGCTGGAGGAAGCCGACATCCGGATTAACGCCTGCGCTGGCACGTCGATCGGCGCGCTCGCGGCGGTCTGCCTGGGCGCGCACCGCCTGGATGTGCTCGAAGGGATTGCGCGGGGCGCCAATCTGCGGATGGTGCTGCGTTTCCTTGATCCGCATTGGAAAAGCGGCGCGGTGCTGGGCGGGCGCGAGATCGCCCGCCATCTCGATCTCCATCTCGGCCATATCCGGTTCCAGGATCTCCATGTCCCGGTCTCGGCCGTCGCCGCTGATCTGTTGACCGGCGAAGCGGTGATCATCGATCGGGGGCCGGTGGCGAAGGCCGTACGCGCCTCGATGGCACTGCCCGGCATCTTTCACCCGGTCGGCATTGACGATCGTCTGCTGGTCGACGGAGGCGTGGCGATGCCAGTGCCGGTCGGCGCCGCGCGCCGGCTTGCGCCGAAAGAGCCGCTGCTGGCGATCAACCTGTTGGGCGACTATCAGGGCCGTGCCCGCGCGCTCCGCCGGAACTGGGCGGAGCGGCGCACCGTTTCCACCCTGGGCGTCGTGCGCGCCGCCACCGCATTGATGACCGCGAGCCTCACCCGCCATTCGCTGTCGGTTGATCCGCCGGACTTCCAGATCGATCTCCCCGTCGGCCACATCGACGCGGGGAATTTCACCAGAGCTCATGAACTGATCGATATCGGGCGCGCCGCGATCGTTGAAGCGCTGCCTCAAATTCGTGCACTCATTCCTGCCCAATCTGTGGCATAATTATATTTCGCGTACCCAAGCTCGGATGATGTGCTATGGATAGCCATCCGATCGTCTATCGTAGCGATCCGGCATTTGAGAGCTTGGACGGACTGATGAAGTTTCGACTGCATTACGAGGGGTTGTTATATTCCTCTAATGGTGAGGCGCGCGAAGGCCAGATTGACCGACGCGGAGGTCACAAACATGACATCAGGCGTGCGTTCCATAGACAGTTACGCCAGTTTTGGGCGACAGACATTTTCCTCTCAAATGCCAAGGGCGGGCGCGAAATCCTGAAAATGCCGGGGCAAGAGTCGGAAGGCCCCTATGATCAACGCCCATCACTTGCCGATAACCTCGCTGAAGCCCATAACATTTCAGGGCAAAGGTTCGTCCCGCTTGTCTGTGCTGAGTTCAAAATACTCTGTAAGCTTGATATTTTACTGTTGCGCAGAGACAAGCCCGGCGGGATCATCCAAGCCCGAGACATAGACAATCGATTAAAGACATTGTTCGACGCTCTCAGGATGCCAAAGGCTGGTTCGGAGATTGGCCAATGTGAGTTCACTGAAGACGAGCAGCCGATGTACGTGCTACTTCAAGAAGACAGCCTGATTACCACTGTGACCGTTGAGACCGACGAACTATTGGACCCGCCGCCGATCGCTGGCAGCGACGATGGCTTTGTCAGAATGCTGATCACCGTGGATATCAGGCCATACTACGTGAACATGTTCAACCTGGCTTTTGCTTAGCTCCTTGGATAAGGGCTTCAAAAGCCTTATCGGCCTCTGTGGGGTTTAGTTCGCCAGCGTCGATTAACTCGCGAACGGCCTCGCGAAACTTATCGCTCTGCTCCTCGGGGGTCATCCCAGGCTTTTTCTTCGGCATCAGGCTTTACCAGTCGTGGCATATGTAAGCCGCTTGCCGACGATACCGACCAACGCGATGTTGGCCCGAACCTTATCGTTCACTCCGCACGCGGCCCGATTGGTATAGCGGAAATCGAACTCAGCCAGATAGCGGTGAAGGTGCTTCTCGCTGCAATGCTGATAGATGCCCCGCATGCCGCGCTTGAAGATCGAGAAGAAGCCCTAGATGGTGTTGGTGTGGCGCTCGCCCCGGACATATTCGCCAAGGCTGTGGTTTACGACTTCATGGGTCAGGAAGCCGCGACCGATCGGCTGATAGTGAGACGCCTCATCGGTCATTAGCCGGGTTTCGGTGCTGACATTGCGGGCAACAATCGGGCCGATCTCAGCGGTGTTTACCTTGTCGATCACGAACGAACGGGCAACGCCAGTACGGCGCTCGACGAGTGAGAACACCTTCATCTTGTGATGATAGCCGCCTGCTGCCTTGGCGTCCTTCTTGTTGCCGATGAAAGTCTCGTCGGCTTCGACTTCGCCACCATTGCCGCCCATGATCCGGTCGCTGCCCGAAGCCATTGCTTCGCGTATGCGATGCGACATGAACCAAGCGGTCTTGAGCGTGACGCCCAAGGTGCGGTGAAGCTGGTTGCTGGAAATGCCCTTCTTGCTGCCCGCGATCAGATACATCGCCTGAAGCCAGATATGCATCGGGACGTGGCTGGCCTCGAAGATGGTGCCGATCTTCACAGTGAAGGGCTTACGGCACTGGTAGCATTTATAAGTGCCGATCCGGGTCGATTTGCCCTGCATCTTGGAAATGCGCTCGACCCCACCGCAATGCGGGCAGACAGGACCGTCCCGCCAGATACGTGCTTCGACGTATTCATAAGCGGCTTCTTCATCGTGAAAGTGGCGGGCGGAAAGCGCGGAAACCATGGGTCTAACTCCTATGGTCAAAATCTACGCAAATCCGTTGGGTACGTCAAGTATAATTATGCCCAATCTGTAGGCAGCGGTTAATTATTGCTTAAATTCTATGCGCTTGAGGGCCGCCCCGGTTGTCCATGGGAAATGGCCACCTCTCACGACTCGCCCTGACTCCTCGCCTCCCCGATTCTGGCATGGTGCTTGCTGAGACCCTCCCGGCTAAAGAGGGAGGCGAAATGAAACTCGTTGTCGCGATCATCAAGCCGTTCAAGCTGGATGAGGTGAGGGAAGCCTTGGCCACGCTTGGCGTGCAAGGGATGACCGTTACCGAAGTCAAGGGCTTTGGGCGGCAGAAGGGCCAGACGGAAATCTACCGTGGGGCCGAATACAGCACGAATATGGTGCCGAAGATCAAGGTTGAGGTCGCCACGACCGATGCCCTGGCCGGCCGGGTCGTCGAGGCGATCCAGCAGGCCGCCAACACCGGCGCGATCGGTGACGGCAAGATCTTCGTGCTCGACATCGGTCAGGCCGTGCGGATCCGCACCGGCGAAACCGATGATGTCGCGCTCTAGATGATAGGGGGAAACATGAAGCTATCTACAAAGATCGGCCTCGGTCTGGGCGCACTCGGTGTGTCCGCGCTGCTCGCATCGCCGAGTTTCGCGCAGGCCGCCGGGCCCATTTTCAATCCGACACCCGAACAACAGGCCACCATGGTCAACAAGGGCGACGTCGCCTGGATGGCCGTCTCCTCGGCTCTCGTTCTCATGATGTCCGTTCCTGGTCTCGCCCTTTTCTACGGCGGCCTGGTCCGCACGAAGAACATGCTTTCGGTGCTGATGCAGGTGTTCATATGCGTCAGCGTGATTGCGCTGATCTGGTGCTGCTACGGCTATTCGATGGCCTTCTCGCAGGGAACGACCCCCTATGTCGGCGGCCTTTCCAAGGCATTTCTGGCCGGCGTGGGTCCGGCCACTTATGCCCCGACCTTCTCCAACAGCGTTTATCTGCCGGAATATGTGTACGTATTCTTCCAGATGACCTTCGCCTGCATCACGCCGGCGCTGATCATCGGCTCCTTTGCGGAACGCGTGAAGTTCACCCCGCTGATCATCTTCCTCGTGCTCTGGGCGACGATCGTCTACTTCCCGATCGCGCACATGGTGTGGTTCTGGCAGGGCCCGGACTTCCTGAAGGATTCGACCGCCGCCAACGGCCTCCTCTGGGGCTGGGGCGCGCTTGACTTCGCGGGCGGCACGGTCGTTCACATCAACGCGGGCATCGCCGGCCTGATGGGCTGCCTCGTGATCGGCAAGCGCACCGGCTACGGCAAGGAGCCGATGCCGCCGCACTCGCTGACCATGACCATGATCGGCGCCTCGCTGCTGTGGGTAGGCTGGTTCGGCTTCAACGCTGGGTCCAACCTCGAGGCCAATGCCTTCATGGGCGTACCGTTCATCAACACCTTCGTCGCCACTGCGGCGGCGGCAGTGTCCTGGGCGCTGGTCGATCAGGTCGTTCATGGCAAGCCTTCGATGCTGGGCGCGGCCTCCGGCGCCGTTGCCGGCCTCGTCGCAATTACCCCGGCGTGTGGCTTCATCTCGCCGATGACCTCGATCATCCTCGGCCTGCTCGTCTCGCCGCTCTGCTTCTTCTTCGTCTCCACGGTGAAGAACAAGCTCGGCTACGACGACTCGCTCGACGTGTTCGGCGTTCACTGCATCGGCGGCGTCTTCGGCGCGATCATGACCGGTGTCTTCGCTGACCCGGCACTGGGCGGCCAGGGCTGGATCGATTACACCCAGTTCCCCGCCGTTGCCGGTGCCTATGACATGGCCGGCCAGGTGATCACTCAGATCAAGGCCGTGCTGGTCACGCTGGTCTGGTCGGGCGGCGTTTCGCTTGTTCTCTTCTTCCTCCTCGACAAGACCATTGGTCTGCGCCCGAGCACGGAAGTCGAGCTCGACGGTCTCGACCTCAACGAGCATGGCGAACGCGCCTACAACTACTGACGGAATTGGGGCGGGCGTCGCGGCCCGCCCCGCATATCTCTCCTGCGAAGGACTCAGCCGGCGGGGCAACCCGCCGGCTTCTTGTTTTATTCGTTTGCATGCCGGATGGCACCGAATTGCTCTTCGCGTGTTTGGACACGCCGAAGCAAAGGTTGCTGGGAGAAGATGATGAAACATCTTGCAAGGACGATCACCGTGGCGGCGCTTATCGCGCTCGCGGGATGTGGCGGCAAAGGCGACGACAAGGCAGGCGACGCAATTGCGGACAATGCCGACGCCGTCGCCGACGCCATGGACAACCGTGCGGATGCGCTTGATGATCAAGGTCTGGATAACCAGGCGGACGCGCTGGAAAATCAGGCAGACGCAGTCCGCGATGCCGGCCAGGAGCAGGAAGAGGCGCTTGACGAGGCGGATATCAACGCCAGCAATACGGCGGTGCCGCACTGACATCGGCAGGTGCCGCGGAGTCCGGTGCATTGAAGAATGGCGCCCCGGCACTGGCGGACTGGCTTTCCACGTGATCGCGTGGAAAGCGGATCAGCCGTGGCGGGGCGCTCATAGTCGTCAGACGCAACCGAACAACGCAACGCCACGAACACAGGGGCCTCAAGCCCGAGTGGGGCAATGCGCCGGACAAGGTGTTGCGAGAAGGCACATTGAACGACGTCCGTTGATGCAACCTGCATGCATCGAAATGCACCGGTTGCAAACCGTTGCATATGCGATAGAATATGCAACTGATGAGTTCACGGTCACCCTTTGCGGCGAGGCTCCATCTCGTGCTGAGCGCGGTCGCCATGTCGCGCGCGCGACTGGCCAGCGTGCTTGGTGTCGACAAGTCGCTGGTGGGCCGTTGGGCGGCAGGAGCGGTTCATCCATCCGATCATAACCTGTCCCGGATCACCGCCGTGGTTGCGGACCGCTTCCCCGGCTTTTCGGCGCTCGATTGGGAACGCGACCTCCCTGATTTCGCGCGTTGTCTTGGTATCGATCCGTCGGTGGCGAGGCTTGAACAGCCCCTTCCTGCCGTGCAGGGGCTGCCGCTGCAATTCATCGATCTCGCGCGGCGCAATACCGAGCAACGGGGCGCCGCATATGAAGGTTTTTGGCGCACGTCGCGACCGTCCGTGTTGATGCCGCATCTGATCTTCCAGGATCATGGCATGATCCGGATGAACCCGAATGGCCTGCTCGAAGTGCGGATGGGCGGCGCCGGCCTGTTCTTCCACGGCTGGATGATGCTGGCGGAGGGGAATCTTTTCGTGATCATTCACGACAGCACCGGCCAGACGCCGTTGTTCCTGATCTTCCGCGGCGTGCCGCTGCCACGCGCCGAGGTGATGGAAGGCATTTTGCTGATGGCGGCGCTCAACGCCAGCCGCACACCGGCCGCCGTGCCGATTTTGCTGGAACGCATCGGGGACCTCAGCGGCAAGCGTGAGGAGGACGATGCTACTTGTGACGACCTGATCACTAGGCAGCCGACCGTGAGCATCGACGAAATCTCCGATGCCAATCGCAGCTATCTGATGCGCGATGTCGGCCCTGCTGCTGCGGCCAGCGGCGGCGACCTCTTCCTGCTGGCTGGCGGCGCACTGACCCGTGGCAGTACCGCCACCGGGCAACTTCAGGGTTAGTCACTGGCTGTCAGACCCAGCTACCAGCCGAGGTGCAATTCCTTGATCGCGATTACCGGACCCGCCCGCATCGCGGCGCGGTCTCCGGAACCCATCTCGTGGAAGTGGCCAATTTTCTCCAGCCATAGCTGATAGAAGATCGCCAGTTCCTTGCGCGCGAAATGCAGCCCCGGGCACATGTGGATGCCCGTGCCAAACGCAGCATGCTTGCAAGGGGGGCGGCCGATATCCACGGCCTCAGGGTTCGGCGCCATGCGGTCGTCCCAGCTGATCATCACCAGCGGCACGAGAATCGTATCCCCTTCCGCAAGGGCAATCCCGCCCAGCTCCGTGTCGCGCGTGACATAGCGTGGCAGCGAAACGAAGGTATAACGGCGCAGAAGTTCCTCGACCGCCGCCGGGATGCATGCCGGATCCTCCATCATCCGCTGGCGCAGCGCCTGATCATGCGCAAGATGGCGCATGCCGAAGCACAAGGCATTCGCTACGGTGTCGAGCCCGGCAAGAAACATCATGAAGCTCATCGACATCAGTTCGCGATCCGAGAGCTTGCCGCCTTCATATTCCTGATGGATCCATTTGGAGATCCAGTCATCACGCGGATCGGCTCGACGAACCTGAATCAACTCGCCGATGAGCTGCATGATCTGGAGGGACACCTGGCGCTGGGCATCGCGGTCCGTCGCCTTGGCGAAGAAGGTGAACTCCAGTTCGCGGATATGATCGAATTTATCGAGCGGGAAACCGAACAATTCCATGAACACGCGCAGCGCGAACGGCGCGGCGACGCCGTTGACGAACTCGCATTGCCGGTCGTCGATCACCGCATCGATCGTCTGGTTGGCGAGCGCGGTAATCCGCGCCACCGCCGGATCCACCTTCTTCGCATCGAAGAAAGGCTTGAGGATCTGCCGGTAATAGCGATGCTCGGGGGGATCGAGCATCTGCGGAATGATCTGCGGCATTTGCGGGTTCACCGGGATGGTGATGTACCGATTGGAATAGATCTCGGGCTGTTTCAGTACCTCCAGCGCCAGATCGGCGGAGTTGACCACCCAGTGGCCGCCGTTCCGCTCCGTCCAGAACAACGGCGGCGCCGATTTTCTGAGGTTGAAATAAGCATCCTGGCCATTCGCGGCGATATCGGGGCTACGGTAATAATCGAAGTCGTAAACCGGCGCCCGCTCGCGCTGTAGAAGGTCGGGCGTCGTCCCGGTTTGCAGCAAATCAGCCATTCTCGAACATTATGTGTCGGTGCCTTAACAATCAAGTAAGCATATTTCCTAACCATCAGAGCTATTCAGGCAAAGCCGGCATGCCCTTGCTGCGATGCCGCAAACCCGCTATGGGCGCCGGCAAATCCGTAAAATCCGGGAATTCGAGAATGCCGCTTCGTAACGTGGCCATCATCGCGCATGTCGATCATGGCAAGACCACCCTTGTTGACCAGCTCTTCCGCCAGTCCGGCACCTTCCGGGATAACCAGCGCGTCGAGGAGCGCGCGATGGATTCGAACGATCTTGAAAAGGAACGTGGGATCACCATCCTCGCCAAATGCACATCGATCGAATGGGAGGGCACGCGGATCAACATCGTCGATACGCCCGGCCACGCCGATTTCGGCGGTGAGGTGGAGCGCATCCTCTCGATGGTCGATGGTGTTATCCTCCTGGTCGATTCGTCCGAAGGCGCGATGCCGCAGACCAAGTTCGTGACCGGCAAGGCGCTTGCGCTCGGGCTCCGGCCGATCGTTGTCGTTAACAAGATCGATCGGCCCGACGAACGCACGCAGGAAGTGCTCGACGAGGTCTTCGATCTCTTCGTAAGCCTTGAAGCGACTGACGAGCAGCTCGATTTCCCGGTCCTTTTTGCATCTGGACGTAACGGTTATGCCAGTGAGGATGCACAGGCACGTTCGGGAACGCTCAAGCCGCTGTTCCAGAAGATCATCGATCATGTACCCGCCCCGTCAGCCGATCCCGACGGGCCATTCAAATTCCTGGTAACACTGCTCGATCGTGACAATTTCCTCGGTCGCATCCTCACCGGCCTGGTTTTTTCGGGTTCAGTGAAGACCAACATGCCGATCCATGCGCTCGATCCGGACGGCAATGTCATCGAGACTGGCCGCGCCTCCAAGCTGATGGCGTTTCGTGGCCTCGAACGCGTGCCGGTAGAGGAGGCCAATGCGGGCGACATTATCTCTATCGCGGGCCTCACTACCGCGACCGTTGCCAATACCATTGCCGACCCGAGCGTTTCCGATCCGCTGCACGCGCAGCCCATAGATCCGCCCACGCTCTCGATGCGTTTCGCGGTCAACGACAGCCCGATGGCGGGCCGAGAAGGCAGTAAGGTCACGTCGCGCATGATCCGCGATCGCCTGTTCCGCGAAGCCGAATCCAATGTCGCGATCAAGGTGACCGAAAGCGCCGACAAAGACAGCTATGAAGTGGCCGGCCGGGGTGAACTTCAACTGGGCGTGCTGATCGAGACGATGCGTCGCGAAGGCTTCGAGCTTGGCATTTCACGTCCGCGGGTGCTGTTCCGTGAAGACGAGAATGGCGACAGGACCGAGCCTTACGAGACGGTCGTGATCGACGTGGACGAGGAATATTCGGGAACTGTCGTCGAAAAAATGGCGATCCGGAAAGCGGAACTGACCGACATGCGGCCTTCAGGCGGCGGCAAGACCCGCATCACCTTCTCCGCGCCATCACGCGGACTGATTGGCTATCACGGCGAGTTCCTGTCGGACACGCGCGGCACCGGCATTATGAACCGACTGTTCGAGAAATACGGGCCGCACAAGGGTGCTATCGAAGGCCGCAAAAACGGCGTGCTGATCTCTAATGGCACCGGCGAGGCCAATGCCTATGCCTTAGGTCCGCTTGAGGAGCGCGGTGTCATGTTCGTCGCCCCCGGCGAAGCGCTTTATGAGGGCATGATCATCGGCGAGAACGCCAAGACCGACGATCTCGAAGTCAATCCGATGAAGGCCAAGCAACTCACTAATTTCCGCGCCAGCGGCGGCAAAGATGACGCGATCCGCCTGACACCCCCACGCAAGATGACCCTCGAACAGGCCATCGCCTATATCGACGACGATGAGATGGTCGAAGTCACCCCCAAATCGATCCGCCTGCGCAAGCGCCACCTCGATCCGCATGAGCGTAAGCGGGCGAAGCGGACGGCTGAAGCGGCGTAGAGCGCTTTTTGCACGGGCAGCAAATTAGCGGGTGCGCTGCGCATGCACGACCCGAAACAAAACGCCCTTTGTCCCCCGCCAAACGGGTTGCAAGCCCTCGTCTTTCGGCCAGCGGCTTGGCGGGAAACCGACCATCCAGAAATAGTCGAACGCTCCCCTGGGGAAGTGGCGAATGGCGTAATCCACGGAATAACTGCCGATCTGGTCGCATTCTTCCGGAAAGGTCTGATGGCTCGGGCTGATCACAAACTGTCCGCCTTGCGGATAGTGAGTGCTCAACATCGCGATGCTGGTCCACTGGCCGTTGACGAAAGAGTCGCGTCGAACGATCGCCATTTGCGAAAGATGATCCAGGCGCGGCGAATGCCAATCACCGAAACAGGGCATATTCACGAGGGACACGATGCGTGACCCGGTTGGTATATGATCGAGCGCAACCAATTGCGCTTGATATCCCCGATCAAGCTTTGCGTAGAACCATGTTTGAACTGCCAGCCGGCACCCGATGAAAAGCAGTGCAGCAAGCGCGATATGGCTCTGAAACCTGCGGTTATCCGGCAAGACGCGAAGGCCCAATATACCGATCGCCAACAGATAAGGCGCGATGCGCGCATCGTTGAAGCCAGAGGCCATCACCACCACCGGCATCAGAATGAACACGAGCGACATCAACAGAAAAACCGCGATGACGGAGGCGTCGATCAGCAAGTGTTTTCTGAACACGCCAGCGTAGAACAGTGAGAACAGCACCCACGCGCTCAGCATGTCAAAAATGCCGGAGCTGTTGCGAAATACGCTAGCCAACGCGACGGCCTTTGCGGGCCAGTAGAGAAATCCGTAGGTCGCCCCCGGTTGAGCGTGCGGCAGCCAGAAGAACGTCAGCAACAGGGGCGGGATAAGCGGCAGGCAGGAAACGCCAGCAAGGAAAATACCCGCCGGATAGCCACGCTTCTCACGGACAAAGCGGCCAACCTCCAGCCCGAATATGATGATGCCGAACAGCCCCCAAGCCTGACTGTGGGCCAGAAATATGATTGTGCTGATGATTGCAAACAGCGCGGCTCTCAGCCAGAAAAGCTTTCTGCGGCCCAAGTTCAACCAGGCGGCCGACGCCAGCAGCGCAAGCGCCATTCCCAGGGTGAAATTGAGAAAACCGAGCTGGAACGCGAAATTATAGGTCAGCGGCAGCGCAAAAAGCGTAGGGGCTGGAATATATCCGTGAACCTCCCGCGCGAAGGCCAACATACCCAGCACAGTCAGCGCGACAATAGCAATTACCAGAAGCTTTGCGCCAAGCTCCAAACCGAACAGGTGGGTCGCAGGTATGATAAGCAGATCGAAGCCGATGTTCGGCACCAGCATCCATTTGAAGGTATACCATTGATGCAAGGGGGACGGCTTGCCCGCCATAAGCTCAATATGAAATCTCGCCAGATGATTGGGGAGATCATTCAGCGGCGGAATGGCCGGCCATATAAGCGGAATGCAGAAGCCGACGACAAGCAAAGCCAGTATCGGCGGGCTGTTCCACCATCCACCTTGCTCTGTTCGATCGGTCTTTTCTAGCGACATGATCCCGCCCCGTCGGTCTTCGGCAACCCAGACAGTTTCCTTTAGCAGGACAAACTTTAAAACGTCTTTCGATTGCTCAATTCGCGTCAACAGTCGATGTCGGCGTCTAGCAGCTCAACGCCAGCAACGCCTTCCACTCCCCTTCGCGTACGGGGCTGACGCTCAGCCGGCTCTGGCGGAGCATCACCATATCGACAAGTTTGGGTTCCGCCTTCATGGCCTTGAGCGTCACGGGCGGATCGAGCGGCTTTACCGGCCTTACGCGCACCGCCACCCAAGCGGCATCCCTGGGATCGGGATGGGGTTCGCTAGCGATCTCCATGATCCCGACAGCGGCCTTCACATCGCCTGAATGGTAGAAGAGGCCTTGGTCACTCGGCTTCATCGCGCGGAGATGGAGCCGGGCGGCGTTGTTGCGCACGCCATCCCACTCGGTCTCGCCATCGCGCAGCAGATCTTCCCAGGAATAGCTTTCGGGCTCGGACTTCATCAGCCAATAGGCCATCTCGCGGTTCCTCCTCAGTTGCCCGCCGACACGCTACAGCGATTTCGAATAAATCCGATAGACCTTGTTGACGCGGCTATCGATCGTCTCGGCGATCGAGCGCATGCCCTGATTATCTTCAAGAATCCAGCCGATCTCGCCGCGCGTGGCCCCGTAATGTGCAACCGCGTCGCGGCGGATATATTCGATCATCATGAAGGCGAGCTGGCTCGCGAGGCGTGTTGCCTGAAGGCGCTTGACGACGCCCATAAGCGGCACGCGCATGGTCCGCACCTTGGGCTTGCGCAGCCGCCAGAGCAGCTTGGCGAACATGTTCGTAGAACGGATTCTTGCCCAGCGTGATCAGTTCCACCGCCCAGGGCAATGAGCGGCAACGTTAAATTCGAGAAGAAATCAGTCGCCCCACCATATCCTTGCGTCAGCGATACAGCGTCTGTTCGGCAATCCTGATCTGCCGACAAGCCTCGACCGCGGTCCCGTCACGCCCGACAATGAAATCCACCTCACGCAGCTTCGCGATGATCTGCTCCGGCGTGAATCGCTGACGTCCCATTCAATCCTCCAATTCTTTCGCCCTCGCGGACTCTCTTCAGAATTGGACCAGTTTTCCCAAGGCAGACCGATACCACCTCCTCGGGACTGAATGACTTATCCTGACGTTCCGGCAAATTCGCGCGTTTGTAACAGGCCATTGATGTGAGCCCTCACCATCGTGCGAGCTTCTTCTGGCGTGAACACGTCGGGCGAGAGGCACAATTCCAGCCATAGGCCGTCCACCAGTCCCGTGATCGCGATAGCGGCAAGCCGAACGTTTCTTTGTGCCATCCCACATTCCGCAAGAAGTCCTTCCACAGTGCCACGGTAAGCCGCGTAAAGCTCGGAATGAATTTGGGCGATGTCGGGGTTGGTCGTGAGGCTCCAGAAGGCAACCCAGGTTGCGAGCAGCGAATGTTCGGCTATCGGCGGGTCGAAGCTGGCGGTGACATAGGCGATTAGCCGCGCCCGGGGATCCCTGCCCGCTTGCGTGACTGCCTCATCCAGCGCCCTGGACACGCGTTGGCCTACCATCCTGTAGGTCGCGGCTATCAGCGCATCGATTCCGGCGAAATGGTGGTTCACGAGACCGGGCGAAACACCCGCCTCGATCGCGATGGTCCGCACTGATGCACCTATTGCGCCGTCGCGCGCCAGCACCCGTATTGTTGCCTCGATCAGACTCTGCCGCCGGTCATCGGGAGAGGCACGATGGTAAGCGGGCTTGCTCATTTGCCGACCTTATTATACGGTCGTACAACAAGCAATCGGAGCCGGAATGGCGCATCGACTGGCGGATTTTGAACAACCCGGGTCTGACGCCGACTGGAGTCTGCCCGCCTGGCTCTACACCGATCCTGAATATCACGAAGTCGAATGCGCGCATGTGCTTCGGCCATCCTGGCAAATCGTCTGTCATCAGAATGATGTGCCCGCGCCGGGCGATTATCATGGCATCGATTATCTGGGTGAAAGCGTCATCGTCGTGCGCGGCGACGA
>Ga0157380_10000366_pt1 | contig 27213 bp, 19 predicted proteins | sample S35metaG_FD_119757 | JGI IMG/M metagenome (GOLD analysis project Ga0157380, IMG submission 119757) | Switchgrass rhizosphere microbial communities from Kellogg Biological Station, Michigan, USA - S3-5 metaG | ecosystem: Host-associated > Plants > Roots > Rhizosphere > Soil | place: USA...
ACACCGCCCGAACTCGATCGCGTTACCGGGGCTGATCCTCGCAGGGTGTCTGGCCGTGCTCGTAGGATGTGGAGGCGGTGGCAGCGCGTCGACGCCCACCACTGTAACACCCGTCAGTGCGCCGGCTTCAGCGCCGGCCGCACCGTCGAATCCTTCGGCATCCCCAGGCAACGCCGCAGTAACCCTTGTCTGGACGGCGAGCAGCAATGCCACTAGCTACAACGTGAAGCGGGCCACCGCGAGCGGCGGCCCTTACGCGCAACTCGCGGCTCCGACGACTACGTCCTACAACGACACCGCACTCGCCAACGGCACGACCTATTACTACGTTATCTCGGCCGCCAATTCGGCCGGTGAGAGTGCCAATTCCGCTCAGGTCAGCGCGGTGCCCGTCGCACCCGCTGCACCGGCGACGATCCCGGCAACCCCAGCGGGTGTTGCAGCGACCGCTGGAAACGCATCGGTCAGTTTGAGCTGGTCGGCGAGTAGTGGTGCAACGAGCTACCGTGTGAAACGGGCCACGACAAGCAGCGGACCGTACACGCAAGTTGCTGCACCCACCTCGATCTCTTACAACGACACTTCACTCGCCAATGGGACGGCCTATTACTACGTCGTCTCGGCTGTCAATTCAGTCGGTGAGAGCGCGAACTCGGCACAGGTGATGGCGACTCCGATCGCGCAGTCGGCGGCCAACGTGACTGTGACGGTGACCCCATCGGCGACTCACACGATCTCTCCCTATGTATACGGAGTCAATAGCGCGAGCGCCTCCGGTGTCTATCCTGCTGGGACTGAATCAGCACTACCGAGTGGTATTACTTTCGATCGATTGGGCGGCAATCGTTTGACGGCGTACAACTGGGAAACGAACGCTTCGAATGCGGGCAGCGACTATCTTTACCAGAACGACAATCTATTCCCGGGAAATACCCCGGCATCCGCGGTCACCAATTTCGTCGCGGCAGATCACGGTGCGGGACGTGCCACTCTGTTTACGGTTCAGATGCAGGGCCTGGTCGCCGGTGACGAGAGTGGTCCGGTCAGCGTTACCAGCCCGCCCGACTTATCTCGCTTCAAGTCAGTCGTCTTCGGGAAGAGTAGTGTCACCAACGTCCCATTCACCACCACTCCTCCAACCGCCGACGCGAACGTCTACATGGATGAATTCGTTTGGGCAGTCGACCAGAATTTTCCCGGGCAGAATATCTTCGGAACGACCCCCTCCTCTCACCCCGTGTTCGTCTCGCTCGACAACGAGCCTGAGCTTTGGCACTCCACGCATCTCGAGGTCCAGGGCTCGACACGCATCACGTCGGATTCGTACATAGCCAAGACTATCAGCCTGGCTACTGCATTGAAGGCGCGGTTTCCCAATCTAGTCATTTTTGGCCCGGCTCACTATGGCTTCTTTGGCCTCTATGCCTGGAACGGCGAACTCACGCCGACTGCTTCCGGCAACAACTGGTTTGCCGACAAGTATCTGTCGGAGCTCAAGACGGCGTCGACTACGGCTGGTAAACCGCTGGTGGATGTCTATGACTTCCACTGGTATCCGGAGGCAACGGACGGTAACGGCAAGCGCGTCGTGTCGCTCAACGGCACAACGCTGACCGACGCCCAGGTGCAGGCCATCGTCCAATGTCCGCGCAGTTTGTGGGATTCGACGTATCAGGAGAATTCTTGGATTCCCAGCACACTGGGCGGGCCGATCCATATCCTACCGAGGCTGCAAGCAAAGATTGCGGCAGCCAATCCAGGAATGAAGCTCTCCATCACCGAATACAACAACGGCGGTGCGCAGCACATCGCCGGCACCATCGCCCAGGCCGACACTCTCGGCGTATTTGGAGTGCAAGGACTATTCGCTGCGAACATGTGGCCGCTCGTGACCGACGAACCGTATCTGCTCGCGGGGTTTCGAGCATTCCGCAATTTCGACGGTGCGAATCACAACTTCGGGGACACGTCGGTTCAAGCCGTTTCCAGCAACGTGGCCAATGTCGCGGTCTACGTCAGCACCGATGCAAGCCGCCCTGGCCGCGTGGTGATGGTGGCCATCAACCGCTCCAACACAACGCAGACAACAGCTATTACCGGCCAGCCATTGTCGGGCACAGCCCACTTGTTCCGGATGACTGCAGCTACCGCAGCCACCCAGAGCACGGTGCTGCCGGTGGATTCCGGCACGCAAGCGGTCTCCGGATCGTCGTTGACGATTGCGCTGCCCAGTCTGAGTGTGACGACCATCGATATCTATTGATCGCCTGTGATCGACTCCGCCGCTGGTGCGCTCCGCACGGGCAATGGCTTTCGGAAGGGCGCCAACAACATTTCCACGTCCGATCGCTTCATGGCTCCGATCAGCAGCGATAGACCTGCGAATACCAGCACACACAACGGGATGGCCAAGAAAGGCGAGAAGGCAGGCAAGTTACGAAACAGCAATAGGACGACGGCGCCGACGATCAGGCTGCGGCACGCGTCGCTGATGGTGCTGCGATCAATAGCCTCACGAATGATCACGCTCCCGGTGACAACCATCAGTGCTTCACCGATTACCGTAGCGTACACCACGCCGAGTCCACCATTGGCAAATCGTGCCTGGCAAAAGGGGACCAGTACGAAGACCAGCGCCGATGTGACGACGACCGATATCACCTTGGCGCCAGCCAGGCGACCGGCCTTGCCCGCCGCGACGATCGCCACGCCCAAGTAGACGTCAACATACAAGAACAGCGCAACGGGAGCGAACGCGCGCAGCACGTCTGCCGCGGGGCCAAACTTCTGCAGGCTGTAGATAAGTTCCACAGGCACGTCGGCAAAGAGATATGTGCCGACGGCGACGAGCACACCTAACTGCAAGAGCATTCGAAACGAGACGCCGAAGGTGCGCTTGAACTCGGCGGCATCGGCGGCAGCTCTGGACAAGCGCGGGAACACTGCCATGACGAGGATCGTCGCCGGCGCGATGAGCGTGCCGTTGATATTCGACGCGGCGCCAAACCAACCGACGACTGCAGGGGAAGTAATCTTGTAAAGGATATTTGCGCTGAAAAAAGGACCGATCGCCGTGGCCAGCGTCATCGCGATCAAGGGAACACCATCTTTCATGAGTTGGCGCGACGTCGACATTGACGCTCGAATCGCTGGCAGGTGGAGACGTCGGTAGACAACAATGCCGATCACGAGGGTCAGACAGCCGGCGACTGACCATGCGAACATCAGGCCAAACAGTCGGCCTCCCAGCGCGAAACAAGCGATCGAGGTGGCAAACGTCGCCAGCTTGAGCGCAACGCTGAGCATCGCATCTCGGTCCATGAGTTCGCTTCCGCGAAATATCCAGCCGAAGGTCAGACCTAGGTACTGCGGCAGCCAACTCAGAATCAGTACTCCGGTGAGCACACGCGTGCGCACGTCGTAGCCAAGCATCCATGTCGTCGCGACCGCGACAATACAGGCGACCAAAATAGTTGCAGCTCGCACCGCCAGTGCACTGCCAAGCAAATCCCCGGACCTCTCCGGGTAGCGAGCCGTATCACGAACGACGATCTGACCGTGGCCCCAGTCAACGAACACATAGGCGAAGGTCGCGATCGAGGTCACGAGATACAGCAGTCCGAAATCCGACGAGCCGAGAGTTCGGGCCATCGTGGCGCTGAGCAGGATGGTCAGAATGGTCGTCACAACCTGGCCCAGGCCAAGATGTAGGACATTACGTACCATGCCGCCGGGACGCGACGAACTCTTAACTGTCGTCATCGTGATCCAAGCCTTGCACTCACTTAGGCGATTTGAGGCGCGGAGTGCGCCGGGTAACAAGGCGCATGGTCATTCTGATGCACTCCAAAACCAGAGTTCGGGGAGCAGTAGCGAATCACGGGATTCATTGAAACCCTACGCGAGGGGGGCATGTCTTCGTCGAACGTCCCCGCCCTTCCATGAGCAACCTGGAAACGCGCTTGCGAATGTTCGCGCAAGGACGTTCTATCCAGTAGTGAACCAGGGTGGCAAAACCTAGCGTGCAGGCAAGGGCGACGGAGTTCGCCAGAACCGGGTCGAACGGCCAAACGCTCTTGATACTCTCCATGATAATCGAGTGGCCCAGGTACATCGCGTAGGAAAGAACGCCGAGAAAGCGCATGAAGGGCAGATTCAAGAAAATTACCGGCCACGATTTCTGATAATGAATGGCCGCAATGAAGAGCGGTATGAGTGCCAATCCCTGCAAAGTGTAGCGAAATGTCTCGCGAAAACGCTCGTCGCGGAGCAGAAAGGTTCCGACCAGCACCGCGACGCAAAGTGGCAGGAGCCACTTCATGCAGCGAAGCAACCAACTGTGTAACGGATCGTGGAAGATGGGGTTGGCAATCACGGCGAACAGACAGCCGAACAGGATGCTATCGAAGCGCGTATCGGTGCTGTAGTACGTGCGCATGCCTTCAACATGAAAATAGAAAACAAGAATGCAGCGCCATGCTAACGCGGCAGCGCACAGCCAGAGCAAGATGACTGCTTGGCGGCGGACGGAGAATCGCCGGTACATCCAGACGCAGAGAAGCGGAAATATGAGATAGAAGTGCTCTTCGATAGCCAGCGACCAAAGCACCCCGGTACCCGGCATGAAACGAGCGTCAGAAGCAAATATTTGATAGTAGTTGAAGACCTGCAAGGCCTGCGCAAGAGTTCCCGCAATGGGGACTGCAGATTGCTCTTTGCCGAAATAAGACAGCACTATCGCAAGCGCCAGGGCTGCATAGAGAGGCGGGAAAATTCGGAGCACGCGGCGAAGATAGAAGCCACCCAGACTGATTCGACCGCTGCGGGCGTGTTCTGCTCGGAGCAGCGTAGTAATCAGATAGCCGCTGAGCAGAAAAAAGATGCTGACGCCGAAGCCACCGGGAACGATGGAACCACCCAGACCGGCGTGAGCAAAGAAAACAAGGGAGAATGAAATCGCTCTAATCCCATCCAAGGACGGAATATACAAGCTGTTCGGGGACACGATGCCTTCGTGCGGGCGCGCAGTCGGACGTGCATCCCCGGCGTCAAGCACAGCCGCTTGGCTCGAATTAACAGTCAATTCATTCCCCGACCGATCCGTTGTGCAAAGCTATTTCTCATTCACGTCGTGAGCGATGTTTGTGGTTTCGATTCTAACCTCGGCACGACACTCGCCGTGGAAGCTCGTACGCAAATCGCGAAAGCCAATACCAGTCCTACCAAAATATTAATAACGGAAAGGAATGTTTGGCGGATGACAGCGTCGCCGCATCCGCGTGAATGCCCGTTGATCGATGAACAGATTATGTCATGCACCGAGGTCGCGCGCTTAGAATGACAGGCGCGGAATATGCCGTGGACTAGTTATCGTTGAGGAATTGTACCCGTCGGAACATTACGTTTGCCGCAACATTTGCGGTCTGTAATGCACAACCGAGATGCTGCCCCAACGTGGAGCGGTGCGAATCATTTCTGCTTCGGTGTAGCTCACGGAGGAACGGGGAACCCTGCCTCGCGCTGGCTTGTGGGCACAAGGGCCTGTATTCTTCTTAGGTAATTATCCTACTCACGGCTAACGGAGTGTGCGTCGATGCGGTTGCACGGACCTACACACTTCATCAGGTGCGCGAAGTTCTGTCTCCTTGCTTTGGCGTATTGCTCCAGCGCAAACGCAGCAACCGATATCACCGCGCTTCGGGCCGACGTGACCGTTACCGTCAACCCTGCGAGCAAGCATCCCATCTCGCCTTATGTCTATGGCGTCAATATCGCTTCGGTAGTCGATGGCTTACCGACGGCCCTGACCCTGGATCGCGTGGGAGGCAATCGTTGGACGGCCTACAACTGGGAAAACAATGCCTCCAACGCCGGCAGCGATTGGCAATACCAGAACGACAGCTCGATAAGCAGCAGCAAGGAGTCCGGCGCCGGTGTTTCGGCCTTGATTGCAGCAGACCAGAAAAACGGCATGGCAAGCATCGTGACGGTGCAGATGCAAGGCCTGGTGGCGGGCGACGTGAATGGACCGGTGAGCGTCGCAACCCCTCCCGACAGCAAACGTTTCAAGAAAGTTGTCTTCGAGAAGAAGGCGGTTTCAAGCGAACCATTCACGATCAAACCGGCGCTTGGGGACGACTTCGTTTACATGGACGAGTTCGTCTGGGCGCTCGACCGGAAGTTTGCAGGTCAGAACATCTTCGGCGCCAGGCCAGCGGCGCAACCAGTGTTCATCTCGTTGGACAACGAGCCCGAACTCTGGAGCCACACTCACCTCGAGACTCAAGGCAAGACGGGCATTACCGCGGATGACTACATTGCCAAAACTGTCAGTCTCGCCACGGCACTCAAGAAGCAGTTTCCAGACGTCGTGATATTTGGTCCCGCCCACTATGGCTTCATGGGCATGTACAGCTGGAGTAACGAGCTGAGCGCAACCCCCTCCGGAAGCAACTGGTTTACCGACAAATACCTGGCGGCGTTGAAAGCGGCCTCGACTCTTTTCGGCAAGCCGCTAGTGGATGTCTACGATTTTCACTGGTATGCGGAAGCGACGGATTCTGCTGGGACGCGGATCAACACCCTCATGAGTCCGACCCTGAACGATGACCAGGTGCAGGCGATCGTGCAGAGCCCCCGCAGTCTTTGGGACAAAACCTATAAGGAAAAGTCCTGGATCAGCAACGACGTCCTCGGGCAGCCGGTCAACATTCTGGGCAGGCTGCGAACGCGAATCGAGGCCCGCTACCCTGACATGAAGCTGGCGCTCACGGAATACAACAACGGCGGCGGTCAGCACATCGCCGGTACGATCGCGCAGGCCGACAATCTCGGCGTGCTCGGCGTACAGGCTCTTTTTGCAGCGACGTGGTGGCCCCTCGCGCCCAAGGAACCCTACTCTCTCGCCGGATTTCGTGCCTTCCGTAACTTCGACGGCGCCAACCATCACTTCGGCGATACATCGATCGAGGCAACCTCGAGCAATGTCGCCAATGTCGCCGTCTACGTAAGCGTCGACAGCAACCGTGCCGGTCGGGTGGTCATGGTGGCGATCAACCGTTCCCCCTCGGAGCAGGTGACGACAATCGCCGGGCAGCCTTTATCGGGTGCGGCGCATTTGTTCCAGATGACGGCTGCGACGGCCGCAAAGCAAACCACCGTTCGACCCGTCGCGGCCGGAGTTCAGCCGGTCTCCGGATCCTCAATCACCTTGACCCTCCCGGCGCTCAGCGTAAGCACAGTCGATATCTACTAGCGTCAAACTTGATCCGGGCCGGACATCTGGCGATCGGCAGTGCGGCTCTATCTGTGAGGTCGACTGTGCGCCAACAGCCACATCAGTGAGTTGAGGCCCGGCAACTGTTACTGTGCTAGCTTCATGTCTTCGTTGCGAGCCGCGAACGCACCAGACTCCGCGGATGCTTCAAGAGGTGCAGATGGCAAAGTAGCATCGGTAGCGGATCGCTCCAATCACCTAACATCGACACTGAGGCTCGGGGGCCGGCATTTTCTGAATCGACAATCGGCGGTCGTCTGCGCGAAGAGCCCTGGTCGTAAAGGCGCCGCAGCAGGTTCAGCGATCTGAAGCTCAGCAAACTATGGCGCGCCTCAACCATCTGGCTGGACGCTGACATTGGTGGTGCCGAAGGGTTCTCCATCGTCGAGCACCACCACAACCATGGCAAATCGACGCCGCGCGCAATGTCCAGCGCCATGAAGCCGAATGCCCGCGGATTCAGATCAATCGCATAAAGATGCTCGCCGTCCGACAGCAGTTCGATCTCGAAAATGCCGCGTGATAGTATTCTGTTGACGATTTCGAGCCCTGCCTCGAGAACCCGATTGTCTTCGCACCCGATCTGTACCATGCTCACTCCCACGTCGGGCGGCCACTGCTCGCACTTATAGGAAACGGTGGCGGCCAGAATTCCGCGATCGACATCTTTGATGCCGCTGACGCTATAGACCCGGTTCCGCGCGCTGGGCACGTAGCGCTGAACGAGCGGCCAGCATAGTTCCGGATAGGTCATTGCCATGCCTTCCTGCCCCGGAACTACCGCATAGCGGCGATATCGCTGCGACAATTCAGCGACGTTCTCGATCAGATGCCCACGTTCGTCAGAACCCACAACCAAATGCGACTTGGGCTTGAGGATCACCGGAAAACCCAAAGGGGCAACGCAGTCCATGATCTCCGCGGGGTCGTCGGGCGCCAGCGTCGTCAATATGGGATGGCCGCTGATTCTGGAAGCTGACGCGAATCGCGTCTTAATGAGACATCCTTCTATCTCTTCGAGCGGTGCAATCGTACGGCGTACTTCCGGTGCAAATTCCTGACGCAGTTTCGAGACGTAATAGGCCAGAAGATCGGTTGTAGGCGCGACGCGGGTGATTTCGCCCGATCGTATCTTGGCGCGTAACCACGGTTCGAACTTATCTGAGGCCTCGATCGGAGGACACGACGAATGTCGCGTGCAGTAGCGCGACCAGCGGCCGGCCCCGTTGCCGTAAAAATGCAAAGGGACGCCCTTCTCGCCGAGTGACTTGGCGAATGCAAGTGTCGTCCCCCAGTAATTGTCGAACACAGCGACAGGCGCCGTTTTAACGTTCATCAGCAAAATTCCTTATAGCGGCAAGCTGCAGATCGAATCCCGCGGATCATGCACGTGCGCTGGATAATATCTTTCCCGGACGACGCACTTGGTGACGGCTCAGATGTGAAGCCAGGTCCCGTACTGCGGATCCCGCCGCGAGCGCGAGTCGGGCAAATCCGCGATTCTCCTGCCGAGTCAGAAGCAGTCTGGGATCCACGCGGCTGGTCAGGTCGACCGTGTCATCGGCGGAGCCATCGTCCATGACAACCAGCTCCCAATCCCGAAACGTTTGCGCCTGCGGGCTCTTTATCGCACGCATGATGGTGTCGGCGCGATTGAAGGTTTGGAAAATGACGGAACCCTTGGTCATGACTCTTCTACCAGGCAGCTCGCAGTGGTTTATTGTTCAATGAACTGACCAGAGGGAGGGGAACCTTCAACCGAATTCTATCGTGTACGCGTGTCCCGCGTACCTGTCGATCGTGAAGGAGTAGGATTTGATGCTCATCAGCCATGCGAACTGGCGTGTTCCTGGGCAAACCTGGCGACCCCTGGCCTAGTGAACAAATCCGAAAACAGAACACTTTATCGTGTGCTATCGTCATCCGTGCAAAGGCCTCTTGAGTGACGGAAAATGCTTGTGATAAAGCCTTTCTGTACGTTCGGGGCCTTCGTTTCATCCCTTCGCGGCACCCCCGGATGGTTGCACATAACGGCGAGCCTGGTTGCCTTCGCAACCCTGTCCGTGATCAGTAGCTTGCTCAGACGAGGCAACTTGCCGCTCAGTGAGGTCTTCCGTGCACGAAAGAGCGGCGGTCGGGAATTGGAAGTAACATAGACCCCATGCCACTCCTCTTCCTGGGCGACTACCTGTGCGATTACGACGAGTGCCCTCCGGATCTGGAGCACTTGGGACAGCATTTCCGCCAGAATGACGATCGGGTCGTGCTCAATCTGGAAGGATCGCTCAAGGGCCGTAAGCCCGGGAACGGGGAGGTTATCCTCTATCAGAGCGAGACATTCGCGCCAGTCCTCAAGCGGCTCAACACCGTCGCGGTGTGCCTCGCCAACAATCACACCATGGATGGCGGCGGAGATGGCCTGTCACGCCTGATCAGCATGCTCGACGAGCTGCAGGTCATCCACGTCGGCGCAGGGACCGACCTCGCGGCGGCCACGCAGCTCCGCGTTCTCTCGGAGGCTGGAAAGCGGGTCGGGTTGCTGGCATTCGGTTGGGGTGTCGAGGACTGCATCGCCGCGACGTCGGGGCGGCCGGGAGTTGCGCCGCTCGACGACAAGCTGGTCTTGAAGACGATCCGCCAGAGCCGCCCCCTCGTCGATTGTCTCGTCGTCAGCTTTCACTGGGGCTACGAATACGAACTCCTGCCGCTCCCCGTACACCGGCAGCTGGCCCACGGCGCAATCGAAGCGGGCGCAGACTAGATCATCGGGCATCACCCTCATGTCATCCAGGCCGTCGAGACCTTCCGCGGAAAAGAGATCTATTACAGCCTCGGCAACTTCTATTTTGGCTCGCGAAGGGAAGACTTCACGACCCTCAACCCGACCGCCGAAAAGCACAGCCAGCTTGGGCTGGGCGTGCGCCTCTCACTTGGCGTGGGCCTCGAGACCAAGCCGATCTTCTTTCGTTACGAGTCGCGACACACCGAGCTTTGCGATGACGGACCTCCCTTTGAGGACCTCTCCTCCATCCCGCTGTCCACCTACAATTCCTATTTTCAATCGCGCCGCCAGACAGATTGGAAGCCAACCCTCTACGCCGGCGCGCTGCAGCGCCCGCTCAATCGGGCGCGGCTGCTGAAGTTCGCCCTGCGCACCCGAGCCATCGCTCTCTTGAAGGCAGCCGGCCTGTACCACAGGATGAAGTGGCTGAGAGAGACGTGGCGTCTTGCGGGGCTGAAGGTCTATAGGAGTTTATGAATCGCCACCCGCGTCTCATCCAAACTATAGGTTCGTGGAGCACGCGGTCGCGCGTACTTAGGATTCACGTGAAAATAACTTGATCATTTGAGTTTACGCTTTGGGAGCAAAGCGTAGTTCCAATCACCGTGAAATGCCTGGTGCTTTGAGATGCAATGTTTGAAATTCTGCCTCTGTCACCTTGATCCTAGCGCTGCACCACATTTGCGGGACGGCGGCCGGAAAGGCTCACACGACTTGTGCGTATTTTGGGCCGATCGACCTATGATTATTTCGGACGAAAGACGCAGGAGGGACTCCAGATGACCGCCGCCACGGTATTTTTGCCCGACATTCAGAAGCCGATGTTCGGGCGCCAGTTGGTCATCGCGTCCCACAACCTCGTGGAACATCCGCTGTTCTCCGACGAGGCCCTGATCGATCTGCTCGACCGCATTCCCAGGCAGAACCTCTACGCGCTCAGTATGGGGAACGATCCCACGCGATCCGAAGAGAATGTCCTGGCGGTCCACGACGGCGTCAGCGGCGCCGACCTGCTTCGCGCGGTTCGCAATGGGCGGCTGTGGCTCAACGTCACGCGCATCAACCTCGCCGATGCGCGCTATCGGACCTTGATCGACCAGCTCTACTCGCAACTCGCGGAGCAAGTTTCGGGATTCGACCCGCGCAAGACGCAAGGTACGCTGCTGATCTCGTCCCCGCACGCCTTGGTCTACTACCACGCCGATGGTCCCGCCTCGGTTCTCTGGCACATCCGCGGGCAGAAGCGGATCTGGGTCTACCCAGCGCTCGACGAGCAGTTCATGTCGCGCGAACATCTGGAAGACCTGTTCGCCGGCGCCCGCCACGAGTACCTCCCCTACAATCGGACGTTCGACGAAGGCGCGGTCACATATGACCTGCAGCCGGGACAATGGGCCGCCTGGCCGCAGAACGCCCCGCATCGCATCACCAACCTCGACAGCGTCAATGTGTCCCTGTCTACCGAGCACTTCACACGGGAGACCGTGCGCCGGGCAAGGGTCTACTCGGCCAACCGCTACTTCCGGGTCCGCTGGCATTTGAGAGGACTCTCCACCGCTGAGACCACGCCGACAGCGCTGGCCAAGTTCTTCGCGCATCGCGTCGCGATGACGATGGGCCTGGACCGGCAGGAGCGAGAACGCCGTGTTCCCCGGCTGCGCGTGGATCCGGACGCCCCGGGCGGCGTCATTCCGCTGAGGGAGGGGTCAGTGCCGGCCCCGAGTCCGGCTTGATCGAGGTCCGTCGGTTCTCCCGCCTCGACGAGCTGGCGTTCCTGCGCGAAAGCATCGACCAAGTCAACCTTGCCTCCCGGCGGCCGGATCCGTTCTCGACGTACGCGTTCTACGAGAACTTCGTGCGGAACGACGAATTCACACCACCGGGCGGCCCCTGGACGCTCTGGTTTCTCGCGGCGTTCGTCGACAGCACACTCGTCGGTTATCTCCCGCTCAAGCAATCGCAGGTGAGGGTCGGCCTGCTGCGTGCAGTCAAGGTCGATTTCCTGGTGACGCATGACACCGATCGCCCCCACGTCGTCGCGGAAGCCGGGCACCTTCCGGCGGTGTGCGAAGCGTTCTATCGCTATCTGCTCGCCCACAAGCGCGAATGGAGCTCGCTGGAGTTCCAGCAGCAGGATTCGACATCGCCGTTATGGCCGCCGCCGATCGCCTTGAACGGGTGCCTGCTGCGCGAGTGGCCCAGTCTTGAGAACGGGACGATCAACGTGCGCTGGGCTTCGCTCGAGGCGTACTTCCGGTCCTTCTCCAAGAAATTCCGCTCGAACGTCAGCCGCCAGATGCGAACCCTCCTGGATAGCGGCAACGTCGAAGTCCTGTCGTCGTCCGATCCCGCCGTCACGCCCGACCTGTTCGCGCTGTGCCGCTCGATCGAGCCGCGGAGCTGGAAGTCGCAGGCGGACGCGGCCGTCAGCCGGCATCCGAAGCGGATCGAGTATTTCCTAGGGCTGTTGGAGCCGCGGCAACCGATGCGGCTGTCAATTCACCTCGTGCTGCTCAATGGCCTTCCAATCGCGGGCCTCGTCACCGGCACCTTCGATTCCAATCTCTACGCGCTGCACATCGTGTACGACAAGACGCGGAAGAATCTGGCGCCTGGTTCCGCCGTTCTGCTCCTGGGGATGCGACAGGCCATCCTGTCGCAGTGCCGCGTCTTCAATCTGCTCTCGGGCTTCGCTTACTACAAGGAGCGCTGGCTCGCTGACATCACGCCGGCGCGCAACGTGCAGATCTACCGCGTCGGGTCGCTGCTGTACTGGCGGCGCCTCCTCGGTGACCTGAAGCGCCGATTGGCGCGATCACGGCCGGGCGACCAGGACCCTGGCTTGTTCAACCCGGTGCGACGAGAGGCGGAGTCCAGGAACCACGACGAGGACGCGTTACCGGCGCAAGTGCCTCCCGAGGAGCGAACACGGATCGCGGCACTGATCGAGGGCATCCGCGCCGGGCCGTGCGAATACCTTTCGTCCGCGAGCCTCACGTCGATCATGCCATTCGATACGCGGCGCTGAGGGCCCGAAGGAAGGGTGGGAGGTTCAAGCGGGGCCTCACGGACTACTGCGCCATAACGCCTCAGACTTCCCACTCGAACTCGATTCCGATCTGCGGCCTGCAAGTTCAGATGTGAGGCCTCGCAGTATTGTGGATTGCGTCTGTTAATGATTCCCGTAGCGCGCCTAGAATTAGAGAGACGATGAGAGCCCAGGGAAAACTTGAGGAATATCAAGCCGCACGCCAGCGAAGGTCTCTCACAGCGACCTGCCCGACAAACGTATTGAACAAGGCGGACACTTACCGGACCATTTTTCAGCAGGAATGGTGGCTCGATTCCGCGACGAATGGCCAATACGGCGAGGTCTCGGTCCGTGCGGACAATTCGCTTCTGGGCTGGCTCCCTTATGTCACCCGGCGGCGCTGGGGATATCTGGTGTCCGAAATGCCCTTCCTCACCCATACGTTGGGCCCGGTGGTCGCTCCGGGAACGGGAAATCCTACCAATGAATTCCTGCGCAGCAATTCTATAGTGCGGGAATTGCTCGGGAAACTGCCGAAGCTGGCGCATTTCCGGCAGATCCTCTCGCCTCATGACCCCAACACTTTAGGATTCATCGAATTTGGCTGCCACGTCAAAGTGCAGTTCACGTTCATTTCCGATTGCACCGATCTGGACGTCGTGTGGAAAAACATGCGGGACAAGACCCGCAACCTGATCCGTCGGGCTGAAGAGAAGAATGCGGTGGTCGCGGATGTCGATGTTGACGAATTCCTGCGCGTCTACTCGGAAAACTGCTGCGAACGCGGGATTGCGAACCACTACGACGATCCGCGCACCGAACGGATACTGATTCAGAGCGTCGCACGTGACCAGGGGAGGATCTATCTCGCCCGGAATCGAATCACCGGGGCGGCCGACGCCGGCATCGCCGTGGTATGGGATAGCCGTTGCATGTATTTCCTCATGTCCACCCGGAAGACTAGTGCTCACAGTGGCGCAGTGAGCCAACTCCTGTGGAATGCCATACAGGAAGCGCATCGCCGTCGCATCAGTTTCGATTTCGATGGCGCCTCGAGCATGGGCACTTATAAGTTCATGTCAGGTTTTGGCGCAATGCCGGCGCGCCGCCATGTCGTCGAAAGATTCGATCCGGTCTACCACGCCTTGGACAAAATGCGGGCGAGTTTTCTCGGCAAGATGGAAAATCCATTTGGCGCTTGAGACGCGCAACATTCCGGATCTTTTTTGGAGTAACGATGCCGCTTGGCTTCAAGATACTTGTGGGGATCGCGGCACTGGTACTGATAGTTGCGTTCGGGACGTTCGGCTTCTTGCGCCTGCGCATGCTGCCGCGTTTCCCATACGCGGCCCAACCCCTGTCTGACACGGACTACCTCGCCATGGCCTCGAAACCAGGCTGGCGTGCGCAACGGCTCAGCGTTGCGCCGGGCATCGAGCTGCGAGGCTTGCTGCGCGAACCCGCGACGTCCGCTGGTCCATGGGTCTTGTTCTTCAACGGCAACAGCCCACACATGCTGAATGAAGGGCAGCAGATGCTCGACGTGTTGTGCGCCGAGCACGGCTGGGGTGGTGTCGTGTGGGCGTATCGCGGGTTCGATTCCAGCAATGGCACGCCCGACTCTGGGGTGCTCGAGGACGACGCCTTCAAAACCTATTCGGCACTTCTGACCGAACAGAAGATCCACGCGACTGCGGTGCACCTGATTGGTTTCTCGCTCGGCACTGACTTGGCCGCCGCGGTCGCCGCGAATGCATCCCAGGAACCGCCCGCTTCACTGACGTTGCTCGCGCCCATGACCAAGCTCTATCTGGGTGAACGCACACAACTTCGACTGCATCGCTATGAAACGACGAAATGGCTCGCAGGAATCGCGAGCCCTACGCTCGTGATCCATGGCGCGCGTGACGCCACGCTCAACGTCGAGAACGGGCGAGCCGTGGCGCGAGCCCTCAGCTCTCGCGCGACGTTCTTGGAGCTGCCCGAGCTCGGACATTACGAACTTCCCATGTTTCCGGCTGCGCAGGACGCCATGCGCGCCTTCATCATCCAGCACGCAGCTGGAAAGGCCTTACAGCCGACCGTACAGTAACGCCCAGGCTTCGTTCAGCTGGAAGCGTCGCCACGCAGCTCGAGTTGATTCGACGGATTTTTTCAGCTTGATCACGGTCCCGACTTGCTCGCGACCGATGGCTCTTGCATACAATCCTCGCGCGATACAGATCAAACTCTCAGCGAAGCTCGTATAGATACGTCAATCGTGCGGCAACACCAACGTCTAAGGCGATCCATTGCATACATTTAATTAGCTTTCCAACATGCATTTGATGCCGATGGGAAACTGCTGACAAGCGGGTCGCCTCTACCCAATAGCTCATCTGCCACCTCGAGGTGGGGATTGAGCAGTAGTTAGATCATGCAGCTCGCTAGACGACCGCCCGCCGATAGCGAATATCGAACAAGATGTCTATAAGACTCAGCGACCAACTAGGTGCGCGTCGCGCGAGTCGCGACCAACTTTAGTTCGCACTAGATGCGTTATGACAGTCCGGTAGGTGACAGTCTTTGTAAATGTAGCTTGTTGCTCAACTCATCTGCCGCGATGCTGAAGTCGGTGCACGATTGACAAGTCGCGCCCCATTCGCTCGCAGACTCTGTTTTGCCCGGCGCAAGCCGCAAACAAATGACTTGAAATTGAGAAATTCCTGTTGTCTCGCAAAGCGAGCGTGTCGTAGGATGAAGACAAGTAAGAATGACGTTTGCGCACTGTGAAAGTTCCTTCTGCAAGTTCCTTCTGCAAATTTCTTCTAAGAGAGAATTCAAAGGGATTTTGCGTTTCCCATGTATAGCGGCCAACTACCCTCACCCGAACAGGAAATACTAGCGCACGCGATTCCAGGCGGCCCCTTCGCGTCGTTGACTTTTGACGATTTCGATCTGCCGTCGTTCACGGCAGTGGCTTCAAGTTTTGGGCAGGACTCGTACGGATTCGTCGTTACACCGAACGTCGATCACATCATCCGTTTCAATGAAGAAGCATCCTTCAGAGACCTGTATGCGGCTGCATCCTATGTGTTGCTCGACAGTCGGTTTGCGAATGCATTGTTTCAGGTATTCAAAGGCCGCACGGTGCCGGTGTGCACAGGCTCTGACCTAGTCGCCTCATTGCTGAAAATGAGTGTACGAGTATCCGATCGAATCGTACTGATAGGAGGGACGGAAAGCTCCGCGCAGCATATTGCGAATACGTACGGCCTGAAGGACCTCAGGCATCACAATCCGCCGATGGGGTTCATCAAGGACCCGCAAGCTGTAGCAACGTGCCTTCAGTTCATCGAAGATCAGTCGCCTTTCCGTTTCTGTTTTCTGGCGATTGGTTCGCCTCAGCAAGAGGCAATTGCGGCGCGCCTGCGCGAACGCGGTCGAGCGCGCGGGCTGGCGTTGTGCATCGGTGCCGCCGTAAATTTTGTCACGGGCGTAGAAAGGCGAGCTCCGGAATGGATTCAGCATCTGGCGCTCGAGTGGCTGTATCGCCTGATTCAGAACCCTCGACGGCTAGCCAGGCGCTACCTGATCCGAGGACCGAAGATATTTCGCTACCTGCTGACTACTCGGGTCGAAGTGAGATCGAGCGCTCGCCCCACGTTGCCTTCCCCGATGGTAAACGCTCCCCCCGGTGAACAGCGCAGAGTTGTTCCCTGAAGAGACCAGGAGAGCAAGCACACAGTGGTGATGGTTAAGCGGGATACTCCCCGATTGGCCTATGTGCTGAACGAGCGATGTCGAAACGATGTTTCGAGATCGATCTGACTTTGGCCTCCCAAGGAGTCAGCGGATTTTTTCCGCCGACAAAAATCAAATGGCGTCCCCAAGGGGATTCGAACCCCTGTCGCCGCCGTGAAAGGGCAGTGTCCTAGGCCTCTAGACGATGGGGACGCGGATGAACTTTGGTGGAGCTAGGCGGGATCGAACCGCCGACCTCTTGCATGCCATGCAAGCGCTCTCCCAGCTGAGCTATAGCCCCACGGGGGAACCGCGCAATTCTAGGGGCGTGAGCAATAATGTCAAGAATCAGCGCTACCACAATGCGCCCCGGCACGATCCGCCGTCAGGAATCGACACGAACGGCCAAAGCCTCGCTCACCCGGCTTTGGCAGCGTGCGTGGTATCGATCCATTCGATGGCACGGGCTAGCCGCTTCAGCGTATCGGCCCGGCCCAGCACTTCCAGGGTAATGTCGATCGGCGGCGAAACGCCGGTGCCCGACACAGCCACGCGCAACGGCTGTGCGATCTTGCCCAGTGCCAGGCCCGAATCGGTGGACTGCTGCTGGAGGACGGCGTGGAGCGACTCCTTGTCCCAGCTTGCGAGTGCCTGAAGGCTGGAGTGCAGCGCCTGCAATACGCCGCGCGCATCGGTGGTCAGATTCTTCTGCGCTGCCTTGGCATCGTAGGTTTCGACGTCGCGGAAAAAGAACGCCGAGTTCTGCGCCATCTCCTTCAACGTTTTCGCCCTCTCCTGCTGGGCTCGCGCGACGGCGATGAGCTTCGCTTCGTCATCGGTGTCGATACCCAGCGTTGCGAGCTGTGGCTTCAGGTACTTCGCCAGCCGCTGTGGAGTCGCACGCATGATGTGCTGCTGGTTGATCCATAGCAGCTTGTCGGCATTGAACGCGGACGCCGACTTGTTGACGTCGCGGATATCGAAGAGCTGGGTCATCTCCTCCATGGAAAAGATTTCCTGGTCGCCATGCGACCAGCCGAGGCGCACCAGGTAATTGAGCAGGCCTTCGGGAAGGTACCCCTCCTCCCGGTATTGCAGCACGCTCACCGCTCCATGCCGCTTCGACAGCTTCGCCCCGTCGGCGCCGAGAATCATGGGCACGTGCGCATAGACAGGCAGCTTCGCGCCCATCGCCGCCAGCATGTTGATCTGGCGGGGCGTGTTGTTGAGATGATCATCGCCGCGAATGACGTGAGTCACCTGCATGTCGTTGTCGTCGACGACGACGCAGAAGTTGTACGTCGGCGTTCCGTCCGAGCGCGCGATGATCAGGTCGTCCAGTTCGGTGTTCTCGAACAGCACGTTGCCGTGAATCGCATCCTCGACCAGCACTGCGCCATCGACAGGATTCTTGAAGCGCACGACGGGGCTGACACCTTCACGCGGCGCGCGGCCATGCCGGCAGGTGCCGTCGTAGCGAGGCTTCTGCTTCGCAGCCTGCTGCCGCGTACGCATCGCTTCGAGCTCTTCCTTCGTGCAGTAGCAGTGATAGGCGCGATCGGTACGCAGGAATTCCTGGATGACTTCGCGATACCGGTCCATGCGCCGGGTCTGGTAGAACGGACCTTCGTCGGCCTCGAGACCCAGCCACTCCATGCCGTCGAGGATCACCTGTGTCGCTTCGTCGGTGGAGCGTTCCCGGTCGGTGTCTTCCACTCGCAGAATGAACGTCCCGCCGTGCCGTCGCGCATAGAGCCACGAAAACAGGGCCGTGCGCACGCCGCCAATGTGGAGCATTCCCGTCGGGCTGGGAGCGAATCGCGTGCGAATGGTCATTCTTCCGGACCGGAAAAGTGGTGGGCGGTACAGGGATTGAACCTGTGACCCCTGCCGTGTGAAAGCAGTGCTCTACCGCTGAGCTAACCGCCCCTATGTTGGATGCCCGAACCCCGGGGGACGCGTAGTTTAGGGATGCGCGGCAGGAGGGTCAAACTCCGCAAGTCGAAATCGACTTGGCCGGCCCAGACGACCAATCCGGAAGAGCGGGCACGAGAAGTCAGGCGGCGTGCTGCGGGGGCGGCCGATTGAGCAGGACCCAGTACAGCCCCAGGCTGCTGACCGCATCGACGAAGGCGCCGAATTCGACCGGCTTGCGGACGTAGCTGTTGGCGCCGAGGTTGTAGCTGGCGATCACGTCGGCGTCCTGGCTCGACGAGGTGAGGACGACGACCGGCAGTGTCCGCGTGCGCTCATCGGCACGCAGGCGTTTCAAGACGCCGAGGCCGTCGAGCTTGGGGAGTTTCAGGTCGAGCAGGACGATGGTGGGTGCGCGTGAAATATCGCGGCCAGCGTACTGGCCGCTGCCGAATAGGAAATCGATGGCCTCAACTCCGTCCCGGACCACGATGATGTCGTGGCCGAGATTGTTCTTGCGCAGGCTCAGAAGCGTGAGTTCCTCGTCGTCGGGATTATCCTCAACCAGCAGGATATAGCGCTCCGGCATCTCGACACCTTATGAGGTCAGGACCTGATGAGATCAGAACGATCAAGCGAGGCCGCATCCTGTCTCAACGCCGCCTCAGCAGCAAGCCGGTAAAGCCCCTCTTATGGACTATCGGAAAGTCCGGCGTCGTTCCGGCCTGCGCGGACTGCACTGCGCCCGTGGCTGGGCCGATCTGGACGCAGCATGCAATGCATCGAGATAGGCAGCGGGAGTTGAAAACGCTTTCAGTACAAATCGGCAACTGAGCTCAAGGTCAGTGAGCGATCTCGCCACCGATCAGTGCCAGCAGTTCCTCGGTTTTCTGCCGCATCAGCGATTCGTCGGCGCGGCTCTCCACGTTCAGGCGGATCAGCGGTTCGGTATTGGAAGAACGCAGATTGAAACGCCAGGTGTCGAACTCGATCGACAGGCCGTCCGTGAAATCGACGGCGCGAGCCTGCGGACTATAGAGCGCCTGTGCTTTCTTGATCGTCGCCGGTGCGTCCTGGACGCGACGATTGATCTCGCCGCTCGCGGGATACAACCGAATGCGCTCGGACACCAGCGACGACAGCGAGCGTCCGGATTCGCACAGGATCTGGGTGACGAGGAGCCAGGGAATCTGGCCGCTGTCGCAGTAACCGAACCGGCGAAAATAATGGTGCGCGCTCATTTCGCCGCCATAGGCTGCGTCCGACTGGCGCATCACATCTTTCATGAAAGCATGCCCGGATCTCGACATGACTGCCTTGCCGCCTTGCGACGCCACCATGTCCACGGTTGCCCACGTTAGGCGCGGATCGTGAACGATGCGGGCGCCCGGCTCGCGCTTCAGGAAAACCGACGCGAGCAACCCAACGATGTAGTAACCCTCGATGAAAGCGCCGGTCTCATCGAACAGGAAGCAGCGATCGAAATCCCCATCCCACGCGACGCCCAGATCGGCGCCGTGACGGCGGATCGCCTCGATGGTCGCGACGCGATTCTCTTCGATCATCGGATTGGGCACGCCGTTGGGAAACGTGCCGTCGGGCTGGTGATTCAGCTTGATGAACTCGAACGGCAGGTGCGGCTCGAGTCTGTCCACCACCGAGCCGGCACCGCCGTTACCGGCGTTGACGACGATCTTCAGCTTGCGCAGCACCGGGCGATCGAGATACGAGAGCAGGTGCTCGATGTACTTCCCGTCGATATCCAGCTCGTGGCGCTGGCCCTTGCGCGCCGGCGCAGCGAATTGCTCCGCCTCGGCCAGCCGTTGAATTTCCTTCAGGCCGTTGTCGCCGCTGATGGGCCGCGACTGCTCCCGCACGAACTTCATGCCGTTGTAGTCCGGCGGATTGTGGCTGGCAGTCACCATGATGCCGCCGTCCATGCTTTCGCTGAAGGTAGCAAAATAGACGCCCTCGGTACCGCACAGGCCGATATCGTAGACATCGACGCCGGAATCGAGCAGGCCTTGCGTGAGCGCTCCGCACAGTTCAGCGCTCGACAAGCGGATATCGCGTCCGACTACGACGCGCTTGGGCTTCAGGAATGCCGCATAGGCGCGACCGATGCGATACGCGACGCCGGCGTTGAACTCGCCCGGAATCCGCGCGCGATAGTCGTAAGCCTTGAAACCGATGATGCGCGTCATAGGAAAAATCCGCGAAGGGTACCTGAACGGTACCAAGACAGCTCGAGATAGACTACTTGGTGTCGCCCTGGCGGCCGTAGCGATCTTCGAACCGTACGATGTCGTCTTCGCCGAGATAGGTTCCCGACTGCACTTCGATGATGTGCAGCGGAATCTTGCCCGGATTCTCGATGCGATGGCGCGTGCCGAGGGGAATATAGGTCGACTGGTTTTCTTCGAGCAGGAATGTGTCCTCGCCGCGCGTGATGCGGGCGGTTCCAGCAACGACGATCCAGTGCTCCGCACGGTGGTGATGCAATTGCAGCGACATCGAAGCGCCCGGTTTCACACTGAGCCGCTTGACCTGGAAGCGTTCGCCGGAATCGATGCTATCGTAGCTGCCCCAGGGCCGGAACACCTCGCGATGCAGCGAGGTCTCGTAGCGCCCCTGCTTCTTGAGCTGCGCCACCAGCTGTTTCACATCCTGTACCTTGTTCTTCGGGGCGATGAGAACCGCGTCCTTGGTTTCGACCACTACGTGATCTTTCAAGCCGACCGCCGCGACCAGCCGGCTGGTCGACTGCAGGTAGCAGCCGCTGGAATTCTCGACCAGCACGTCGCCCAACAGTACGTTGTCGTTCTCGTCGGACGGCACTGCTTCGTAGAGCGCCGACCACGACCCGACATCGCTCCAGCCCGCATCGAGCGGTACGACGACGGCGTTGCGAGTCTTCTCCATGACCGCGTAGTCCAACGAATCGCTCGGCGAAGCGCCGAATTCCTTCTCCGGCAACCGTGTGAAATCCAGGTCCTTTCGCGCGGTCGTGAACGCCTGCGTGCAGGCCTCGTAAATCGCGGGGGCCAACTCTCGCAGTTCTTCGAGCACCTTGGACGCCTTGAACATGAACATGCCGCTGTTCCAGAAATACTCGCCCGAGTCGACATACTTCTGCGCCGTCGCGAGGTCGGGTTTCTCGACGAATTGCTCGATGGCATACGCCGGCCCGGAGCCCTGCGCCCGGCGAATGTAGCCATAGCCGGTCTCGGCCTTGGTCGGAACCACGCCGAAGGTCACCAGCTTGCCGGCAACGGCGGCGGCGCGTCCCACGGCTATGGCTGTTTGGAACGCTTCGACATCTCTAATGACGTGATCGGCGGGCAAGACCAGCAACACAGGGTCGCTTGCCGAGCGGGAGGCGCCGGCCGGTGCGCTCGAAATGGCAGTCATCGCAGCCACCGCGACGGCCGGAGCCGTGTTGCGCCCAATGGGTTCGAGCAGGATCGCCTGTGCGATCACCGCGGTCTCGCGCAGTTGCTCGGCGACGAGGAAGCGGTGATTTTCATTGCTGACCACGATCGGGGCACCGAGATCCTCAACCCCGATAAGGCGCGCCAGCGTTTCCTGCAGCATCGTGCCCTTGCCCACCAAGGGCAGCAGCTGCTTCGGAAACATCTCCCGCGAAAGCGGCCAGAGTCGTGTTCCCGAGCCTCCCGACAGAACTACCGGTATCAACGTCATGCGCTATGCATTCCCGCTCGGATCAACGATCGCTCGCGCGGCGGCGGCGTTCCACGGACAGCGGAGCTATGCTGTCGCCTCGCCCGATGGCGTAATAGTTCAGGCCAAACTGCTTGACGAAGGCTGGATCGTACAGGTTGCGCCCGTCGAAAATCACTGGCTCGCGCAAGGTCGACTTGATGTGTTCGAAGTCGGGACTGCGGAATTCCTGCCACTCGGTCACGATCGCCAGCGCATCCGCACCGGTGAGCGCGTCGAGCGCCTGCTCGACCAGCACCAGGTCCTTGCGGTCGCCATAGATTCGTCCTGTTTCATGCGCAGCCACGGGATCGTAAGCACGCACGCTCGCGCCTGCCGCCCATAGACTTTCCATCAGCTCGCGGCTGGGTGCTTCACGCATGTCATCGGTGTTGGGCTTGAACGCCAGGCCCCACAAAGCAACCGTCTTGCCGGCCAGGTTGCCGTCGAAATGCTTGTTGATCTTGTCGAACAGCACTTGTTTCTGTCGATTGTTCACGCTCTCGACGGCCTTGAGCACCTCGGCGTTGAAGGAATAGTCGCTGGCGCTGCGTGCGAGCGCCTGCACATCCTTGGGGAAACACGAGCCGCCATAGCCGCAGCCCGGATAAATGAAGTGATAGCCGATGCGGGGATCCGAACCAATACCCAGGCGCACGTTCTCGATGTCCGCGCCGACGCGTTCGGCCAGGTTGGCCAGCTCGTTCATGAAGCTGATCTTGGTCGCCAGCATCGCATTGGCTGCGTACTTGGTGAGTTCCGACGATCGTACGTCCATCACGATCATGCGGCCGTGGTTGCGCGTGAACGGATCGTAGAGTGCTTTCAACAACTCGCCAGTGCGCGGGTTGTCGGTGCCGACCACGATACGGTCGGGCTTCATGAAGTCGCCAATGGCCGCGCCTTCCTTGAGGAATTCGGGATTGGAGACCACGTCGAATTCGAAGCGTGTGCCACGCGCGGCCAAGGTCGCTTCGACCTTGGCACGGACCTTATCCGCCGTACCTACAGGCACCGTGGATTTGGTCACGACGACCCGGTACTCCTGCATTTCCTTGCCGATCGACTCGGCCACCGCCAGCACATATTTGAGGTCGGCGGAGCCATCCTCGTCTGGCGGCGTCCCGACAGCGATGAATTGGAACAGCCCATGCTTCACGCCGGCAGCGGCGTCAGTCGTGAAGCTGATGCGCTTCGCCGCCAGATTCTTCTGCAGCAGGGCTTCCAGGCCCGGTTCGAAAATCGGCGACTTGCCGCTGTTGAGCATGTCGACTTTGCGCTGGTCGATGTCCACGCAGAGCACGTTGTTACCTGCTTCGGCAAAACAGGCCCCTGTGACCAGTCCGACATATCCTGAACCAAAAATGGTAAGACGCATTCGTAACCTCAGGAAACAGAAAGGAAAAGACCTAGCCGAAGCTTAAGCCACCGCGTCCGCAAGGTAAAGAAAGCAAACGGGCAAATTGCGCTGGGCCAGCCGAAAAGGGGAAGGATAGGCGAAACCCCGGCGGAAATGTCATGGGACAGTTCGCATACCGCGACGAAGCAAGCCGGTGGGATGCGCAAGCCTCCCCCGCATAAGCCGCATCGCCGGCTCGATCTTCTTTCTCGATTTCGTCTTTCTCGACTCGATCTCGCGCTCCACGCCTCGTTCTTCTTTTACATTGCGCAAAATTATTTCTTGCCAACGTGACAGGACCTGCGGGCGCGGACTCGAAACAAAAAAAATTTCGCACGCGGGGAATTCATTCGTGTGCGAATTCGTTGCGCGCACGCGTCGCTGCGCTTCGAGTCTACGACATAACGACGGCGACAGTTGACGTAAACAACGCGCTTGCACCAACACGTTGCGCTAAAAGAGATGAATGCATCGCTCGAAGGCACAAGCAGTGATCCTGTTCGTAGTCTAGTGCCTGCGTTTCGCGACAGTTGTCACGACCGACATAAATACAAACAATGGCTGCGGGAAACGACGAGCGCTTTTTGGCGTGAAACCTAAACAGCGACAGCGTCGAAAAGCTTAGGCGAGAACGACGAAGGTGACCGAAGTCTCAGTCTATTCTTGCCAGCAACGTGTACTCTTCTCACTTACCAGCGGATCTTTGTCGCTTTTATGTTGAACGAAATCGAAGCGCGACGAGTTTCGGATTTGCTGTACGCACATAACAGGCGTCAGTCCTTCCGCAACGAAGCTCACTTCACATCGACCAGCCGCATCCGGCTTGGCACGCTTGCATCGGCGAAGCTCGTGCTGCTGGAGAGCGTGCTCTACCCAATCACCATCGTGCTGTCGCTGCTGCTCTGCGAACTGGTGCATGGCGCGAGCGTGTCTTCGCAATACCTGGCTCTCGCAGTCATCGCATTCATTCTCGCACCGCGCATCATCAGCAAACCGGACCTCGCAACGTCGGCGAGAGTGACGCCGATGCTGTCGAAGCTGACATTCGAATGGAGCCTGCTCATCGGCGTCCTGTTGTTCCTCGCCTTCGCCTTGAAGGCATCCGAGTCGTATTCGCGCACCGTGATTCTCACCTGGTTCGCCGTCACGCCGTTGCTGCTGCTCGGTTCCGGACAGCTTGCGAGACGCACGGTGAAGCGCATGCGCAAGGAAGAAACGCGGACACGCACGTACGCAATCATCGGCGCCAATGAAGTCGGCCAGGAACTCGCCCGCCGCCTCAGTGCCGGCGCAGAAGCCACCGGCTTCGCAGGTTATTTCGACGACCGTTCGCTGGATCGCTTGCCGGGCATCACTGCGGGCCAACTGGTCGGCAAGCTCTCGGATGTCTATGCCTTCGCCAAGCAGAATCCGATTCAGGCGGTATACATTGCCCTGCCCGTCTGGGGCTCGCCGCGAATGATCCAGCTGGTATCGCAGCTGCGCGACACCACCGCATCGATCTACATCGTTCCCGATCTGTCCGCGTTCGAACTGATCCAGACACGCTTTGTCGACATCGATGGCATTCCGGCAGTGTCGATTTGCGATACGCCCATCCAGGGCAAGTGTGCCGTCATCAAGCGCACCACCGACCTGGCCCTTGCGTCGCTCGCTCTCGCCCTGGTGAGCCCGCTCATGCTGAGTATCGCTGCTGCCATCAAGCTCACTTCGCGTGGACCAGTGCTGTTCAAGCAGCGACGCTATGGCCTCGACGGCGAGGAAATCCTCATCTACAAGTTCCGCAGCATGAAGGTGCTGGAAGACGGCCCGCTGGTGATGCAGGCGACTCGCGGCGACTTCCGCCTCACCAAGATCGGCGGCTTCCTGCGCCGTACGTCGCTCGACGAATTGCCGCAGCTGCTGAACGTATTGCAGGGAACGATGAGCCTCGTGGGTCCGCGCCCGCATGCTGTCGCTCACAACGAGCAATATCGCAAGCTCATCGACGGCTACATGATTCGCCACAAGATCAAGCCCGGCATCACCGGTTGGGCGCAGGTGAACGGCTTGCGTGGCGAGACTGAAACCATCGACAAGATGCAGAGGCGCGTCGAGTTCGACCTCGACTATCTGCGCCAGTGGTCGATCTGGCTCGATCTCAAGATCCTGATCCGCACCGCTCTCGCCGTGGTCCGCGATCCGAACGCCTATTGATGGCGAGCGCTCAAGCGCGATAGTCGTCTTGATGTTGCAAGAACCAATCGTAGGTCGAGACGATCCCGGCACGCAGATCGATTGACGGCTTCCAGCCCTGCTGGCTCAACCTCGTAGTATCGAGCAGCTTGCGCGGCGTCCCGTCTGGCTTGGTCGCATCGAACTCGAGCTTGCCACCGAAACCGACGATGTCGCCGATGAGTTCGGCCAGTTCACGTATCGACACATCCTCGCCCCAGCCGATATTGATCAGCTCGTCGCTTTCGTATGTCTCCATCAGGTACAGGCACGCGGCAGCGAGGTCGTCCACGTGCAGGAATTCTCTGCGGGGCGTCCCTGAGCCCCAGACGGTTACTGTGGACGCACCGTTGCGCTTCGCTTCGTGAAACTTGCGCAGCAGCGCCGGCAGAACGTGTGACGTCTCGAGATCGAAGTTGTCTCCCGGACCATACAGGTTGGTGGGCATTACGCTGATCGCGTTGAAGCCGTATTGCCGGCGATATGCCTGGCACATCTTCACGCCGGCAATCTTTGCGATCGCGTACCACTCATTGGTCGACTCGAGTGGCCCGGTCAGCAGGCACGACTCGGGCATCGGCTGCGGCGCCAGCTTCGGATAGATGCAGCTGGAGCCGAGAAACATCAGTTTCTTCGTGCCATGACGATGCGCCGCGTCGATGACGTTGGTCTGGATCTGCAGGTTGTCACGGAGAAAGTCTGCGGGGAACGAATTGTTGGCATGGATGCCGCCCACCCTGGCGGCCGCCAGGTAAACGTATTCCGGCTTATCGGCAGCGAAGAAACGATCGACGGCTGCCTGCTCGCGCAGGTCGAGTTCCTTGCTGGATCGAGTGACGATCCGCGTGAATCCATCTGCCTGCAAGCGGCGCACGATTGCGCTGCCGACCAGTCCGTTGTGACCCGCCACGAAAATGGCGGCTGCTTTATTCATGACGCGAGAATGTCCTGAACCCTTCGCGCGCCACCAGAGCATCGCGACGTGCTTCTTCGAGATCCGCCGCGGCCATTTCTTTGACGAGGCCGTGGAAATCGATGGACGGCGTCCATCCCAGCTGGGTCCGCGCCTTGGTTGCATCGCCGAGCAGCGTCTCGACTTCAGTCGGACGGAAGTAGCGCGCGTCGACCTTGACGATAACCTTGCCGCTCTTCGT
>Ga0157380_10000367_pt1 | contig 27191 bp, 21 predicted proteins | sample S35metaG_FD_119757 | JGI IMG/M metagenome (GOLD analysis project Ga0157380, IMG submission 119757) | Switchgrass rhizosphere microbial communities from Kellogg Biological Station, Michigan, USA - S3-5 metaG | ecosystem: Host-associated > Plants > Roots > Rhizosphere > Soil | place: USA...
CCGCAGGAGTACCCGAAAGTCGATCTGCAGCGGCCCGAATGGCGCCACGGTCTGGCGCTCGTGGGCCTCGCCACGGTGGCAAACGTCGGGATCCTGGGCGCCGCCTCCTACAAGGGCGTCGAGCACATGGACTCGACGAAGTTCTGCGGCGTGAACTGCCATAACGTGAAGGCCCCGGAGTACACGGCCAAGAGCGGCTCACCCCACTCCCGCGTCACGTGCGCCGGATGCCACATCGGGCCCGGCGCCGGCTGGTTCGTCAAGTCGAAGCTGTCCGGCGTGCGCCAGGTGTTCGCCGTCACGTTCAACACGCACTCGCGCCCGATCCACTCGCCCGTGAAGGACCTGCGGCCCGCGCGCGAGACCTGCGAGCAGTGCCACTGGCCGCAGAAGTTCCACGGCGACAAGCTGCTGGTGCGGTCGAAGTTCGCGGACGACGAGGCCAACACGAAGACCACCACGGTGCTGGTGCTGAAGCTCGGCGGGCGCGCCCCGAACGGCTCGTCCGGAATCCACGGCCGGCACCTGAACGAGCAGTCGCGCGTCGAGTACGTCGCGATCGACGACAAGCGCCAGGTGATCCCGCAGGTCACCTACGTCAACGACAAGGGCGAGCGCGAGCTCTACGAGTCGCCCGAGGCGAAGCCGACGCCGGAGCAGCTCGCGAAGGGCGAGCGGCGTACGATGGACTGCATGGACTGCCACAACCGCCCGACCCACACCTTCGAGCTGCCCGAGCGCGCGCTCGACCGCGCGCTCGCCGAGGGCGCGGTCAGCCCCGAGCTGCCGTTCGTGAAGAAGAAGGCGGTCGAGCTGCTGCGGGCGGAGTATCCCGACCAGGAGACGGCGGCGCAACGCATCCGGGAAGGCCTCAAGGACTACTACCGGAGCGAGCAGCCGCAGGCCTACGCCAGCCACCGCGCGGCGGTGGAGACGGCGGCCGAGCGCATCGTCGCGATCTACGCGCGCAACGTCTTCCCGAACATGAAGGTCGGCTGGGGCACGTACCCGAATCAGATCGGCCACGAGGACTTCCTCGGCTGCTTCCGCTGCCACGACGACAGCCACAAGACGCGCGACGGCAAGGCGATAACCCAGGACTGCAATGCGTGCCACTCCCTCCTCGCCATGGACGAGGCCAACCCGAAGGTGCTTCAGGACCTGGGCCTGCAGTAGCGCGCTCGCCGCGCTGCTGCTCGTGGCCGCGTCCTCCCACGCGGCGCTTTCGGACGAGGATTGCCTCGCCTGCCACGGCGAGCGCGAGCTGCGCTCGGAGCGGGGCGCCAGCCTGTTTGTGGACGCCGACAAGCGCAAGACGAGCGCCCACGGCGCGCTCTCCTGCGGCGACTGCCACGTGGGAATCACGCAGGCGCCGCACGCGGCTCCCGTCCCGAAGGCCGTCTGCACGACCTGCCACGAGGACGCGCAGACGGCGCTCGACGCGAGCGTCCACGCGCGCAAGAACGGCGGCGCCGAGGCGCCCGCCTGCGCGAGCTGCCACGGCAGCGTCCACGAGTTCCCGCCGCGCGCCGACCCCGGCTCGAAGATCGCGAAGCGCAACCTGCCCGCGACCTGCGGGGCCTGCCACGCGAGCCCCGCGTTCCTGGCGAAGCATCAGCTCGGCCTGGCGCGGCCGATCGAGGCCTACGAGCGGAGCGTCCACGGCCGCGCGCTGGCCGCGGGCAACCAGAAGGCCGCGTCGTGCTCCGACTGCCACGGCGCCCACGACGTCGGCAAGGCGAGGGACGCCGCGGCCCGCATCAACCGCTGGAACGTGCCGGCGACCTGCGGCCAGTGCCACAAGGAGGTCCACACGGCGTTCGCGGGCAGCATTCACGGACAGGCCGTGGCCCGCGGCCTCGCCGGGGCGCCGGTCTGCACCGACTGCCACGGCGAGCACGCGATCCTCGCTCCCGCCGAGCCCGGCTCGCTCGTGAACCCGGCGCGCGTCTCGAGCGTGACCTGCGGCCGCTGTCACGCCGACGAGCGGCTGGTGCAGAAGTACAACCTGCCGTCCGACAAGGTCCCGGCCTTCCAGGACAGCTTCCACGGCCTCGCCGGACGCGCCGGCTCGCAGAGCGTCGCGAACTGCGCCTCCTGCCACGGCGTCCACGACATCCGGCCTTCGAGCGATCCGCGCTCGAGCGTGCATCCCGCGAACCTCGCGAAGACGTGCGGAGCCTGCCACTCGGGCGCGGGTGAGCGATTCGCGATCGGCCCGGTCCACGTGACGAGCGCGACGCGCAGCGAGCACGCGGCGGTGCGCTTCGTGCGCGTCGCGTACCTGACGCTGATCCCGGCCACGCTCGGCTTCATGCTGCTGCACAACGGCCTCGACTTCCTGCGCAAGCTGCGCCGCGGACGCCCGGCCTCCCACTCGGCCGAGACGCTGCCGCGCATGAGCCTCCACTTCCGGGTCGCGCACGGGCTCGTCGTGCTGAGCTTCCCCGTGCTCGTGGTCACGGGCTTCGCGCTGCGCTATCCCGAGGCGTGGTGGGCGGCGCCGCTCGTCGCGTTCGAGGGCTCCTTCCCGCTGCGCGCCGACGTGCACCGGGCCGCCGCCCTCCTGCTGTGCGCGGCCTGCGCGTACCACGTGGTCCACCTCGCGCGGGCGAAGCGCGAGCGGCGCATGCTGCGGCGCATGCTGCCGAGCGTCCGGGACGCGCGCGACGTCCTGGCCTTCTTCGCCTGGGCGCTCGGACGGCGCGCGCAGCGGCCTGGCTTCGGCGTCGTGAACTACGCGGAGAAGATGGAGTACTGGGCGTTCTTCTGGGGCACCCTGGTGATGGCGGTCTCGGGCTTCGTGCTGTGGTTCGAGAGCTGGAGCCTGCGCCTGCTGCCGAGCTGGGTGCTGGACGCCGCGACGGCCGTGCACTGGTACGAAGCCATCCTGGCGACGCTCGCGATCCTGGTCTGGCACTTCTACATGGTGATCTTCGACCCCGACGTGTACCCGATGGACCGCGCCTGGCTCACGGGCCGCGCCGCCGCCGACCACCTTCGTTCCCAACGGCCGGCCTACGAGAGGCTCGCCCGGCGGCGCCAGCCCGGCGCGCAATCGGAGGAGTGAGCGGGCCAGCTGGCCTGTCTCTTGCAACCGAGCCGGCACAGGCGGAGAACCGCCGCCTCGGGTTCGTCGAGGTGCTCTCCGAGTGCCCGCTTCATCTCGACAAGACGCCGCAGCAGGCCGAGCGCTGGGTCCGCGAGGAGATGACGAAGGTGTTCCCGCTGGGGGTGAAGAAGGACGAAACGGTCGAGCCCTGGAGCGACTGGCGGCGGCCGAGCTTCGATCCCGAAACGGTCGCCGCGGCGCTGGGGGCAGGCGAGGAGAGGGCGCCGCGGTTCTGCCGCGGTTTCCCGCGCCGGCCCTTCGGCAGCGACGTCGCGTTCAAGCTCGCGGGCGCGGGCGGCGACGGCGCCCAGACCGCCGCGATGCTGATCGCGCGCGCCGCGATCAACGAGGGCTTCGACGCAACCCACATCCCGAGCTACGGCCCGGAGTCGCGCGGAGGCACGTCCTACGCCGACGTGCGCGTGGCCGAGAGCGAGGTGCTCTCGCCGGCCGTCCACCACCCCCGGGTCCGTCTCGTGGGCGTGCCGTGCACGGCGATCGCGCAGGAGCTGGGCTTCGTCGGCGCGAAGAACGTGGTGGCGCTCGGAGCGCTGTGCGCGGCGAGCTCGCTCTTCCCCGCGCAGACCTACCTGACCGCGCTCCGCCAGGCGTTGCGCCACAAGCGGGAGCTGCTGGCGCTCGACGAGCGGGCGCTCGCCGCGGGAGTGCGCGCCGCGCGCGAGTGACGCCGGGCTGCCGGACGCGGTCCTACTTCGCGGGCGCCTGGATCGAGCGCAGGTACTCCACCACGCCGCCGATCCGCTCCCGGACGCTGGCGTCGGAGAACCCGTCGGGCGCCGCCTTGAACGCGTCCCCCCACACCGGCATGTCGGGGCCGCCGTGGCCCTTCACCGGCTTGCGGCCATCGATGATGCGCCGCACCGTGTCCTCGGAATAGCTGCCGGCGCGCTTCGCGAGCAGCGTGAGGTCGGGCGGCCGGACGCGCAGCGAGTCGGCGAGCGGGCCGTCGCCGCGAGCGGCGATGCCGTGGCAGACAGCGCAACGCGTCATGAAGGTCTGGCCGCCGCTCACCCGTCTCTCGTCAGAGCTCGCGGTGGCCGCCGCTCCCAGCGCCAGGAGCGCTGCCGCCGCTCCCCAAGGGGTTCGTGGATGGCGCATGGCTCACCCCTGCAGCACCAGCATGTAGTTCGCGCGCTCGTAGACGGAGGGGTCCGGGCACGCCGCGCGGCTCATGCTGCCCTTCATCTGCGCGAGCGACTCGTAGACGTGCTCCTCCATCCACCCGATCATCTCGGTCAGCACCACCTGGAGCCGTGCCGGCCCGCCGTGCAGCAGCGCGGAGACCAGCTGCACCGCGTCCGCGCCCGCCATCACCGCCTTGACCGCGTCGCGGCCGTCGTGGATCCCGCCGGTCGCCGCCAGCGAGCAGCGCGCGCGATCCTTGAGCAGCGCCAGCCACTGCAGCCGCAGCGGCAGCTCGGCGGAGGTCGACAGCTGAAGCTGGCTCTTGAGCGCCAGCCCCTCGGGATCGATGTCGGGCTGATAGAAGCGGTTGAAGAGCACGACCCCGTCGACGCCCACGCTCTCGAGCCGGCTCACGAAGTGCGGCAGCGACGTATAGAACGGCGACAGCTTCACCGCCACCGGGATCTTCACCGTCGCCTTGAGCTCGCGCACCAGCTCGACCGTGCGCCCTTCGATGGCCGCCGCGTTCTCGTCGCCGGAGCTGGGGATCGAGTACACGTTCAGCTCGAGCGCGTCCGCCCCCGCCTGCGCGATCTCGCGACCGTACTCCAGCCAGCCGCCCCGCGAGGTCCCGTTGAGCGACGCGATCACCGGGATCGCGACGGCGCGTTTGACCCGCCCGATGTGCTCGACGTACTCCTCGGGGCCGAGCACGAAGGCCTCGGGCCGCGGGAAGTAGCAGAGCGCCTCGGCGAAGGACTCGCCGTGCGGCTCGGTGTGGAGGAAGGTTCGCAGCTGCTCGCGCCTGATCTGCTCTTCGAACAGCGAGCGCATCACGATCGCCGCGGCGCCCGCGTCCTCGAGGCGCCTCACCGAGTCGAGGTCGTCCGCGAGCGGCGACGCGCCCGGCATCAGCGGGTGCTGCAGCTCGAGGCCCAGGTACGTCGTCTTCAGGTTCACGGTCCCTCCTACTGCTCTCGGCCCACCGGCTGCGGGGCGTCTGCTCGAGCCGGTTCCGGCGACGGGGCTCGCGCCGGGTCCGGCGACAGCGTCAGAGAAGCGAGCTCGCGGTACACCGCCTCGCGCTGGCGCGCCTCGTGCTCGGCGCGCTGGAGCAGGCGCCGGAAGCGCTCGGGGTTCTGCTTCTCGACCATGCGGAAGCGCGCCTCGTTGCGCATGTACTCGCGCACCGAGCCCTTCGGCGGCCCCGAGTCGACGACGAGCGGCGGCTCGCTGCGCGCGATCCGGCGCGGGTCGAAGCGGTAGAGCGGCCACACGCCCGAGTCGACGGCGAGCTTCTGCTGCTCGCAGCCGTAGGCCATGTCGTAGCCGTGGGCGATGCAGTGGCTGTAGGCGATCACGAGCGACGGCCCCGGATAGCTCTCGGCCTCCTGCAGCGCCTTCAGCGTCTGCACGTCCTTGGCGCCGAAGGCGACGCGCGCCACGTAGACGTGGCCGTAGGCCATCGCCATCAGGCCGATGTCCTTCTTGCCGACCTCCTTGCCCGCCGAGGCGAACTTGGCGGCGGCGCCGATCGGGGTGGCCTTCGACGCCTGGCCGCCGGTGTTGGAGTACACCTCGGTGTCGAGCACCAGGATGTTCACGTCGCGGCGCATCGAGAGCACGTGGTCGAGGCCGCCGTAGCCGATGTCGTAGGCCCAGCCGTCGCCGCCGACGATCCACACGTTCTTCCGGACCAGGTGATCGGCGAGCTGCATCAGCAGCAGCGCCTCGGGCCCGGAGTGGGAGGCGAGCGCGTCCTTGAGCGCCATCACGCGCTGGCGCTGGGCCGAGATGCCGGCTTCGCTCGACTGGTCGGCCTCGAGGATCCCCGCCACCAGAGCGTCGCCCAGCGGCGCGGCGAGCCGCTTCAGCAGCTGGATCGCCTGCCCCCGGTGCTGGTCGAGCGCCAGGCGCATCCCGAGCCCGAACTCGGCGTTGTCTTCGAAGAGCGAGTTCGACCAGGCGGGGCCGCGCCCGTTCTTGTCGACCGCGTAGGGGGTCGTCGGAAGGTTGCCGCCGTAGATCGACGAGCACCCGGTGGCGTTGGCGATCAGCACGCGGTCGCCGAACAGCTGCGTCATCAGCTTGATGTACGGCGTCTCGCCGCAGCCGGCGCAGGCCCCCGAGTACTCGAACAGCGGCGTCAGGAACTGCGAGCCCTTGAGGTCGAGCTTCATCTCCTCGCGCTTCGGCTCGGGCAGCTCCAGGAAGAAGCGGTAGTTCAGGCACTCGGCCTCGCGCAGCGGTGGCATCGCCGCCATGTCGATCGCCTTGTGCCTCGGGTTCGACTTGTCCTTCGCGGGGCAGACGTGGACGCACAGGTTGCAGCCGGTGCAGTCCTCGGGCGCCACCTGGATCGTGTACTTCTGGCCCTTGAACTCGTTGCCCTTGAAGTCCATCGACTTGAAGCTCGGCGGCGCCGCGGCGAGTGCCGCCGGGTCGTAGACCTTGGCGCGGATCGCGGCGTGCGGGCAGACGAACACGCACTTGTTGCACTGGATGCAGATCGGCTGGTCCCACACCGGGATCTCGAGCGCGATCGCCCGCTTTTCCCACTGCGCCGTGCCTGTCGGCCAGGTGCCGTCGGCCGCGAACGCCGAGACCGGGAGCAGGTCGCCCTTGCCCTCCAGGATCACGGCCTGCACGCGCTTCACGAAGTCGGGCGCCGCTGCCGGGACCGTCGCGTGCACGGCGCCGTTTCCGGAGAGCGGCCCCGGCTCGACCTCGAACAGCTTCTCGAGTGTCGCGTCGACCGAGGCCCAGTTGCGCTTGACGATCTCGTCGCCCTTCTTGCCGTAGGTCTTCTCGATCGCCTGCTTGATGCTCGAGATCGCCTGCTCGCGCGGCAGCACGCCCGAGATCGCGAAGAAGCAGGTCTGCATCACGGAGTTGATGCGGTTGCCCATCCCGGTGGCCTCGGCGACCTTGTAGGCGTCGATCGCGTAGAAGCGCAGCTTCTTCTCCAGGATGTGCTGCTGGACCCGGCGCGGAAGCCGGCGCCAGAGCTCGGCCTTCGGGTAGGGCGCGTTCAGCAGGAAGGTGCCGCCGGGCACCGCGTGCTCGAGCACGTCGTACTTCTCGAGGAAGCCCCACTGGTGGCAGGCCACGAAGCTCGCCCTGCGGATCAGGTAGGAGGAGCGGATCGGTCCGGGGCCGAAGCGCAGGTGCGAGATCGTGATGGCCCCCGACTTCTTGGAGTCGTAGACGAAGTAGCCCTGGGCGTCGTTCTCCGTCTCCTCGCCGATGATCTTGATCGAGTTCTTGTTCGCCCCCACGGTCCCGTCGGCGCCGAGCCCGTAGAAGACGGCGCGCACGCGGTCCTCCGAGTCGATGTCGAAGTCCGGGTCCACCGGGATCGAGGTGTGGGTGACGTCGTCGACGATTCCCACGGTGAAGTGGTTGCGCGGGCGCTCGCCGCTCGCGAGGTGGTCGAAGACGGCCTTGACGTGCGCCGGGGAGAACTCCTTCGAGCTCAGCCCGTAGCGGCCGCCGATCACGATCGGCTCGGCGGGGAGCGGGCTCGTGCCAAGGTCGCGCGCCTCGCGCAGCGCCGTCACCGTGTCCTGGTAGAGCGGCTCGCCGACGGCGCCCGGCTCCTTGGTGCGATCGAGCACCACGATGCGGCGGACGCTGACGGGCAGCGCCTTGACGAAGTGCTCGATCGAGAACGGCCGGAACACCCGCACTTTCAGGACGCCCACGCGCTCGCCGGACGCGACCAGCCGCTCCACGGTCTCGTGCGCCACCTCGGCGCCCGAGCCCATCATCACGATCACCCGCTCGGCCTCGGGGTCGCCCACGTAGTCGAAGAGCTTGTAGCGGCGTCCGCTGCGCTGGGCGAAGCGGTCCATCGTCTTCTCGACGATCTCGGGCAGCGACAGGTAGAAGCCGTTGGCGGCCTCGCGCGCCTGGAAGAACACGTCGGGGTTCTGCGCCGTGCCGCGCAGCACCGGCCGGTCGGGGCTGAGCGCCCGCTGCCGGTGCGCCGCGACGAGATCGTCGCGCAGCAGGAAGCGCAGGTCGTCGTCGCTCAGGAGCTCGATCTTGCGCACCTCCGACGAGGTGCGGAAGCCGTCGAAGAAGTGCAGGAACGGGACGCGCGCCTCGAGCGTCGCGGCGTGGGCGATCGCGGCGAAGTCGTGGGCCTCCTGGACCGAGCCCGACGCGAGCATCGCGAAGCCGGTCTGGCGGCACGCCATCACGTCCGAGTGGTCGCCGAAGATCGACAGCGCGTGGGTCGCGACGGTGCGCGCGGCGACGTGCATCGTGAACGCCGTCAGCTCGCCGGCGATCTTGTACATGTTGGGGATCATCAGCAGCAGGCCCTGCGAGGCCGTGAAGGTGGTCGTGAGCGCGCCGGCCTGCAGCGCGCCGTGGACGGCGCCCGCCGCGCCGCCCTCCGACTGCATCTCCACCACGTCCGGCACCACGCCCCACACGTTCTTGCGGCCGTGCGCGGACCACTCGTCGCTGAGCTCTCCCATCGAGGAGCTGGGCGTGATCGGGTAGATCGCGATCACCTCGCTCGCGCGGTGCGCAACCGAGGCCGCCGCTTCGTTGCCGTCGACCGTGACGATGTTTCTTTCACTCATCTCTCAGATCCGGGATTCGGTGATCGGAAGGTCCGCGCGCCGGCGGAGCTCTTCCGCCGTCTGGCGCCGCACGGCGGCGTCGCGTGCCGCCGCGGCGCGGAAGCGGAGCCCGGGACGCTTGAGCCAGAACGCGAGCAGCGCCTCCTCGCTCTGGGGCGCCGCCAGCATGTCCATGAGCCGCGTGCGCACGTCGTCGCAGGCCTCCGCCCAGACGACGCGCTTCGAGAGCGCCGGGCCGCCGTGGGTCAGCACGAGCAGCCCCGCGCCTTCCGGCGCCGCCTCGAACATCGAGGGCTCGAGCGGCAGCTCGTCGGTCCAGACGACACCCGCCGACAGGTTCATCCGCGGCGAGCGCGCCGGCCGGGGAGCCTCGAGCCCGAGCAGCCCGCGCACGAGGTCGAGAGCGGACACGAGACCCACGGCGCGTCCCGCGGAGTCGACGGCGGCCAGGCGCTGGCGGCCCGTCCCGGCCATGAGGCGCGCGGCCTCGGAGACGCTGGCGCGCTCGGAAACCGTGAGCGCCGGGCGGCTCATCCGGTCGCAGACGCGGTCTCCCGGCCTGCGGCCGACCAGGTCCCGGATCGATACGGCGCCCACCGGCCTGCGGTCGTCGTCCAGGACGAGGGCGTCGTTCACCGCCAGCGCCAGCAGGCCTTCGATCGCGTCGTCGGCGGCGTCGTCGGGCGTCACGCTGAAGAGCTCCCGGCTCATCACCTCGGCCACCCTGCGCCCCATGGCAAATCTCCCGCGGATGCCCGTTGCACGACGCAGGCCAGCGGTAAGGCCCGTCACGGGGGCCGGGCGAGCTTCCGGGCGCGAAGTCTTTGCGGAGAGAGCCTCGCGGGCCGAGGCCTTTGCGCGCGGCCGCTCAGTCCCGTGTGACGACGGGTGTCGCCTGCTTGTACTCCTTCAGCTTGTACTGGATCTTGCGGGCGCTGATGTCCAGGAGCGACGCCGCGCGGGAGGTGCTGCCGCCGACGGCCTCGAGCGTGCGCAGGATCGCCTCGCGCTCGATCGCGGCGAGCGTGCTGCCGGGGATCTCCACGCCCGTCGCGCGCGCCGCGGCCGGCTGCTCCGGGCCCGCCACCGGGCGCAGCGTGGGGAAGTGGAGGGGCGTCAGCTCGTCGCCGTCCGCCAGCACCACCGCACGCTCGAGCGCGTTCTCGAGCTCGCGCACGTTGCCCGGCCAGCGGTGCTGGAGCAGCAGCGCGAGCGCCTCGTCCGTCAGGCGCAGGGTCTTGCCGTTCGCCACCGCGTACTTGCGCAGGAAGTGCTGCGCCAGCAGCGGGACGTCGCCGCCGCGCTCGCGCAGCGGCGGGATCGTCACCTCGATCACGTTGAGGCGATAGTAGAGGTCGTCGCGGAACGAGCCGTCCTCGAGCTTCTGCCGCAGGTCGCGGTGGGTGGCGGCGACGATCCGCACGTCCACCTTGTAGGTCCTGTTGCCGCCCACGCGCTCGAACTCGCGCTCCTCGAGAAAGCGCAGCAGCTTGACCTGGACGGTGGGCGTGATGTCGCCGATCTCGTCGAGGAACAGCGTGCCCCCGTCGGCGGCCTCGAAGCGGCCCGCGCGGCTGTAGACGGCCCCCGTGAACGAGCCCTTCTCGTGGCCGAAGAGCTCGCTCTCGAGCAGCGTCTCCGGCAGCGCGGCGCACGCGACGCGCACGAAGGGCTTCGCCCGCCGCGGGCTGTTCTGGTGGAGCGCCTGCGCGAAGAGCTCCTTGCCGGTGCCGCTCTCCCCCAGCAAGAGCACCGACGCGCTCGCGCCCGCCACCTGGCGGATCGTCTTGAAGGCCGCCAGCATCCCCGGGCTCTCGCCCACCAGGTTGTCCAGGTTGTACTTGTGGTCGAGCCGCTCGCGGAGCAGCCGCGCCTCTTCGAGCAGCCGCTTCTTCTCGACCGCCTTCTGCAGGATCACCTCGAGCTCCTCGACGTCGATGGGCTTCCCCAGGTAGTCCTCGGCCCCGAGCTTCATCGCCTTGACGGCGGTCTTGACCGTGCCGTAGGCGGTCATCAGGATCACCATCGTCTCGGGCCGGATGCCCTTGATCTTGGTCAGCAGCTCGATCCCGTCCATGCCGGGCATGCGCAGGTCGGTCAGCACCACGTCGGGGTCCGTCTTCTCGAGCAGCTGCAGCCCGGAGACGCCGTCGTGGGCGCGCGCCACCTCGTAGCCGTCCTCCTGCAGCAGCGTCTCGAGCGCCGCGGCGGCGTTCACCTCGTCGTCGATCACCACGATGCGTCCCTTAGTGTTCATGGCTCTCCGCGCCTCCGCGCGCGGGCTCGGCCGGCTCGAGCGGCAGCGTGACCGTGAAGGTCGCGCCCTGGCCGGGCTCGCTCGACGCCTTGATCTCGCCGCCGTGGGCGTGCACGATCTGCTGCGCGATCGACAGCCCCAGGCCGGTGCCCTTGGGCTTGGTCGTGACGAACAGCTGGAAGATGTCGACGCGCTCGGGCAGCCCTGGACCGTTGTCGCTCACCTCGACGACCGCGCGGCCGTCGCGCAGCCCGCTCTCGAGCGAGACCGAGCCGCCGTCCGGCATCGCCTCGATCGCGTTGCGCACCAGGTTGATCACGACCTGCTTGAGCTTCTCCGGATCCGCGCGCAGGCTCGGCAGCAGAGCGCCCGCGCGCTGGCGGCGCAGCGTCACGCCTGCGCCGCGCGCCTCGGGCCGGAGCAGCCGCGTGACCTCGTCGACGAGCGCGTCGAGGTCGGTCGGCTGCAGCTGGATCCGGCTCGTGCGCGAGAAGAACAGGAAGTCGCCGACGAGCGCGTCCAGGCGCCGGATCTCCTCCCGGATCACGACGGCGAGCTCGGAGAGCTGATCGCGCAGCCGCGGCTCGGCCCCCGCGATGCGCCGCTCGAGCAGCGACAGCTGCAGCGCGATCGAGTTGAGCGGGTTCCTGACCTCGTGCGCGAGGCCCGAGGCGAAGGTGCCGAGCAGCGCCATCCGCTCGTTCTGGAGCAGCCGCTGCTGGGCCTCCTTGAGCTCGTCGTAGGCGCGGCGCGCGTCCGCGTAGAGCCGCTCGTTCTCGACGCTGCGCGCCTGCTCGGCCTGGCGGTGCTCGGCGCGCTCGATCGCGACGCAGAGCTGGTGGCCGAGCGTCTCGAGGAAGCGCAGCTCGTCGTCGCCGAAGGTCTCGTGGGGCCGCGCCGCCACGTTCAGCACGCCGCGCACGGAAGCGCCGTGCATGCGCAGCGGCACGCACGCGTGGGCGACCGGCGCGTCGAGCCCCTCCACGATCCTGGGCATGCGCGGGCACTCGATCGTGTTGTGGGCCTGCATGCGCTGGCCGGCGCTGAAGACCTCCTTGCACAGGCACAGGCCCAGGCCCTCGCGCCGGACGTCCTCCAGGTAGCGCTCGGAGACCCCCCGGGAGGCCGCCAGCCGAAGCCGGCCGTCGCGCTCGGAACCGAGCAGCACCCACGCCGTCTTCAGCCCGAGCCCGCGGAGGATCTCCGCGAGGCAGATGTCGAGGACCTGCTGCGCGTCCTCCGCGGCGTGGATGCGTTCCGCGACGGCCGAGAGGATCTCGAGCTCGCGCGTGCGCCGCTCGACGAGGGCCTGGGCGTCCACAGCGAGGGCCATGCTAGCACCGCAGGGTGCAGATTCTGCGCCAGGCGAAAAAGCCTTCGAATCGAACGAAGCGCGCAGGAACTGCCTCGAGACGCCCGACGTGACGCGCAAAATGCGCGCTCGGCGTCCGACGGCACTCCGCCGCAAGGCGTTAGGCCGGCAGCCCGCGGGCCTGCATCTTGCTCGCTGTCCTACCGAGAGGAGTCCCCATGATCCACACGGTGCTCTGTCCCACCGACTTCACGCCGCTCTCGGACCGCGCCATGTCGCTCGCGTCGCGGATCTGCCGCTGGTACGGCGCCCGCCTCGTGCTCGAGCACAACCTCGACGCACTGCCGCCGGAATTCCTCTCGGTCGAGTGGATGTGGTCCGAGGAGCAGAAGCCCAGCGACACGGCGCGGGAGCAAGCGGCGGAGCAGCGCCTGCTGTCGGACGTGGAGCGCCTGGCGAAGGACTTCCCCTGCGAGGCGCGCCTGACGCGCGGCCCGCTCGAGCTCGGCCTGGTGGCCGTGGCCCGCGCGCTCTCGGTCGATCTCGTGGTGATGGGCAGCCACGGCTGGAGCGACGCGCGCCATCACTCGCTCACCGAGCGGCTCGTCGACAGCGCGCCCTGCCCGCTGCTCACCCTGAGCCACGAGACCCAGGCGGAGCGCTTCCTGAGCGCGACCGAAGCCGAGCCGATCCCGGTGCTGGTGCCGCTCGACCTCTCGGCGCACTCCCGCGCGACCGTCGCCGACGCGCTGGAGCTGCTCGAGCGGCTTCCGCTCCGCCTCCACTTCCTCCACGTCGAGTCGCCACGCTTCGAGACCGGCGCGGCCGTCGCCGATTTCGGGCGCCTGGAAGGCCTGGTCCCGCCCGGGCGGCGCGGACAGGTCGCGCTCCACATCCGCTCGGGCAAGGTGGCGGACCAGATCCTGGCGGCGGCCCGCGACCTCCACGCGCGACTCATCCTGATGGGGACCCACGGCAAGGGCGCGCTCGCCCGGCTGCTGACCGGCGCGACCGCGCGCGAGATCCTGCACCGTGCGCCGTGCCCGGTCTGGTTCGAGCCGCCGTCGCGGGCGCGGGCGTCGTGGCCGCTCGCCGGATGAGCGCGGAGCCGCAGGTCGCTCCCGTTCGGCTGCGCTCGCTGGCGCTGCCGGCCGAGCACGGGAGCTGGGGCTTCCTGCTCGAGCCGATCGCGCTCGCGCTCGTGCTCTGCCCGACTCGCACCGGCGCGTGGCTGGCGCTCGCCGCCACCTGCGCGTTCCTGGCCCGCCATCCCGTCAAGCTAGTCCTGGGCGACCGCCGTCGCGGCAGCGTCGCGCCACGGACGGCCGTCGCGGCGCGCGTCGCGCTCGCGTACTCCGCCTTCGCCCTCGCCGCGTTCGGGACGGCTCTCGCATCCGCCCCGCCCTCCGTGTGGGCGCCCGTGCTGCTGGCGGCGCCGCTCGCGGCGTTCGCCGTGCTCCGCGACGCCGCGGGGCAGAGCCGCGACCTCGCGGCGGAGCTGTCGGGCGCCGTCGCGCTGGCCGCGAGCGCCGGAGCGATCGCGCTCGCCGGCGGGTGGAGCCTGCCGGCCGCGCTGCTGCTGTGGCTGGTGCTCGCCGCGCGCGACGCGACCGCCATCCTCTACGTGCGCACGCGCATCCGCCTGGATCGCGGCGTCGCCGCGGGCACACCGCTCGTCGTCGCGTCGCATGGGCTCGCGCTCTTCGTCTCGGCCGGGCTCGCCGCCGTGGCGGCGCTGCCGTGGCTCGCCGTGGCGGCCTTCGCGGCGCTCCTGGCGCGCGCGGCGCACGGCGTCTCCAGGAGTCGCGCGCTGCTGAAGCCGAAGCAGCTCGGCCGGCAGGAGCTCGGCTACGGCGCGCTCGTGCTCCTGCTGCTCGCGCTCGGCTACGGCCTCGGCGTCTAACGCCTCAGGCGCGGTCGACGTCGAGGCCGACCTGGGCCGCGAGCCGGGGCAGGTCGGCGCCGGTCGCCGGCAGGCACGGCAGCAGGCGCGCGGCGTTCCGGGCGACGAAGTCGGAAGCCGCGGCGTTCGGCCGCAGCCCGCCGCGCAGGCCGAGCAGGAATCCCCACTCGGCGAGGCGCTCGCGCCCGTAGACCTCGAGCTCCTCGAGGCCGGCCTGGCCGCCGCGGATGCGCGCGATGCGGGCCGCCAGGTCGTGCGCCTCGGCCAGGCCCGCGTTCATGCTCTGCATCCCCGCCGGCCCGGTCAGGTGCGCGGCGTCGCCCGCGAGCCAGACCCGGCCGCGGCCGAACGACGGCGCCAGGCGGCGCTCGAAGCGCACCTCGATCGACCAGCCGATGTCACCGGCGCGGCTCGCGAACCACGGGGCGCGCTCGGCGAGCAGGGCGCGCGTGTGCTGCTCCTCGAGGTGCGGATAGAAGCGCTCCCCCAGCATCGTGGTCAGGCGGCCCTTGTAGCGGTCCGCCGCGCTCACCTCGGGCGCGGCCACCTCCAGGCTCCAGCGCGCGCGGCCGTCCGGCAGCGGCCAGAGCGCGTTCACCGAGTCCTCCCGCAGGACGATGCGCTCCTCGTCCCCGGTGCTCGGAGCCGTGCACTCGACGATCGCGAACGCCTGCGAGGGGGCGACCTCGTCGAGCGGCGTGCCGAGCGCGCGCCGGACGAGCGAGCGGTGGCCGTCCGCGCCGATCACGAAGCTGGAGCGGAACGACTGGGTCGCGGCCACGGCCCACTCGGTGTGGGCCACCCCGTAGCCGCCCGACTCCTTCTCGAGCCGCTCCACCGTGGCGACGACGCCGTCGCCGTCCGGCTCGAGGCTGGCGAGGCGATGGCTCCAGCGCACCTTCACGCGCTGGCGGTCGAGCGCGTCCCAGAGCAGCCGCTCGAGCGCGCTCTGCGGCAGCGACAGCAGGTAGGGGAAGCGCTCGTCCGGCGTGCCGCAGCGCAGGCTGACGCGCGCCTCGTCGCCCGCGAGCAGCGTGAGCGACGCGAGCTTGCGGCCCTGCTCGACCGCGGCGGCCGCGACTCCGAGCTCGTCGAGCAGCGCCAGCGAGCGCGGATGCAGCGCGAGCGCGTAGCTGTGCCCCGCCGGCCGCCACGCCTCGTCCACGATCTCGACCGAGAGCCCGGCCTTCGCGAGCGACAACGCGGCCACGAGCCCGGTCGGCCCCGCGCCCACGACCAGCACGTCCGTCTGTCGAGCTGCCGCCATCGCGACCTCCCCGGCTCGCGTCGCAGCGCACGCGACTGAGCCTTCCGCAAGGTGCCCCGCGAGCGGGTGGGCGGCAATGAGCCGAACGGCTCACCCCGTCCCGCCGGTGTACCATCGCCGGCATGAAGCTCGCGAGCCTGATGGTTTCGGATTATATGACCCCGAACCCGATCACCGTCGAGCCCGACGAGACGCTGATGCACGCGCTCGAGCTCATCCGGCTGCGCGGCGTGCGCCGGCTGCCCGTGGCGGTCGGCGGGTTGCTCGTGGGCCTCGTCACCGAGGGCGACGTCAAGCGCGCCGAGCCCTCCACGCTCACGGACTCGCAGGCCGAGTTCGACCGCGTGATGGAGGGAACGCCGATCTCGCGCATCATGATCACCAAGCCGGTCACGACCACGGCGGACACGCCGTTGCTCGACGCCGCGGAGATCATGCTCAACACGAAGTACGGCGCGCTGCCGGTCGTGGCCGACGGCCGCGTGATCGGGATCCTGACCGACAACGACCTGACGCGCGCCCTCGTCGACGTGATGCGGGAGGCGAAGGGGGCCGCGCGCTGAGCGCATCCGAGGCAGCCGCGCGCGAAGACGCCGACGTCGTCACCTCCTCCGACGCCTACGCCCGCCGCTTCGGCGGCGGCGTCGGCCGCTTCTTTCTCGAGCGCCAGGCCGAGGCGGTGCTCGAGCTCGTGCGTCCGTGGCCGCGAGCGAGCGTGCTCGACGTCGGCGGCGGCCACGGGCAGGTGACGGGCCCGCTCGTCGAGGCCGGCTACGCCGTGAGCGTCCTCGGCAGCGACCCGGCCTGCGAGGCGCGCGTCCGCGAGTGGACGAGCTCCGGCCGCGCGCGCTTCCTGGCCGCCGACCTGCTGGCGCCGGGCCTGCCCGAACGCTCGTTCGACGTGGTGCTGTCGCTGCGGCTGCTCCCGCACGTGCGCCGCGTCCATGATCTGGTGGCGACGCTCGCGCGGCTGGCGAAGACGGCCGTCGTGGTCGACTACCCCACGAGCCGCAGCGTCAACGCGCTCTCGGGAGCGCTGTTCGGCCTCAAGCGGGGCGTCGAGGGCGACACGCGGCCGTTCACGGTGTTCGCCGACCGCGAGATCGAGGACGCGTTCGCGGCGCACGGCTTTCGCCCCTCGGCTCGCCGGCCCCAGTTCGCCCTGCCGATGGCGGTCTACCGCGCCCTGGGCTCGGCCGGAGTCGCGCGCGCGTGCGAAGGCGCGTCGCGGGCGCTCGGCCTCACGCGCGCCTTCGGCTCGCCGGTCGTGCTGAGGCTCGAGCGCCGTGGCTGAGCCCGTCACGGCGCGCGAGTGGGCGCTCGCCCTCTACGGGCGCTCGGTGCTGAAGCAGCGCAAGGTGAGCGAGCTCGAGCGCGCGCTCGGCCCGACGGACGGGCTGCGCTGCCTCGACCTGGGCTCGGACAACGGCGTCGTCAGCCTGCTGTTGCGCGAGCGCGGGGGCTCGTGGGCGTCGGGCGACCTGACGGCGCAGGCCGTCGAGTCGATCCGCTCGCTCGTCGCAACGGACGTCCATCTCGTCGATGCGGGCCGGCTCCCGTTCGCGGACGCCGAGTTCGATCGCGTCGCCGTCGTGGACATGCTCGAGCACGCACCCGACGAGGCGGCGTTCGCGCGCGAGCTCGCGCGCGTCACGAAGCCCGGCGGCCGCCTGGTCGTGAACACGCCGCACCTCAAGCACACGCTGCTGAAGCGCGTGCGCCACGCGATCGGGCAGACGGACGAGAAGCACGGGCACCTGCGCCCCGGCTACACGCGCGAGCGGCTGCAGGAGCTGCTGTCGCCCGCCTTCGAGCTCGAGAGCGACCGCACGTATTCGCGCTTCTTCTCGGAGGCCGTCGACGCCGGCCTCAACTGGGGCGTCGAGCGGCTCGGCAAGAAGTCTTCCGCCAAGGGCATGGTGGTGACGGCGGACGATCTCTCGCGCCACCGCAAGGCGTTCCGGAGCTACAGCCGGATCTATCCGTTCGTGTGGGCCGTGAGCCGTCTCGACGCGCTGGTGCCGGCGTCGGGCTACATGCTGATCGCTACGCTGCGCAGGCGCTAGCTAGTCGCCCGCCCAGAACTTGACGCCGCGGACCGCGTCGCTCGCCAGCGCCTGGCCCTTGTCGCCGAAGTCGCCGACCAGCACCACGATGTTGGCGCCCACGCGGAAGATCGTGCGGTTGGGCACGCGCAGCCCCTTCAGGAACTCGTCGCCGTCGCGCAGGCTCTCCCAGCGCGTCAGGAACACGGTGACCTTGCGCTCGCCGCTCACGTAGTGGTGGTAGACGTCGCCCTCGTTGCCGCTGGCGCCGGCGGTGATCCAGCGCGTCGGGAGCAGCGCCTCGAAGCCCTGGATCCTGACCGTCGAGCCCGTGATCACCGTGAGCCCGAGCTCGCCGATCGAGCCCGCCACCGCCTGCTTCCAGCCGGGCCCGAGCACGCCCGAGAGGTCGCTCATCGTCAGCGGCCGAGCGCTGTCGCGGTGGGCGCGGTCCCAGTACTGCTCGGGGTGCAGGATCTCGCGCGTCGAGTAGGGCACCTGCGCGTAGGCGCGCTCCACGTCCGCGAGCCGGACGCCGTCGTACAGCCACTCCCAGGGCTTGCCGCGCAGCAGGAACGAGAAGCCCAGCGTGTACGGCAGCAGCAGGCGCATCTGGACGAAGGTCGGCGCGCCCTGCGCGGCCTTCGCCCGCGACGCGCTGGTGCGGGCCGCCTCCTCCTTCGCCCTGCCGATGCCGCCCTGCCGCTGGAGCATGCCGAGCGTCGACACCATCGCCGAGCCCTCGATCACCGCGCGGATCGCGATCGCCTGGTCCGCGTTCGCCGCGCGCTTCTGGACCGCGGCCAGGTCGTAGTGCTGGTCCTCGAGCGCGTGCGTCAGCTCGTGCGCCATCACCGAGCGGACCTCGAGCGCGGACACGTGGTCGAGCAGCCGGAACTTCTTGCTGCCCGAGTGGTAGTAGCCGAGCACGTCGGTCTCCGCGGTGTCGAGCTCCGCCTTGACCAGGTCGGTCGCCGGCGGCACGAGGCCGAGCTGGACCCACGCGTCGCGCGTGTGCTTCGCCTCCTCCCGCTCCGCCTCGTCGATGCCCGACTCGAAGTCCTTGCGGGCCGTCGCGCCGTCCACGACCTCGACGGCGACCGGCGACTTGAAGCGCAGGTGGCGCAGCTGCTCGACGGTCGCGCTCACCTCCCGCACCATTCCCTCGGCCTGGGCTGTCGTGAGCCTGACAGTGCCGGCCTTCGGCGCGGGCTGTGTCTGCTGAGAGATGGCCGCAGATGGGACACAAAGAGCCGCAAGAAGGGCGATTGTGAGGGGCCCGCGCACGGGAGTCTGCCTTACGCAAGCTGTGTGCCAGGAACGAACCCACAAGAACCCGCCCTCGCGTGGTCCTGCGAGGATAGGACTTGAGGGGGCCGGAGGCTGCAGGCCTACTGCCGCTTCCCAGCTTTCTCTGAAATGGGGGGGCTTCGCCCCCCCATGCCCCCCCCTCTTGTTATTCGGGGGAGGGGAACGTGGCGGCGGTCATGTCGATCGTGGCCAGGAGGCGGTCGAGGAACGTGACCTGCGCGGGGTGCAGCAGGAAGCGCGCGCGGTCGATCGGGACGAATTTCGCCTCGTCGACCTCCGTCTGATCCGAGCGCGGCATGGCGTCCTCGGGAGCGGGGCCGGCGAAGCCGTAGATGCGCTTGCGGCTCCGCGCGAGGTCCACGCTGCCGATCGAGTGCAGCGGCCCCGCCTTGACGCCCGTCTCCTCGACCGTCTCGCGGCGCGCCGCGGCCTCGAGGTCCTCGCCCGGGTTGGTGCGGCCCTTCGGGATGCTCCACGGCGCGCGGCGGTTGTAGGGACCCCAGGGGTGGACGATCAGCACCTCGAGCCTGTCGCCGTTGCGCCTGTAGAGCAGCGTGCCGGCGGACTCGATCATCGCCCCGCCTTCCGCGTCTCCTTGTCCTCGTACATGCGCTTGTCGGCGAGACGGATCAGCGCCTCCTTCGAGTTGGCCTCGCCCGGATACGTCCCGAGCCCGAGCGACACGCCGAGCCGGGCGTTGATCCCTTCCTCCTGCAGGAAGGTGTGGCCCTCGACCAGCCGCCGCAGCTTCTCCGCGAGCACCTTCGCCGAGTCGCCGTCGGTCTGCGGCAGGATCACGACGAACTCGTCGCCGCCGTAGCGCGCGGGGATGTCGGTCTCGCGCACGCCCGCGCGGATCAGGAAGCCGACCTCGCGCAGCGTGCGGCTGCCGCGCAGGTGGCCGTACTGGTCGTTGATCGGCTTGAAGCGGTCGAGGTCGATGAACAGCAGCGAGAGCGTGCCGCCGTAGCGGTTGACGAGCTTCAGCTCGCGCTCGAGCGCCTGGTGGAAGTAGCGGAAGTTGTGGAGCGGCGTCACCTCGTCCGTGATCGACAGCTCGCGCGTCTTCTGGAACAGGCGCACGTTCTCGAACGCGAGCGCCACCGCGTCCGCGAGCGGCTGCAGTCGCGCGAGCGTGCCCTCGTCGAACGCCTCGCCCTGGCTGGAGCCGATCGCCAGCACGCCGATCGCGCGCTCGCGCGAGGAGAGCGGGAACAGCGCGTAGCAGCGCAGCCCCTCCTCGAGCAGCCGCATGTCCTCGAGGTAGCGGTGCTCGTGCACCAGGTTGCGCTGCAGCACCGGCCGGTTGTTGAGCGCGACGAAGCCGGGCCCGCTGCCCACGACGGGCAGCACGCCGCCGAGCCCCCACGAGGTGCCCTCGGGATGGCTCACCATCTCGAGGTAGTCGCCGGTCTCGTTGACGAAGCCGCAGGCCAGGCGGTCGAACGGCTGCAGCGCCTGGAGCTCGGTGGCGAACGCGGGAACGATCGCGCTCAGCTCGCTTCCGGAGGTGGCGGCCGCCGTGACGCGCCGCATCACCTCGGAGCGCGCCATGGTCGTGCGCTGCTCCGCGTAGAGCTGTACGTTCTCGAGCCCGGTGCCGAGCTGCTTGCCGAGCACCTCGAGCACCTCGCGGTCGAAGCCGCTCACGTCGCCGCCCTCGTGCAGCACGAGCGCGCCGAGCGAGCGCCGCTGCGAGCGCAGCGGCGTGGCGGCGAGCCGCCCCGTGCCGCCCGGAAGCTCCTGCACCAGCGGGCCGTCCTCGTGCAGCGACGCCGCCGCCAGCTCCAGCAGCGCGCTCACGTCCAGCGCGAGGTGCTGCTCGGCCGCGTCGACCAGCTCGCCGTCGTGACCGGCCACGAAGATCGCGCCGCCGACCAGGTCGAGCGAGCCCACGATGTGCTCGAGCGCCGAGCGCAGCAGCCCGCTCTCCTCGCGCTCCACGGTCAGGTCGTCGACGAGCGCGATCAGCGCCGGCAGCAGGCGGTCGCGGCTACCGCCCGGAACGGCCTGCGCCGGAGCGCGCACCGGACTGCGCGGCGGCTGCGGCGCGCGGCTGTCGAAGGGCGGGCTCATGGCGGCGGCGTGTCATTCTAGCAGGCTGCTCGCGCCCCCGCCGCGCGCGAAGAACGCCGCGAGCGCCGCCCGCTCGGAGCGCTCGCGCGCCTCGTCCCAGCCGAGCTCCTGCGCCATCGCGCGCGCCACCCGGGCGAGGTCGTCCGCGGCCGGCGGCCCGGCGCTGCCGAGGTCCAGCCGCCGCAGCACGGCGTCGGCGAGCGTCGCGGCCATCTCGTCCCGAACTGCGCGGCGCGCGCGCTCCTCGAGCGTGCCGGACGGCGCCTCGGCCCTGGCGAGCGGCGTGACCGCGGTGCGGCACGCGACGGCGGGGCGGGCGAGCCGGGCGAGGGCCCGGTCGACCGCCTGCTCCGCGAACGCGCGCGCGGTCGTGTACTTGACCGGCTGGAGGGTCAGCAGCCCGGCCGCGCGTCCCTCGGCCTCGTGGTCGACGATGCGGCCGCGCGTGAAGAGGCCCGCCGCGTCCCGCTCGCCCGGTACCAGGCCCTCGTGCACGAGCAGCAGGTCGCCGCTCCCGATCCCGGCCCAGGGGAACGCGCGCGCGGCGTCCTCCAGGAAGAGCCGGGGGGCGCTCGCCGGCTGGTCGGCGGCCTCGTACGCCGTGCCGACGATCGCGCGGCCCTGCCAGGGCACCAGGAAGAGGAAACGGCCGCCGCTTCGCGAGCCGACGGCGAACGCGAGCTCGCCCGGACGCCGCAGCACCAGGTTGCGCGCGCGCAGCATCGGCAACGGCGCGCGCGCGGCGCCGCCTTTCGCGTCGAGCGCGTCGGCCCAGGGGCCGGCGGCGTTCACCACCAGGCGGGCGCGCAGCTCCAGCGTGCGTCCCGAGAGCGCGTCCCGGACCGCCGCCCCCGCCACGCGCCCGTTCGCGCGAAGCAGCTCGAGGGCCTCCGCGTGGTTCGCGACGGCGGCCCCGGCGTCGGCCGCGGCGTGAACGAACGCGAGCAGCAGGCGCTCCGAGCTCCGCACCTGCGCGTCGTGCCAGAGCGCCGCTCCCGTGAGCCCGCGCGGCTCGAGGCCGGGTCGCAGCCGCAGCGCCTCGGCGGCGCCGACGGTCCGTCCGTCGGGGATCGAGCGCTCGGGCGGCAGGCCGCGGTTGCGGTCGCGCGTGAGCGCGTCCTGGAGGGCGAGCCCGACCGCGAACGCCGCGCGTCCGCGCGCGCCGTGGCCGTAGCACGGCACGAAGAAGCCGAGCGGCGCCACGAGCGGCGCGGCGATCCGCAAGAGCGTGCTGCGCTCGCGCGCCGACTCGCGCAGCGAGCCGACGTCGAGCCGCTGCAGGTGCCGCATGCCGCCGTGGATCGTCTTCAGGCTGTTCCACGACGTGCCGGCCCCGAAGTCCTCGCGCTCGACGAGCGCGACCGCCAGCCCGCGCTGCGCCGCGTCCCAGGCCACGGCGGCGCCGTGGATCCCGCCGCCGACCACGAGCACGTCCCACTGCCGCGCCGCGAGCGCGTCGAGCTCGCGCCTCACGCGCGTGCCGCGCTGCCGGCGTCGCTCGCGAAGCGCAGCGCCACCATGGTCGCGTCGTCGGCGGCCTCGTGTCGGCCTCGGTGCGCGCGCACGGCCTGGTCCACCTGCCCCAGCAGCCGCTGCAGGTCGAGCGCGCGGTTCACCTCGAGCAGCGCCTCGAGCCGCGACATGCCGAAGGGCTCGCCCGACTCGTCCTCGGTCTCCACCAGGCCGTCGGTGAACAGGAAGAGCGCGTCGCCCGTCCCGAGCTGGATCTCGCGCTGCTCGAAGCCGCCGCCCGGGTAGAGGCCCGGCGGGCGCCCGGTCGAGGAGAGCCGCTCGGGCCCGTCGCGGCGCAGGACGATCTGCGTATTGTGGCCCGCGTTCACGTAGCGCAGCCGGCCGGAGGGGCCGTCGAGCACGGCCAGGAAGAGCGTGAAGTAGGGCGCGAGCGGCTCCTCGGTCTCCATCTCGCGGTCGAGCACGTCGACGAGGCGCGCGAGGTCGCGCTCGACCGACAACCGCGCGCGGATCGTGGCCTGCACGCTCGCCATCAGCAGCGCCGCGCCCACTCCCTTGCCCGACACGTCGCCCACCAGCACCACGGTCTCGCTCTCGGACAGCGCGAAGTAGTTGAAGAAGTCGCCACCCACCTCTCTCGCGGGAATCGAGACGCCGCGGATCTCGGCGAACAGCGAGCGCATCGCGCCGCGCGGCAGCAGCTCCACCTGGATGCGGCGGCCGATCTCCAGCTCCTTGCGCAGCCGCTCCTGCTCGATCAGGCGCTCCTGGTTGCGGCGCAGGTCGCGCGCCAGCCGGTTGAAGGTCTCGGCCAGGCGCCGGAACTCGCGGCCGTGCGGCACCGGCACCTGCACGTCGAGATCGCCGCCCGCGAGCTTCTCCGCTCCCAGGGTGAGCGAGGCGACGTGGCGCGTCATCCGGCGCGACAGCGGCAGGATCCCGAGCAGGGCCAGGAGGCCGAGCGCGAGTCCGAGCGCTAGGTTGCGCGCGGCGGTGGCGCGGATCTCCGTGAGCGCGGGCCCGATCGGACGCGCGACCGCGATGACGATGCCGGTTTCGGGATCGGGCCGCTCGGCGACGACCCAGTCGCCGGCGTCGCTGCGCGTCGCGGGGTGCCCCGGCACGAGCCCGAGCCCCTCGAGCACGGTCTCGTCCGCCGGATCGGGCGCGTAGGGCTGGCCCTCGGCGTCGCGCGCGAACGGGATCGCGCCTTGTCGCCGCTCGGCCCCGGAGAGGATCGCGCGCAGCAGCAGCCGGAGCTCGTCGGCCTCGGCGGCCGCAAGCGCCTCGCGCTTGGCTTTCTCGTAGGGGCTCTCCTCGCGGCCCTGCGACCGGCTCTTCATGCGCTCGAGCCGGCCCTTGAGCTCGTCGGCCACGACGTCGACGCGCGTCGACATCTCCGCGGCGAAGTCGCCGGCCTCGGCCGCGACCGCCTGCCGGAAGGCGCGCTGCGAGCCCTGCCAGGAGTAGAGCGTCACGCCGAGAAGCGGCACGACTGCCAGCAGGAAGAACGCCAGGGCGAGCTGGGTCCTGAGCCTCATCGACGGGGCTTTCGGGCCAGCCTATCACTACCCCGCGCTTCGCCCGGTCAGCGCAGTGTCCGCTCGATCAGCTCCGCCGCGCGCTCGCAATCGGCGCGCGAGACGTCGCGGTGTGTCGTGAAGCGCAGCGTCTGCGCGTCCATCGCCGTGGCGAGCACGCCCTGCTCGCGGAGCGCCGCGACGGCGTCCGGTGCGCTGCGGCCCTCGAGCACGCCGACCACGATGTTGGTCTCGACGGGCGCGAGCCGCACGCCGCGGCCCCTGGCGTACGCCTCGCCCAGCAGCCGCGCGTTGGCGTGGTCTTCCGCGAGCCGCGGCACCAGCGTCTCGAGCGCCACCAGCCCCGCCGCCGCCAGCACGCCCGCCTGGCGCATGCCGCCGCCGAGCAGCTTGCGGATCCGCCGCGCCGCGCCGATCCGCTCGCGCGTCGAGGCGACGAGCGAGCCCGCCGGCGCGCACAGCCCCTTGGAGAGGCAGGTCATCACGGTGTCGGCGCCTTGCGCGACGGCCGCGGGCGTGGCGCCGAGCGCCACGGCCGCGTTCCAGATCCGCGCGCCGTCGAGGTGGACCTTGAAGCCGCACTCGCGCGCGGCCGCGATCACCGCGCGCTGCTCCGCGAGCGGCTGCACGGTGCCGCCGCCGAGGTTGTGCGTGTTCTCGAGCACGACCAGCGTCACGTCGGACTTGTAGTAGGTGTGGGGCGCGACCGCAGCCCGCACCTGCTCGGGTGCCAGGTGGCCGCCGGCGCCGTCCAGCATGCGCGGCATCACGCCGGCGATCTCGCTCATGCCGGCGAGCTCGAAGCGCACGACGTGGCTCCGGCGCTCGACCAGCACCTCGTCGCCGCGCTCGGTCAGCAGCCGCACCGCGATCGCGTTGCCCATCGTGCCCGAGGGCACGAACAGCGCCGCCTCCTGGCCGAGCATCGAGGCGGCCGTCTGCTCGAGGCGGTTGACCGTCGGGTCCTCGCCATACACGTCGTCGCCGACCTCGGCCTCGGCCATCGCCCGGCGCATCTCGGGTGTCGGCTTCGTCACCGTGTCGGAGCGCAGGTCGATCGGCGTCACCGAGCGCGACGTTATCACCATCGCCGCGCATGGGCGACGCGGCCGCGCGGCGACTCGCGTACGATAATGCGGACCGAGCGGAGCCCGTCATGTCCAAGCAGAACGGCGTCATGATGCAGTTCTTCCACTGGTACACGGCCGGCGACGGCACGCACTGGAACGAAGCGGCCTCGCGCGCGGGCGAGCTCGCGCGCTCCGGCTTCACGGGCGTCTGGCTGCCGCCCGCCTACAAGGGCACGGCGGGCGCGAACGACGTCGGCTACGGGGTCTACGACATGTACGACCTCGGCGAGTTCGAGCAGAAGGGCGGCGTCCGCACCAAGTACGGCACGAAGGCCGAGTACGTGGCGGCGGTCCAGGCGCTCCAGAAATCGGGCCTCCAGGTCTACGCCGACACGGTGCTGAACCACCGCATGGGCGGCGACGCGACCGAGCTGACGCGCGCCACGCCCTACCCGCAAGACGACCGCCTGCGGGCCAAGGCCGAGCCGCGCGAGATCGAGAGCTACACGCGCTTCAGCTTCCCGGGCCGCAACGGCAGGTACTCGGCGTTCCAGTGGGGCGCCCGCCACTTCGACGCGGTCGACTACGACCACCGGAACCCGGACGAGAAGAACACGGTCTACCTGATCGACGGCAAGCAGTTCGACGACCAGGTCGCGCTCGAGAACGGCAACTACTCGTACCTGATGGGCGCCGACCTCGACTTCCAGAGCCAGGAGGTGCGCGACGAGGTGACCGCCTGGGGCAAGTGGTACCTCGACGTCACCGGCGTCGACGGCTTCCGGCTCGACGCGGTGAAGCACATCGCGGCGTGGTTCTTCCCCGACTGGCTCGACGCGATGGAGCAGCACGCCAAGAAGGACCTGTTCGTGGTCGCCGAGTACTGGACGCCGGACTCGGGCGCGCTCTCGTGGTATCTCGACCGGCTCGGCGGCCGCATCACCGTCTTCGGCGTGCCGCTCCACTACCACCTCCACTACGCGAGCCGCGCTTCCGGCAACTACGACATGCGGCGCCTGCTCGACGACACGCTGCTGCAGCAGCGCAGCCGCAACGTCGTGAGCTTCGTCGAGAACCACGACTCGCAGCCGCTTCAGTCGCTCGAGTCGGTGGTCGAGCCGTGGTTCAAGCCGCTCGCGTACGCGCTGATCCTGCTGCGCCGCGAGGGCTACCCGTGCGTCTTCTATCCCGACTACTACGGCGCGGAATACGAGGACTACGGCAAGGACGGCAACCAGTACAAGATCGTGATGCCGTCGCACCGCTTCCTGATCGACAAGTTCCTCCACGCGCGGCAGCGCTACGCCTGGGGGCCGCAGATCGACTACCTCGACCACTGGAACCGCGTCGGCTGGGTGCGGCTCGGCGACGACCACCACGAGAAGGCGATGGCGGTGCTGATGAGCGACGGCCAGGAGGGCTCGAAGTGGATGGAGGTGGGCCGCACGAACACCCGCTTCACCGACCTCACCGAGCACGTCAAGCAGCCGGTCGTGACGAACGACGCGGGCTGGGGCGAGTTCCGCTGCAACGGCGGCTCGGTCTCGGTCTGGGTCCAGGACTGAAGCGGCCCCGATGAGCACGGGCTTCGCCGCCGTGCTGACGCGCTACGAGCCGGTGATCGGCCTCGAGGTGCACTGCCAGCTGCTGACGCGCAGCAAGCTGTTCTGCGGCTGCCCGAACCGCTTCGGCGCGCCGCCCAACACGCTCGTGTGCGAGGTGTGCCTGGGCCTGCCGGGATCCCTGCCCGTGCTCAACCGGCACGCGGTGACGCTGGCGATCCGAGCTTCGCTCGCGCTCGGCTGCCGGGTCCACGAGACCTCGGTCTTCGAGCGCAAGAACTACTTCTACCCGGACCTGCCCAAGGGCTACCAGATCTCGCAGTACCAGGCGCCGCTCGCGACGCACGGCTCGCTGGAGATCGCGGGAGCGGATGGGCCGCGCAGCGTCCGCATCGCTCGCCTGCACATGGAGGAGGACGCCGGCAAGCTGCTCCACGAAGGCTTCGCGTGGTCGGGCGAGAAGAGCGGCGTCGACCTGAACCGCGCCGGGGTGCCGCTCGTGGAGATCGTGACGGAGCCCG
>Ga0157380_10000369_pt1 | contig 27154 bp, 21 predicted proteins | sample S35metaG_FD_119757 | JGI IMG/M metagenome (GOLD analysis project Ga0157380, IMG submission 119757) | Switchgrass rhizosphere microbial communities from Kellogg Biological Station, Michigan, USA - S3-5 metaG | ecosystem: Host-associated > Plants > Roots > Rhizosphere > Soil | place: USA...
AAGCACGTGAAGGAGGGCGAGTTCGACACGCTGCTCGAAGGCGCAGGCGGCAACAACAACGGTTCGACGAACAACGACCGTACGAATTACATCATCGACGTGCCGAAGAACGCGCTCGAGCTCGCGTTGTTCCTCGAGTCGGATCGGATGGGGTACCTGCTCGACACCATGTCGCCGGAGCGCGTGAACGGCCAGCGCGACGTGGTGAAGAACGAGCGCCGACAGAGCTACGAGAACCGGCCGTACGGACAGGCGTCGATCGAGATCGACAAGATGCTGTGGCCGCCGACACATCCATACAGCTGGCCGACGATCGGCTACATGGAAGACCTCACCGCGGCGAGCCACTCGGACGTCGTCGAGTTCTTCAAGAAGTACTACGCGCCGAACAACGCCAGCCTCGTCGTCGCCGGAGACATCGACTTCGACCGGACGCGCGCCCTCGTCGAGAAGTGGTTCGGCGAGATTCCGCGCGGAGCGGCGGTGGAACCCATCGCGCCGCCGGCCGCGGTTCTCACCGGCGTGCAGAAAAAGACACTGACCGACAAGGTCACGCTGCCGCGCCTGTATCTGACCTGGCTGACGCCGCGGTTCTACGCGCCGGGCGATGCCGCGCTCGACGTCACGTCATCAGTGCTCGCCGGCGGCAAGAACTCGCGTCTCTACAAGCGCCTCGTCTACGACCTGCAGATCGCGCAGGACGTGTCCGCGTTCCAGCAATCGGGTGCGCTGGGAAGCCAGTTCCAGATTGTCGCCACGGCTCGCACCGGTCACACGGCTGCGGAACTGCAGAAGGTGATCGACGAAGAGCTCGATCGCCTGCGACGCGAGGGACCGCAGCCACGCGAGGTGCAGCGCGCGATCAACCAGACGGAGGCGTCGTTCTATCAGCGCATGGAGCGCATCGGCAGCTTCGGCGGCAAGGCCGATCAGTTGAACGCGTACACGTTCGCGGGCGGTGGGCCTGATTACTTCGCCGAGGACCTCGCGCGATACACGTCGCTCAGCCCGTCGGACATTCAATCCGCGGCGGTTCAGTGGTTGCCTGCTGACCGGCGCGTCGAGCTCGTCGTGGAACCGGGGGAAAAGAAGTGATGGCTCTCGGCTCCAGGCTCTCGACTCTGGGCATCTTCCTGCTTGCCTGCGTCACGCTCACGGCGCAGCAACCAGCTGATCGCTCGAAACCACCCGCTCTCGGCCCGGCGCCTCAACTCAAGCTGCCGGCGATTCAGAAGCGGGCACTCTCTAACGGCGTGCCTGTGTGGGTCATCGAGGCACACGAGGTGCCGCTCGCCCGGGTGACACTCCTGCTGAAGTCAGGCAGCAGCGACGATCCGGCCGGCAAGTTCGGTCTCGCGAGCCTGACGGCAGCCATGCTCGACGAGGGCGCGGGCTCGCGCTCTGCCCTCGAGATCGCCGACGAGATCGACTTCCTCGGCGCCGACCTCGGCACGAGCAGCTCGTTCGACTCCTCCGCTGTCAGGCTCGGCGTACCGGTTGCCCGCCTGGGTCAGGCGTTGAACGTCATGGCCGATGTCGCGCTCAGACCGACCTTCCCCGACGCAGAGCTCGAACGCGTGCGCCAGGAACGGCTGACCGATCTGCTGCAGGCGAGAGACGATCCGGCAACCGTTGCGCCGATGGCGTATGCGCGGCTGCTGTTCGGGCCGACGCATCGTTACGGCACGGGAGCCGTCGGCACGACGGCCACGATCAAGAGTTTCACCACTTCGGATCTGAAGGCGTTTCACGCAGCGGCCTACCAACCGGGCAACGCGACATTGATCGTCGCCGGTGATCTGACGGCGGACAGCGTTGTGCCGCAGCTCGAGAAAGCGTTCGGATCCTGGCGCGCGGGTGCGACGGAGCCACATCACACGACTGTGCCGGTGGCCCCGGAGCCCACACAGCGACAGATCGTGATCGTCGACATGCCGGGAGCCGAGCAGTCACAGGTCCGCATCGGCTGGGTGGGCGTGCCACGATCGACGCCTGACTTTTTCCCGCTGCAGGTGCTCAACACGATTCTCGGCGGGTCGTTCACGTCGCGGCTCAATCAGAACTTGCGTGAGACGCACGGCTACTCCTACGGGGCCAGCTCGCGGTTCGACATGCGCCTGTCCGCCGGTCCCTTCTTCGCCGGCGCGGGCGTGCAGACCGACAAGACGTCCGAGGCAGTGCGCGAGTTCTTCAACGAGCTCACCGCGATCGGCAAACCTGTGCCGGCCGATGAACTGACGAAGGCGAAGAACTACATCGCCTTCGGATTCCCCGGCAACTTCGAGACGATCGGCGACTTCTCCGCCCAGATGGAGCAGCTCCTCGTCTACGGCTTGCCTGATTCGTACTACGCGGATTACGTGAAGAACATTCAGGCCGTCACCGCAGAGGCCGTGCTCAAGATGGCCGCCACGTATATTCAGCCGCAGCGATTTCTCGTCGTCGTCGTAGGCGACCGCAAGGTGATCGAACCCGGTATTCGTGCGCTCAATCTCGGCATGGTTCGCACGCTGTCTGTCCAGGAGGCGTTGGGCGAATGAGTGTGGCGTTGGAGCTGGCGGCCTTAATGGCCTACTCGGATCAAGAGCGCAGGAAGTGGAAAACGTGGATCGAAGCGGACCCGTCGCGGCTGTCGATTCCATTTCAACGCGGTGGCCGATTTCCGACCGTCGGCAACCTGCTCGACCACTTGTTTCTCGTCGAGCGACGTCACCTCACGCGCATGCAGGGAGGCTCCGTGCCAGACAAGACGGGCGTGGCTCCGGGAGATTGGGAAGGGCTGCTCTCCTACGCCGACCTCGTCAGGGCCGACCTGCGAAGTTATCTGGGCGGACTGACCGAGGAGAGCGCCGGTCAGTGGATGACGTTCACGGTCCAGAGCGGCACGTTCACGATGACACGACGTAAGCTCGCCTCGCACATCCTGCTTCACGAGATCCGGCATCTCGCGCAGATCGCGTACGCCGCACGGCTTGCCGGTCACGAGCCGCCGGGCGATCACGACTTCTTCTACGCGACTGATGTCGAAACCATGGACTGAAGGCGGGCCTGAAGGCCCGCCTCTACTGGCGCCCGTAGCGGCGGGGCTTTAGCCCCGCCGGCTCACGAAGACTCGAACACACCGGTGGCAGTGTTCTTCTTCACTCGATCCCACGAAAAACACTGGCCGTTCATCGCGATGTAGATCCCTGGCGGCAGCACCTGCGCGAACGACAGCGCGCTGCCAAGGTTGAAGAGACCATCCGAGCTGCCAAAGGCGTACGGAATCATCGCGCCGGTCAGCACCACGGTCTTGCCGCTCACGCCTTCGGCAAGGGCGCGGGCCGTGTCCACCATCGTGTCCGTCCCGTGCGTAACCACGATGGCGCGCTCGGCGCATTCGACGCACCGCGTGACGATGCGCGCCCGATTCTCGTCGGTCATCTCGAGGCTGTCGATCATCATCAGCGTCTCGACGGTCAGCTCCACTCGTGAGCGCCCGAGCCGCAGCATCTCCGGCACGTGCGTCTCGCCGAGCGACAGCCGTCCTCGAATCTCGTCGTACGTCTTGTCGAAGGTGCCGCCGGTCACGAACACGCGCAGCATCGGCTACGACCGCTTCGTGACCAGGCTGACGGCCATGCCGACGATGACGACGGCAACGGCGCCGATCACGTTGTGCCAGAGGAACGCGACGTTGGTGGCACTCGCGGCCCAGGCGACGGCGCCCATGCCTCCGAGAAGACCGACGAACGCCCCGTTTGCCGTCGCGCGTGGAAAGCCGATGGCCAGGATGAACACGCCGAGGATCGAGCCGTAGAAGAACGACCCGAAGCGATTGACGACCTCGATGAGAGAGCCGAGCTCAGCGGCCCACACGGCAACGATACAGGCGAACAGGCCCCAGAAGCCGGTCGCCAGTCGTGAGACGCGCAGGAAGTGCGCGTCGCTCGCCTCGGCTCGTATGAACCGGCGATAGAAGTCGATCACGGTCGCAGTGGACAGCGACGACAGCTCGCCCGCGATCGCCGACATCGCCGCGGCAAGAATCGCCGCCACCAGCACACCGGGCAACCCGATCGGCATGTGCCGCATGATGAACGTCGGGAAGACGTAGTTCACATCGTTGTATGCGGCATCGCCGGTCGACTTCCGCACCAACGCGATCGCGTCGTTTCGGATCGTTCTCGTCTCGGCGTCCTGTCGCTGCAACTCGCCTTTCGCCGCCTCGACGCTCCCCGTATCACCTGCGGCGTCTGCCCTCGTCATCACCCGCGCGGCGGCAGAGCGCGACGCCGTGGCAGCCTCGAAGCGATCCTCGAGCGCGCGATAGTCGGCCGCCTGCGGCCCCTCACGCATCTCCCGCTCGTGCACGTTGTTGAAGAGCATCGGTGACGGCGTATAAAGGAAGAAGAGGAACAGGAACACGCCGACGAGAAGCACGAGTGCTTGCAGCGGGATCTTCCAGTAGGCGCTGATCATCAACGACTCGCGCGCCGAATCGACAGACGATGTCGCCAGGTAGCGCTGCACCTGGCTCTGGTCGGTTCCGAAGTACGAGCAGAACAGGAACAGCGCCGCGATCGTGCCGGACCAGAACGTGTACTGGTTCGTGAGATCGAACGAGAAATCGAAGATCTGCACGCGGCCGGCAGCGCCCGCGACCTTCAGCGCCTGAAACACGCCCACTTCGTCCGGAAGGCCGGCAATGAGCACCACGACAGCGGCGACTAACCCGCCGACGATCAGCACCATCTGCTTGACGTCGGTCCACGTGACCGCCTGCACCCCGCCGAACATCGTGTAGATGATCGCCGGGGTACCGATCAGGGCCACGGTCGTCGTCAGCGGGAGGCCGAGCACAACGGAAAAGACGACTGCCGGTGCAGAAATCACCACGCCCAGCGACATGCTGCGCGACATCAGGAACAGCAGGCTTGTGAACGCCCGCGTCTTCGCGTCGAAACGCTGCTCGAGATATTCGTAGGCCGTGAAGACCTTGGCGTTGTGGAAGAAGGGTACGAGCGTGACCGAGAGCACGATCATGGCGATCGGCAAGGCAAAGTAGAACTGCAGAAACCGCATGCCGTTCGCGTAGCCCTGGCCCGTCGTGCCCACCATCGTGATCGCGCTGAGCTGCGTCGCCATGACCGACAGCCCGACCGCCCACCACGGCAGGCTGCGGCCACCGAGGAAATACCCTTCCAGTTCTTTGCTTCGCTTGGTGAGACGAACACCGTCCCACACGATCCAGATCAGGTACGCCCCAACGATTGCCCAGTCGACCGGCGTCACGAGAACAGTTCCTGGAACATGTAGAGCGCAACGAGCACGCAGATCCAGACGATGAAGACGCCCACGTATTGGCGTTGGATGTGTGTCACAGACTGAGGCTCCTCGCGCGCAGGCGTTCGTCGGCGGCCGTCAGTGCGGCGCGAGTCCGTGTCAGCCAGGCACGGTCCGCGTCGAGAGCAGCGCCAGCCTGTTCGAGCGCGCGCGAGGTCTCGAGGGGTGAGGGTCCGCCCGGCGTCCGCCGCACATCGACGAAGTGCCGCGGGCTCATGATGTGCGAGAGTTCCGCCGCCGTCAGCTCCAGCGGCGCACCGAGCACGTCACGGGTGACGTCCCGTAACATCGCGGCGACCGCAGCAGGATCGTTGAGCCTGCACGATCCGCTCAGTCGACCAGCAATCGTGTGTGCAGTCTTGAACGGCACACCCCGCTCGCGGACCAGGGAATCGGCAAGCTCCGTCAACGTCGTGCCGCCATCTGCGGCCCGCGCCTCCATACGAGCGACGTCGAACTCAGCCGCCCGCATCGCCGCGCCCACGAGCGTTACCGCGCGTACGGCGTCGCGGAACATCGCCGCCACGAGCGGCTGCAGGTCGTCTTCGGTATCGACGATGTCGCCGAATGGCGTGTTGTGCACGCTCATCATGATTGCCGAGACCTGACCGAGCGCCTTGCTGCCGATCGCACGCGCGTGTTCGAGCGCGACGGGATTGCGCTTCTGCGGCATGATCGTGCTCGACTGCACGAAGCCCTCGGCCAGCCGCAGATACCCGAACTCCACGGTGCACCAGAGCAGCAGGTCCTGGACGAATCGGCCAAGGCCGGTCGTCAGCACGGCGGCCGCCGACGCGCTTTCGAGGAGATAGTCCACGGTTGCAATGCTGCCGTAGGTGTTGCCGGTCGGACCATCGAAGCCAAGCAGATCGCTCGTCAGCTGACGCTCGATCGGAAAGCCGGTCCCGGTGATGGCGCACGAACCGAGCGGGCTGCGATTGGTCGACGCATACGCGGCCCGAAGCCGGACGACATCGCGCTCGAGTTGCTCGATGACGCCGAGCAGGTAGTGCGCGAGCGTCGTCGGTTGTGCTGGCTGCGTGTGGGTGTGCGCGGCAAAGAGCGTCTCGCGGTGCCTCGACGCGTGGTCGATGAGGACTGCACGCAGGTCCGCCGTCGCATCGATCAACCGGCCGATGAACTCCCGCTGTCGCAGCCGGTACATCGTCATGTCGATGTCGTTGCGGCTGCGTGCGGTGTGCAGCCGGCCGGCCACATCCTCGCCGCAGACGTCGATGAGCAGGCGCTCAATGTGCGAGAAGAGATCCTCGCAGCTGCCGTCGTAGGGCGTCTTGCGGATCGTGTTGACGGAGATCGACTCGAGGCCGTCTCGAATCGCGCGCGCGTGCGCCGCCTCGACGATGCCGCAGTGGGCGAGCATGACGAGATGGGCGTAGTGAATCGACATCAGCGGCGTCAGGAACAGCGCCTTCGCGTCCTCGAAATTCTCCTCGAGGACTTGCGACACGTATTCCGGATCGAACCGCATGGGGCAGTATAGCTGGATGGTGGATGGTGGTTAGTGGATGGTGGTTAATGGATGGTGGATGGTGGATGGTGGTTAGTGGATCGTTCGGCGTTCAGGCTTCTTACGACCATCCACGATCCACTATCCACCAACCAGCTACGGGTTCATCCAGTAGGCAAACTTAAGGAGGAGCGTGTTGCTCGCAGGCGTGGAGAACAGACTCGAATAGTCGCTGCCGAACGCGAAGCGCCCGGGCTCGCCCTGCCCTTCGCGACCTTGCTGCCAGACGACGAAGAGCGTCGACCCCGGCCGGTATTCCCAGCGCAGCACATTGGTCGTGCGGAATGACAGGACGTTGAAGTCGGCGTTGCCGGCATACGCGTAGGCGGCGTACTGGTCTTCGTAGCGCTCGGCGCGGCCGTCGACGAGTTCCTTGTAGTTCGCGTAGTGTCCGGCGCTCACAAAGGGCTGTCCGTAAATCTGCAGCGACAGGTTCGGCGTCATCGTGTAGTTGACGCGCAGCGTGAGCGAGTGCGTGTCCTGCTCGAGGCGTCCGAAGACGTAATGTCGTCCCGTCGTATCGAACGCTTCAGAGACCCATTGTGCGTCGGTGATGTTGTCGTTGTAGCGGAAGCCCACTTCCGTCGAGAACGACGAGACCGGGCGGATCACGACCTTCGGCTCGAGCTCCCAGTACCGCCCGTGCCCATCGGTTCCGAATCGGGAGTTCCACTGCAGGCTCACAACACGCCGGTCGTTCGTATTGAGCCATTGCCAGCTGTTGATGTTGGGTTCGCTATAGCCACCGGGACCACCGCGCGTCAGCCGATCGTCGAACGTCCGGGCGTTGAAAGCGATTCCGCCTCCCGCGCGCCACAGATTCTGAAACTCCCAGTTTGCGTTGACGTTCCCACCGGTCTCCAACCGATCGCCGGCGTAGTTGAAAGCACTCCACTGGTTGAAGTTGAGATACCGGTTCCTCGTGTACTTCCCCGGCGTCTGCCTCCGGAACTGAAACCAGCCGTTCTGCGTGATGACGTCAGCGCGCTGCTGAAAGCCGAGGTCGTTGACTTCGAAGCCGGGCGACTTGTACGCGACCTGGACGTTCATCCGCGTGTGCTCGCCGGCGATCTTGCCGAACGACGCCATCCCCGAGTGACCGTGCAGCGTCTCTGCGGACGGATCGACTTCGACGTGATCGGCGTCTGGACGCTGAAAGCTGTGCACGTTGTTCTGTTGGAGCAGCGTAATCGACTGCGGCGTTCCGTTGACGTCGCTGCCAGCCCAATACCCGTTGAGACCCCAGCGCTTGCCGATGCGCCAGTCGTAGTCGATACCGCCGGTGATCGCGCTCTCCGGCAGGAACTCCACGCCCTCCTTCAGATCGCGATGCGTCGTCGTAAAGATGAAGCCCAGCGACGATTGATCGGAAAACTCCCGTCGCGCCCGGGAGACTGAGTAGAGCGTGGCGGGCTCGATCACCTCGCTGCGGCGCAGGGACCCGAACGCGATGTCGGCGTGTTCCTCCTGTGTCGCGGCGGCGAGCACGCCGACCGAGAAGTCGCGCACGCGCCCGGTCAACTTGGACGCGCCCAAAATGGTCGTCTGTATCGGGTGCACCATGAACTCGTCGGAACCAATCGCGGGAGCGCCGCGCGGGGCGCGGCCGATTCGACGGGAGTAGAACAGGCTGCAGTCGCGGCACTCGAACTGATATGTGCCCGATCCTTCGATGAAGAACGGCCGCTTCTCCGAGAAGAACGTCTCGAACGCGCTGAGGTTGACGACGGCGGGATCGGCCTCGACCTGGCCGAAGTCCGGGTTGATGGTTGCCGTCAGGTTCAACGCAGGGGTGACGGCATACTTCAGGTCGACGCCTACCGATATGTCGTGGTCCGGGCTGTTCTGCAGTGGGTTCCCGGCATCCAGCGGCGTCGTGCCGATCTCGCCGACGACGTACGGAACGAGCTCGAGGCGCTTCGAGCCCTGCCCGATCGTCACGCCACTCAATTCGCCGAACGACGAGACGAACCCGCTCGCGTTCTTCGACAGCAGCGGCCACGTGCTCGTCTCGTTCAGGCGCGCGACGCTGCGCATCACCGCGAAGCCGAGCACACCGTCGCCACCGTGGCTGAATCGAAGCTGCGAGAACGGAATGCGGAACTCCGCGCACCACCCGTCGGGATCGCGTCGCGACACGACGTCCCAGACCGCATCCCAACTGTCGTCGCTGTTCGAATCGTTGAACCAGTACGAATCCTGCTTGACGCCGACCGGGTTTACGCCGAACTGGTACGCCGTCCGCCGGTCGTGATACGAGTCGATCAGCACTTGAACCCAATCTGACGACGACTCCACATCACGTCGAGTGAGGAAGCCCATGATTTGATTGGGATCGGGATCGTGGGCACGCACGCCTACGTAGATCGCCGTGGCGTCGAACACCACGCGCGCCTCCGTCCTCATCGTTCCCGGCGCGCCCTCGCGCGGTTCGCGTTGAACGAATGCGGTAATGGGGGTCGCCTCTCGCCAGGCGGGATCGCTCAAGTCGCCGTCGAGAACGATGGGGAGCGTGCCTTCGTGGATGGAGACAGCCGACATCTGCGCGACCGGCACTTGGGCAAGCGCCGACGTCCACGCGCCCATCACCGCCACTACGATGACTGTGAGTACGAGCCTAGCGGACACGCCTCTCCCACCGCAGCATAAGACGACTGACAACTACGGCTGGTTGACTGCGAAACGGAAGAAACCCGGGATTCGGAATGCTACGCTGCGGCGGTCCGCACCGTGGCGGGGGCCGCCCCAGGCACAGACGGTTCCCGCTTCGAGACGATATATCGCACCAGGTCCGCAGTCAGTAGAGCTTGCAACACTTGCGGGCCAAGGTGCAGGCCGGCATCGAGGACCGGTGCCGTCAATTGTTGCGCAATCGCGTCCTCGATCCACAGCCGGCTGATGACCGCGCCATGATGGGCGATCTGCACCGTGCCCAGCGGCTCCCCTGACCAGGTGACGTTCAGGCGGACACGATCGTGTGTCGCCCCGTCCGGAATTGGGACGACGCCGTCTCGTAGATCGACCTGGCAATCAAGTACGCGCACGGACCCACGGCGGGTCGAGGGATGCGATGTTGGCGTCACCGTCAGCGCGCGAACGATGGCGGCAGGCTCCCACACACGCGTGTACCTCACTGGGGGAGCTCCGCCAGGCCTCCAGTACGCGACGTTGGAGCTGGCTCGCTCCAGTGCGCGCTGCGTGGCGCCGTCGATCGATTCGTAGTCCTCGCGCACACGCCACCAGCTGCGGCAGAACGGTGCGCCCGCCGGCAGCTTTGGCCTGAAGGGGCGTCGGAGATACTGCGGGATGACGAGGCCACTCACCGTCATCACTTCGGGGTCCGAGAGAAACACGTTGACCAGCGCCGAAACCCAACGGCGATCGACAACGGAATCACCATCGGTCAGCGCGAGGATGTCTCCGCGGCACTCGGCGATCGCGTGGCGCGACGCCATCCCAAGACCCGGCGCACTGGTGTATCGAATCTGCGGATACCGATCGCGCACGAGCGCTTCAACGTGCTTGCGATCCTCGGATGCGTCAACGAGCACGAGATCGAGCGCCGGGTAATCGAGACGCAGCAACGAGTCGAGGCACGGCTGCAATCGGCTGGCGGCGGTCCGGCTTCGAACGGCGACCGTCACGAGCGCTCCCGACACCGAGGAAGGCGCGGGCGACTGCATCAGCGTGGTCGCATCCGGCATGCGAAGCGGACGGCCGCTCTGGATCGCACGCTCTGCGAGCGGCAATGCGCAGCTCCATGCGTGCTGGCGAACAAACTGGCGAAGGAGGGAGGTCGTGTCGAGACGGCCATCCGTCACACGGCCTGCACCCCAGCCGAGGGGACGTCCGTGCAGCCGGAAGAGGACGAGGGCCGACGACGCGTCCGCGACCGCTAAATGACCGAGTCTCTGGGTTATCTCGAAATCAACGACGACGGCGCCAGCTGACATCCCCCACGTCCCCTTCTGCAGGGTTGGGTCAGTGCAAGAGCGATACCGCGAGTTAGGGGCGCGGTAGAGCGCACGGCTCAGCGTGTTCGCACGGGATTTCCGCCTGGGGCCAGCCAGAAGTCCATCCCGGCGCGTTGTTCGGGTGTCGCGGCCTGATCGGGTTCGATCTGCCACGACTTCGAGGGCTCGGCGCCCAGGGTGAGGTCCAGGCGAGTCAGTCGATCGCGCCGCGCGACGAGCATCGACACGCGATCCCCCGCGACGTACTGCTCCATCCGTGCGTCGAGTTGATCGGGCCGCACGCGGAAGTCGTCGATTGCCACGATCTCATCGTCAACATTGAGGCCCGCTTCGTGCGCGGGAGTGCCGCGCTTGACCTGTGCCACGACCAGCCTGCCACCATCGATCCTGGTAACGGTTCCGAGCGTCGCTCGTCGTGGCGTCTTCCCGGCTTCTGGTTCTGCGGTCTTGAATCGAAGCCCCAGCGTGTCCAGCGCCTCGGCATATTCGAGCTCGCCGGTGCCTTCCAACGCCGACAACCAGAATGATTCGAAGCTTGCACCTGCCACGTCCTCCACGAGCGCGCGAAACTCGTGCTCCGAGTATCCGCGCTGGCCCGAGTACTTCGCATACGCCGCCCGCATCACATCGTCGAGGCTGCGCCGGCCGCTCGAGGCGCGACGGATCCTGATGTCGAGCAGAAAGGCGACGACCGAGCCTTTGACGTAGTAGCTGATCGACGTGTTCGGCGAGTTCTCGTCGGGTCGATAGAATTTGATCCACGCATCGAACGACGCGTTCACGAGCGAATGAACCGCACGCCCTGGCGTCGTCTGCAGCGCCTCGATTTTGTTCGAGAGAGACGCCAGGAACTCCTCGCGCGTCGAGAGTCCGGCCCTGTGCAGGAGCAGATCGCCGTAGTAGTCGGTGATCCCTTCGACGACCCAGAGGCTACGTGTGTGTGCCTCGCGCTCGTAGTCGAATGGCCCCAGGGCGATCGGCCGCAGGCGCTTGCCGTTCCAGACGTGAAACAGTTCATGGCTCGCGAGCTCGAGCCACCCGAGGTACGCCTTTCGTGTGCGCGTCGCCCATCTGCTCGTCATCAGCACGGCGGAGTCGCAGTGCTCGAGACCACCACCAGATTCAGTGATCAGATTGAGGCACACGTAGTGGTCATACGGAACGGTTCCCCAGAAGCGATGCTGCTCGCGGACGATCGACTCGAAGTCGTGCGCCGCGCGCGCGCCATCAAAGACGCCGGCCTCGCCTTCGTTGACGAGTCGATGCATCCGGCCGTCCAGCTCGAAGTCGTAGATCGACGGGCTGCCAAGCAGGAGCGGCGAGTCGACGAGCACGTCGTAGGTCTCCGCTCGAAAGCTGCCTGATTTGCCAGCGAGCGTTGGCAGCGCGGTTATCGCGCGCGTCCATGACGCGGGCAGGGTCAGCGTAATTTCGTGCGGCCGCGCGTCCGAGTCGGCGAGCGTGAGGAACGTCGGCGCTCCGTTGATCAGCGCAAAGCCGGACTCGATCCAGTTCGTGCGCACGGACATCTCGCGTCCGTACACGCGGTACGTCACGACCACGGTGTCGGCGCCGCCGGTCGCAATCGCCCAGCGATTCTTGGCGGTCTTGGTGACCGACACCGCACGACCCGATCCCGTCGCTGCCACGTTCTCGACGTGGCGCTCGTACTCGCGAATGAGATACGAGCCCGGCGTCCAGACCGCCATCATCATTTCCACTTCATTGCGGCCGGAAGTGGGGACTTCCGCGCGCACCTCGACGTAGTGCGCATGAGGCGCGGTGAAACTGAGCGTGTATCGAATCGGATCCATGCTGGTCTTTGGGCTCTCGGGCGTAGGGGGCCGTGGGAACGGGTTGACCAATCAAGGCGGTCTGAAGACCCGCCTCTACGTTGCAAACAGTTCTAGTTGCTCTCGGCGTAGGGGCGGGCCTTCAGACCCGCCCGCAATCGCTTTAGGATAGCTGGTGAAGACCGGAGCTGCCGTTGGGACATCGCATCAAGGCGCGGAAGGCGCAGTCAGCACCCGCGCCACACATCGACACGGATGACGCGATCGTCTCGTCGTTCCTGAGCGACGCGGCCCACGTGCCCGGCGGATTCGCGGCTGGCGTCGCGTTCCCTCACAGCGAAGCGGAGGTTGCGTCTGCTGTCGCGCAAGCGACGCGCGTCCTGCCGATTGGTGCGCAGTCGTCGCTGACAGGTGGGGCGACACCGCGGGGTGAGCTCGTGTTGAGCACGCGAGCGCTGTCGAACATCAGCAGTGCAGCCGGCGACAGCGTTCGCGTCGGCGCGGGAGTGCCGCTCAAGGAACTGCAGCGCTCCCTCGCCGCGGTCGGCCTCTACTACCCGCCCGTCCCGACATTCGATGGCGCATTCGTCGGCGGCACGATCGCCACGAATGCCGCGGGTGCGGCGACGTTCAAGCACGGCTCGACACGTCGATGGGTGAATGCCGCGACTATCGTGCTGGCCAACGGCGATGTCGTGGACGTGACCCGCGGCGGTACCGTCGCGAGCGATGACGGCTGGTTCGAGATCGCGTTGACGTCGGGCGAGGTTCGACGCGTCCCCGTGCCCACCTATGCCATGCCCGATGTTCCGAAGCTCTCGGCTGGCTACTTTGCGGCGCGGGGAATGGACCTCATAGACCTCTTCATCGGAGCGGAGGGCACGCTTGGCGTCGTGGTCGCGGCGACACTCAATGTCGTCGCGCGTCCGAGGCGAATCGCGGCCCTCGTGCGGTGTGCCGACGACAGCCAGGCCGTTGCGTTGACGGCAGCGTTGCGGCGGGAAGCGCGATCCGCATGGCAGGGGCGTGGCCCTCTGGACGTTGCTGCGGTCGAATACATGGACACGCGCGCGCTCCGTGCGGTGCCGGATGAAGGGTTCAGCAGGGCAGGCGTCGTGCGCCCCTCCGGGCAGTCGGTGATGCTCCTCTTGCAGATCGAGATCAGCGGTGATGACGAGCGCGCGCTCGGCCAACTGCAGTCGGTCTTGACGAGTGTCGGAATCGAGGACGACCCACACCTTGCATTGCCCGGCGACGACCGCGGTGCCGAGCGACTGTTCAACCTGCGCGAGTCGGTTCCATCGAGCGTCAACGCGATCGTGGCGGCGGCAAAGCAGGCGCATCCCGACGTGGAGAAAACAGCCGGTGACATGGTCGTGCCATTCGACCGCCTGGCGGACTCGATCGACCTGTATCGCTCGACGCTCGAGCGCCACGGGCTCGACTATGCCATCTGGGGTCACGTGTCCGACGGCAACCTTCACCCGAACGTCGTGCCACGTGACTTCGACGACGTACGCCGTGGTCGTGAAGCGATCCTCGAGATCGCGCGAGAGGTGGTCGCTATGGGTGGCGCGCCGCTTGCTGAGCACGGCGTCGGCCGAAGCGCACTAAAGCAGCAGCTCTTACGAGAGCTTTACGGAACGGAAGGGATCGAGCAGATGCGCACCGTCAAGCGCGCGCTCGATCCTGAATGGAAACTCGCCCCAGGCGTGTTGTTCGTGCCGTAGACCCGGGATCCGGGATCCGGGATCCGGGATCCGGGATCCGGGATTCGAGGTTCAAATACCGTGGACTGAGGACCGGCGACCGAGGACTAACTCCCGAAGAACGCAACAAACCCCTTCCGCAAGTGCCAGAGATCGACCTTCGACGACACCTCGAACGGCGAGTGCATGCTGAGAAGCCCGACGCCTACGTCCATCACGTCCATGTTCTGACCCGCGAACCAGGCGGCAATCGTCGACCCGCCGTAACCGGCTTCGTAGGAGTGCGTCTGCCAGCGGACCTTTTCCCGATCGAATACGCCACGCATCTTCGCAAAGAACTCTGAGTTGGCTTCGCGGCCGGCCCCGTACTCTTTCACCACCAGCCCGAAGCCGAGCCGCGACGCGAGAACAGGATTCAGCGGTTGCGGAAAGAGGGGATCCATCGCCGTGGTGCAGTCGGATACGAGCACGCTCGTCCGGGAGTACGTGCGCCGCAACGACAGCGCATTGAAGTCCTTCCCCTGCTGCGCCATCAGCATCTCGGACACGAGGGTGCCGAACCACTCGGAGTTGACGCCGGTGTTCCAGGAATTGACCTCTTCGTTGTTCACGGCATACGCCACCGAGGTGTAGCGCGGTGTCTTGACGTCGGCGATCGCCCGAAGGCTCACGTAGCCGCTCACTCGATCGTCCTGGCCGTACGCGCCAAGCAGCGCGCGGTCGAGCCCGACGTCGCGGGGCATCGTCGCCGGAACGATCTGCACGTCAGCGGACAACAGATCCTTCGCGGTGATTCCGTACTTCTGATGCAGCATCGCCAGCACGCGCTCGGTCGCCGTCCGCTGTCCCGCGGCCGCGTCCGGCGGCAGCGACCCGATCAGCGGGTCGAGTTCTTCGGTGCGAATGACGTCCGGCTGCAGCCGGCCCCGGAAGTCACGATCGACGTGCGGCGCGAGATCGGTGATGAGCAGCACCGGATCGCCGCGCGCGTTTCCGATGTCGATCCACGCGGTCGTGCCATCCGCCTTGTCGACGCGACCGGTGATCGCGAGCGGCACGTTGACCCACTGGTAGTTCTTGATGCCGCCATGGACCTGCGTGTCGATGAGAACGGCCTGCTGACTTTCCCGGAACGGCTTCGTCTTGAACTCGATCCGTGGCGAGTCGATGTGCGTGTTGACGATGCGCAGGCCACTCTCGATGGGCTCGGTGCCAACGACGAAGAGGACGATCGTGCGATCGCGGTTGATGGCGTACCAGCGCGAGCCTGCCTTCAGAGTCCCGGCGGCCGTGGCGGCATCCCACCTGCGGAATCCGTTGCTCTCGGCGAACTGCGTCGCGTTTCGGACGAACAGCATCTCGGACTTCGCCTGGCCGAGGAATGTCTTCACGTCCTCGCCGAATTTCTGTACCTGGTCCTGATCGGCGGATGTCAGTTCGGGCCATGCGTTGCCGAAGCCGACGTCCTGACCTCGTACGGCGACCGAGAGCACAAGGCACAGCGACGCAACCAACCCGCCAGTGACAGCCCTCATCTCAACCTCATTCAGAACGAGTTTCGTGCCGCCGAGCTCAACCACGCCTCGCGGAAGCGGCGCTGCGCCTCCGAGAGCGGCTGTCCTGACTCCTCGACCGGTGTGAGCGTCAGTCGCGGATCGTCCACCAGCTTCAACGCGGTCGACACGCGCGCGCCACGACGCTCGTAGACGATCGGCAGTGGCTCACCCGGCTTGCGCGCGGTCACGAGTTTCTCGACCTCCGTTGCGCGTGTGACTTTCGTGCCGCCCACCGTCACCAGCACGTCGTCACGCTCGAGACCGCCCTGGTAGGCCGGTGAGCCGTACGGCACGTCAGCAGTAATGCGAACACCGGCCTGCTCGTCCTGCAGCGTGAGCTCTCCGGCAAACGCGCGACTGGTATTGGCTTTCACCACGATTCCAGCTCGCGCGAACAGGCGCGCGTAATCCGGCGCCTCGTGCCCCTCGATGTAGCGTGCGAAAAAGTCGTTGGCAAACTCCGGATCACCCGCGACGGTTGCGAGGACGGACTTCACCTCGTCGAGGGTGTACGGCGTGTCCACGTAACCGGGCACCTTGATGCCAGGACGGCCGAAGCGACTCCAGAGCGCGCGCATGAAGTCGTCGAGCGTGACCTTGCCGTCCGAGCGATCGCGCAGCGAGAGGTCGAGGCCGACGCCCAGTGCCGTGCCCCACGTGTAGTAGGAGATGTAGGTGTTCGCGAAGTTCGTCTGATCGATCGACGTCGCAGCATCGACGAACGGCGCGAGACGGCTCATGTCGACCGCCGACCGAATCTGTCGAGCCGGGCTCGTCGTGACCTTTTCGATCGCCTCGTCCATCGTTCTCAGGAACGAGCGCAGGTTGATCAGGCCGGCGCGCCTCAGCGTCAGGGGACCGTAATAGCTGGTGAAGCCTTCAGCGAGCCAGAGCTCGCCCGACATGTTTGCTTCTTCGAAATTGAACGGCTCGAGCGACTTCGGCCGGATGCGCTCGACGTTCCAGGTGTGGAAGAACTCGTGCGCGATGGTGTCGATCAGATCGAGCTTGTCCGCCTGGATGGATATCGCTGATGTGAGGACCGTGCTGTTGCGATGCTCCATGCCATCGCCGTGCGCCCAAGGCAGGTAGTCGGCGATGAACGTGTAGGTGTTGCCTTCGAATGGCGGATACTCGCCAAAGACGTGCCGTGCCTCGCGCACGATCGTTTCGACGTCCCGGACGAGACCGTCGACATCGGCGTCTGTGCCGGTGTGATGCACGGCCACTCGGAAGACCGGTGTCCGGCGATCGTCCGGCACGGTGAACGACCGCAGCGTGAACGTGCCGAACTCCGACGGACTGTCCATCAGGTACTGCAGGTTCGGTGCGGTGAAGGACAGCGGGTCGGTGCCCGGCGAGAGCTGGGTCGCTACCCGCCAGGACGTGCCGGTTGGGCGCTCGAAGCGAACGGTCACCGGTCGCCGCTCGAAGCCGCGCGCCCACATGATCGCGGCCGGCATGTTGACGTGTGCGTGCGAGGAATCGACCGCGAGGTACGTGCCGTCGAGGCGATCGCCGAAGACCTTGTAATTCACTCGCACGGTCCCGGAATGCCCGGTGACATCCCATTCATGCGGATTGGGACGCATCACGATCAGTTCTTTCCCTGCTTCATCGGTGATGCGGACGTCGAAGACGTTCTTGGCAAACTCGTGGAGCGCGTAGCGCCCCGGTGACGAGCGGCTCATTCGCAGTTCGAGCGGACCGGCCGGAACGGTCGTGAACGTCGCCTCGACCTGCATCAGATGGTGAGCGGCATCGGGGAAGGAGAGACGATACGCAACCGGCGTCTGCGCGAAGGCGCCTGGCTGGAAAAAGAGGACCAGCAGGAACGCAACAACGGTGTGCCGGCGAGCCATGGGCGATGCTAGCACTGCCGTGGCTCCGGACTCTAGGCTACGGGCTCTCGGCAGTAGTTCGATTTCGAGTGGTACATTGCCGCTTCTCATGCTGCTGGCTCTCGATGTCGCGATCCTTCCTCCACCCCCAGTGTCGAATCGCGCAATCGAATTGAGCGCGACGCTTCCCGCGGCCGACTCCCTCGGCCTTCGCCTGGATGACGATCGCCTGCCGCATATCACGCTCACGCAGCAGTTCGTTCAGGAGCAGGACATCGATGACGTGCTCGCGAAGATAGAGTCGACTATTACGAACTACGACACACTGCATCTGAACGTAACCGGGCTTGGACGAGGTCAGAACACCGTCTGGATGGCGATTGCGGCTGCACCCGATCTCGTAGAGCTTCATCGAGAATTAATGGACGCGTTGCGGCACTTCGAGCGGCCTGACGGAACGAGCGCCGCGTTCGTTGATGGCGATGCTCGCTCCGGAGACGTCGCCTGGGTCGTTGGGTTTCGCCGCACGTCGAGCTATGCGGCCTTCCAGCCGCACATCACGCTGGGACACTCATGGACGTCGCCCGCGATCGAGCCGCTGGCTTTCGACGCTTCAACAATCGCTGCCTGTCACCTGGGAAGGTTCTGTACTTGTCGCCGCGTGCTGCGACGGTGGGAACTATAAGCTCGCGCGATCCCGGAGCGCGGGGCCCGGATCCCGGGGCCCGGAAGGCGCAATCGGCAACGGCCGCCCGCGCTCGTACTTCGCAATCGTGTGAAGGACCACGTCCGCCATCATGTCGAGGAACAACGGATCATCGTTGACAGCTTCTGCTCGCGCCATTGCCAGTCCGATCTCGCGGCTCACATCCGCCGCTTCGCGATCGAGGTCGTACAACACCTCGATGTGGTCACACACGAATCCGATGGGACAGACGACGGCCGCCTCGAGGCCAGCCGCGCGTTCTCGTCGAAGGTAGTCACATACATCCGGCTCGAGCCATGGATCGCCCGGCCTGCCGCTTCGACTTTGAAAGACAACCGTCCACTCGCTGATGCCGGTCTTCTCCGCCACGAGTCGCGCGGACTCCCGCAGTTGCGCCTCATACCTCGATGCCACCGCCATCGGCGCCGGGATGCTGTGAGCCGTGCACACCAGTCGCGCCGACGCGCGCAGATGTTCTGGTAATTTCGTAAGCGCCTCGCTCACATGCGCTGCGTTGGCCGCTATGAACAGCGGGTGATCGAACCAGCTCCCGACGAACGTCACCTCGACATCGTCACCATCTCGACGCAGCTCGGCACGCGCGGCTGCAACGTTCTCCCGATACTGCTGACAACTCGAATAGGAGTGCTGCGCGGCCGCGATGAAACCGACGGCCCGGCGCAGACCGGCTGCGCGCAGATCGCGCAGCGTGTCTGGAAGCAGTGGATGCCAGTTGCGCATCCCGACGTAGACAGGAAGCGGATGACCTTTCGCAGCGAGGCGATCCTGCAGGCCTGCAGCCTGCTGACGCGTGATCGTCGTGATGGGCGACACGCCCCCGAAGAGCTCGTAGTGGTGAGCGACCTCCTCGACGCGCTCAGGGCTGACGCGCCGGCCGCGCAGGACGTTCGCGAGAAACGGGCGGACGTCGGCGAGCCCCTGGGGTCCGCCGAACGACACGACGAGAACGGAGTCGAAAGTGGTCAACCGTCTTCAGCATAGCGCGGGGAGTCGCCCCGGTTTCATCACCCTAGTTCGTTCGCGCTATTGAGCCGCGTCGCCGACACTGCCAAGATCAGCGGCTCTGTGCCACATATTCCACTTCCAGAAGGTCTTCCCGGAATCACGAGCGGATTCGCGTTCCGGCCCGAGACGGCGAAGCCCATGCGCGAGCTCGCCGAGGTCCTCCTGCGCGGCGCCAATACGCTGACGAGCGCTGAGCGGGAGATGATCGCGACGCTCGTCTCGGATCGCAACGACTGCCACTTCTGCCAGGCAAGCCATCGTGCAGCCGCCGCCCATCATCAGGATGGGGACTACGCGGTTGTCGACGCCGTGAAGCGGGACTTTCAGAGCGCGCCGATCTCGCCGAAGCTGAAAGCACTGATGACCATCGCCGCGAAGGTGCAGCAGAGTGGCCGGCAGGTCACCGCATCAGACGTCGAGCACGCGCGCGCCGCCGGCGCGAGCGACACGGAAATTCACGACGCTGTGCTGATCGCCGCCGCGTTCTGCATGTTCAACCGCTACGTCGACGGCCTGGCGACGTTCACGCCGCGCGACGAGGACAGCTACGACCAGATGGGGCAACGCATGGCGAAGGAAGGCTATGCCACACATCGCACTTCCTGAAGGGCTGCCCGGCATCCGTGGTCCGATGGCCTTTCGGCCCGGGACGGCAAGACCGATCAACGAGCTCGTGGATGTCTTGCTACGAGGGCCTCACACACTGTCACAGGGCGAACGAGAGCTGATCGCCACTTTCGTTTCCGCGCAGAACGACTGCCGCTACTGCCAGACCATCCACGGCGCGATCGCCGCTCACCACCTGAAGGATGAAGACCTCGTCGTGAAAGTAAAGGACGATCCGCAACACGCCGCCATCTCGGACAAGCTCAAGGCGCTGCTGGTAATCGCAGGGAAGACCGCCGAGAGCGGTCTGTCGGTGACCGCCGGGGACATCGCTCGTGCGCGCGCACAGGGCGCCACTGACCTCGAGATTCACGACACGGTGCTCATCGCCGCGGTCTTCTGCATGTGCAATCGCTACGTCGACGGGCTCGCCACCTGGGCGCCCGAGGATCCCGACTTCTACCGCATGCGCGCGGCCCTCGTCGCGCAGAACGGCTACGCCGCCTCCACGCTTCAGACGACTTCTGAATGACGCGTCACGTTCATCGTCCCGGCAGTGGCCGCACACAACGAGACTGACCTTCGCTACGAGGGTTGGCGTGTCGCATCCGCTGCCAGCGTCGGTGTCTTTGTCAGCTTCGCGTCACGCTGTTCCTGCCTCGCTAGGAACCATCTGCGGCACAGCCATCACAAAAACCGGTAACGGCGGGCCTCTAGAGTTTCTTGCCAGAATCGCGCGTCTTTGACGCGGCGATAACTGCGAACTCTGATAACACCCTCTTTCAAACGCTCACTGTTTCCGCGCGGCATCGCGTTCGCACCCATCGTCACATCGGGAGGGACGATGTACGATGAGCGCACGAAGGGGGTGGGCATGGAAAGCTCTGAACCGCGCGACGGCCGGCTCACTTACGACGACGTCGTGCTGTTCCCGGACGATGGGATGCGGCACGAGATCATCGACGGGGAGCACTACGTGACGGCGTGCCCCGTCACGCGGCATCAACTGCTCGTTGGCCGCCTGCACTTCGAGATCGAATTCTTCCTGCGACAGCACCCCGGCACGGGGATGGTGTTTCTGGCGCCGTTCGACGTGATCTTTACGAAATGGGACGTCGTGGAACCGGACCTGCTCTTCATCGCTCAGGACCAGGCAGATATTCTGACGGACAGGAACGTGCAGGGAGCGCCGGCGCTCGTCATCGAGATCCTCTCGCACGGCACACGTCGCGTGGACGAGCAAGTGAAGCTCCGCCTCTTCGACCGCGGTGGCGTCCGCGAATACTGGCTGCTGGATCCCGAGCGCGATTCCGTCACCGTGTTTCGCCGGCAGCCGGATCGCTCGTTCCCAAAGGTCGCGCAGCTCACGAGTGATGGGCACGATGTCCTCACCACGCCGCTGATGCCCGGGCTCGCCATTCGCCTGGCCGAGCTCCTTCGCTGAGCGCCCCTCGTCCCACAGCACCCACCGGCGCAGCGCGCGGGCGGGTTATTGTTATGGCGATGAAGCACACCAGACTCGCTCTCGTGGCGGCCCTGCTCGTGATTGGACTGGTTCCGCTAGCCGCTCAGGAATGGACGCAGTGGCGCGGAGCCGCTCGCGACGGAGTGATTCGCGGGTTCAAAGAGCCTGCGGCCTGGCCGAAACAGCTCACCAAGAGATGGAACGCCGAGATCGGTTTCGGCTACGCGACGCCGCTGGTCGTCGGTGACCGGCTCTACGTGTTCACGCGACAGGGAGACGACGAGGTGATGGCCGCGATGGATGCGGCATCGGGCAAGGTGCTGTGGCGCACGAGCTACCCGGCGCCATTCAAGATGAACCCGGCGACGGCGCCTCACGGCCCTGGACCCAAGTCGACGCCGACGTTCGCGGGCAATCGACTCTTCACCCTCGGCATCAGCGGCATCGTGACCGCGTTCGACGCCACGAGCGGCAAGCAGATCTGGCAGCGACCGCACGACGCCGTCGAGCCGCTGTATCACACTGCGATGTCGCCGCTCGTCGTTGGCAATCTGATGATTCTTCACGTCGGCGGTCACGACAAGGGCGCCCTGACGGCGTTCGACGCAGCAACAGGCGCGGTGCGTTGGAGCTGGACCGGCGACGGTCCGGCGTACGGCTCGCCACTGCTGTTCGATCTCGGCGGCACTCCACAGGTCGTTGCGTTCACGCAGAAATATTTTGTTGGCGTGTCGCTCGAGGGTGGAAAGCTCCTCTGGCGGCGTCCCTACACGACGCCGAGTACGACGACGAGCCAGACGCCGATTCTCTACAAGGACATGGTGATCGAAACCGGGCGCGGCAACGGTATCACTGCGTTCCGCGTTGCGCCTGGCAGCGGCGAGTGGACCACGAACAACGTGTGGCACACCGACGAAGTCTCAGCGCACATGAGCGACGCCGTCGCGATCGACAACGTCCTCTTTGGTCTGTCTCACTTGAACAGCGGTCAGTACTTCGCGCTCGATCTCGAGACCGGCAAGGTGCTGTGGAAGAGCGACCCGCGTCAGGCGAATCACGCGGGGATCGCGCGCGCGGGCAACACGATCTTCTCGCTCGAAGACGACAGCGAGCTCGTCGTCATTCGCTTGAACAAGGAGCGCTTCGAGCCGGTGACGCGCTACAAGGTCGCCGGCAGCGAGACGTGGACTCAGCCGGTCGTCTCGGGCAATCGGATCTTCGTGAAGGACGTGACATCGCTCACGCTATGGACGATTAACTGAGGTGGCGCGTGACTCGGGTGCGGCCCGATGCCGATACTGGCCGACGTCATTCTGCGATATGGCTACGCGCTGGTGTTCGTCTCGGCCGCCGTCGAAGGTGACGCGACCTTACTGACGGCGACCTTCCTCGCGCATCGCGGCTACCTGCAACTCCATCTCGTCATCATCGTCGCTGCGGCGGCGACCGTCGCCATCAACCAGGTGTATTTCTGGCTTGCGCGCAGGTACGGACGGCAGCGCGTCGCGGCGTTGCGCGCCTCCCGCACGATGCACACGATTCTGAGTCGCATCGATCGCCACGGCACACTGCTCGTCTTCTTCTCGCGGTTCGTGTACGGCTTTCGCATCGCGATCCCTGCTGCGTGTGGTGCGACCGGAATGTCACCAGTCAGGTTTGCGATTGGTGACGTGGCAGGCTCGGTCGTCTGGTCGGTCGTCGTCGGCCTCGCAGGCTTCGCGATCGGGCAGCTGCTCGATCGGTTGCTCGATGACCTGCGCCGATACGAATGGTGGATTGCGCTCGCGCTGTTTTGCGGAGTGCTGATCGTGCTGGCCTGGCACGGCCGTGACGTGCTGCCCCTGCGAACACTGAGGCTCAGGACGCGAAAGGATGAGGCCTGAAGAGCACGCCCTCACGCCAGGCTAGACGTGATTGCGTAGCATGAGCTCTTTGGGGTGAGGCTCGAGGTACATCTGCCCCGCCAGGTACGATACGCCGTGCGCTCGAACATGATGTCGCAGTAGCGTCATCGGGACGATGAGCGGCACCAGCTCGCGGCGATACTCTTCGATCGCGGCAACCAGCTCCGTTTTCGAGTCGCGATCGAGGTGGTTCTTGAAGTATCCCGCCATGTGCTGCAGCACATTGGTGTGCTTCCGGCGCGTGGCGAGCACGGTCAGCGCGGCCATGAATGTCCGTGTGTAGCGGCGTTCGAGCTCATCGCGCGGCAGCGTCCGCGCTCGTGCCACGAGTCGCCCGAGTTGCTGATAGGACTCGGGGGAGTGCGCCATCAGAATTAGCTTGTGAGCGGTGTGAAAGCGAACCAGATCGCCCACGCTCCACCTTCCGCTGAACAACGCACGCAACCTCCAGTAGGCGAACACCCGTTCGACGAAGTTCTCCCGAAGGCGCGGATCCGACAGGCGGCCTTCTTCCTCCACGGGCAGATTAGGAAAGCGCTGCACGAGCCTCTCCGCAAATCGTCCGCGTCCGGATTTCGTGGGAACGCTGTGTGCGCCGTAAACCTTGACCCGTTCCAGTCCGCAACTCGGCGAGTCCTTCTTGAGGACGTATCCACACAGCTCCTCCGATGCCAGCGCCTCGACTCTCCGCTCCGCGTATTCGTCCAGCGTCGCGGTCAAGTCGCGTGCGGTTTTGACCGTAAGCAGGCGGACACCATCCTGCGTGCGCACGAGCCGCATCGATTCCCGCGGCGTGCCGAGACCGGCTTCCACCTCGGGACAGACCGGCACCCATTCCACGAATCGACCGAATGTCCCGGTCAGGAAAGGGTCCCGTTTGTGGCCGCCATCGAAGCGCACTTTCTCTCCCAGAAGGCACGCTGAAATGCCGATGCGAATGGGACGCTGGGGTGGCACCTCGCTCATGGCATCTCCGCCATTAGATCTTCCGGCTGTCGTACGCCCAGTGAAGCACAGCCTGGCGCTGCCTCCGCCGGCACTCGAGATCGCCTGGCTCGCAGTTCTTCTGAATCGCCGCAACGTGACGAGCGATCGCCCGCCATCGTCGGATCTGACGCGCATCATCCGCCATCCGGCGACCCATGTAATAGCGGCAGTACCACTGGAACCAGCCGCGCGGATCTTGCGGACGAATCCAGCCTTTGCGGCGCCAAATGGCGAGCGACTGAGAGGCGTTCACGCCGAAGTAGTTGAGGCGCGCATCGTGATACTCGGCGCAGAGCTTCGCACCTGCGAACCAGTTGGCCGGGAACTCGCGCCGACAGTCGGTCATGTACTTGCCCCCGAACACACCGAGCCGGAGCATCTGCTTCGGTGAAAGCTGTGGGCGGAAGTTCGGAGCGAAGTTACGGCCGATCGGCTCGCTGCGGTGATACACGTACCCGCGCTGCATCTTGTCGTTGACCACTACGCTCTTCTCTTTCATCTGGCGTCGTCGCGACTGCGGGCGGTGTGTGTCGTCATCGTCAGGCGTTCGACGTCAAAACCATTGGCTCGCGCCGCAGCAAGCGCGGACGCAAGGCGGTCCGCGTCCAGCACCGGAGTGCGCGCGAGTATCCAGAGATAGTTACGGTCTGGCGAGCCGACGGTCGCCCACGTGTAGTCGCTGGCCAGTCCCAGAATCCAGTAGTCGCCCCACACGAAGGGTAGGAAGGACAGCGCGGCTGGGGCAAAGCGAACCTTCAGTTTCGCGAACGTGCGGTCGTCGGCCACTCGAGCGATACCTTGCGCATCGGTAGAACTGCCATCTTCCAAACGACACCGATTGATGACGTCGACGCGACCGTCTGGCCTTCTTACGTAGGTGGCCCGGACGTCACTTGCGCACTGGCGCTGAAACCTGTTGGGGAATCTTGAAACTTCGAACCAGTCGCCGGCATAGCGATCGAGGTCGACTGTATCGACAGTGTGAACCGGACCTGTTCCGCCTTGTGCCAGCGCCGGCGTGGCCAGCGCGAACGAGGTCCACAGCGACAGCATGAGCGTGCGCAGTCGGGACGTCATAGACGGACCGGGCCAGGGCCTGAAAAACTGGCGCATACAAGTTGATGCCGTCGCGTCAGCATGCTGGTGAGGAAATGCCGAACAAGGCGGTCTGACAGCCGACGGACCAGCGAGCCACCGGGTAGTCGATATTCGATTCGGTCTTCATACAGGCTCTGGCTCGCACCCATCGCCTCCATCCGGTGTGTGTGCCGCCACGTTCTGAAGGGGCCCCTCACCTGCTCATCGCAGAACTGCTTCCCACGTACATAGCCGTAGTGACGGGCTTCCCAGAGCATTCGCAGGGGTCCCAGCCCGATGGAGAGAACGACGCGCCCACCGTCCCGGACACCGCCGGCGCGACGTTCGATTCGCACCCACCCGCCTGATGGGATCAAATCCAGAAGCGCCTCGGGGCGCTCGTGCCACTGGAAGACGTCGTCCGCAGAAGCAGGAATCACCGAACGGTGTACGACGACCGCAACATCTGGCGAGTGATCACCGCGTTCAGCGCGCTGTGCGATATGCCGCAGGAGACCGCCGAACATCAGCGCATGGATCGGGATAATCGCGTTCCAGTAAAGTCGGCCAAATAGCCCGCGCGGATCGAAGGTAGCCTTCTGCCGGATCCTCGAGCGTCTTCCCCCATCGACCGGCGTCACCTCGAACTCCAGCCAGCCTCGACCAGGCAGCTTCATATCCGCGGCAAGACGCATCAATCGATCGGGCTCGTACGCGACGACTGTCCAGCCGTCGATGACATCGCCGACGATGCAGCAGTCCTGATCGCGCCGGCCGCGATTCATGCTGGCTCCACCGAACAACCGATCCAGCCAGCCACGTATCTTCCAAACGTGATTGCCGAAGTACCACCCGCGGGCGCCGCCGATGCGTCGCACCGGCGCAAATGCCTGGGAGGGCGGCACGTCGACGACCACCTCGCGCGAATCCACCTTCCACGCCGCGCCGCCATCGTCGATGGCTTTCTGGAACGCTGTACGCAGTCGCATTGGCTGAATCGGAAACGTCTCCCGAGCCGCGGCCGAGCGCACCACTGTCGCCGTCCTCAATCCTTCGACCAGCGCGCGTCCGACCTGCGCTTGCGCCGGCGTGACCAGTGCGAGCCAGAGGCCCGATAGATGCGGTGTCAGAACCGGCACCGGCAATAGCAGCCGACGCAACCTGCGCAGGTGTGCGTACTCACGCATGATGTCGGCGTACGAGAGAACCTCCGGTCCGCCAATCTCGAATACTTGTCCACGGCTCTCAGGTAGATCGAGCGCCGACGCGAGGTACGCGATCACATCGTCGATCGCGATCGGCTGCGTGAGGGTCGCGACCCAGCGCGGACACACCATCACCGGCAGCCGCTCGACGAGCGCCCGAATCATCTCGAAGGACAGACTGCCGGCACCGATGACGATCGATGCTCGAAACTCGATGACCGGGACTCCGCCGGCGCGAAGTGCTTCACCGGTTTCTGCCCGGCTCTTCAAATGAGCGGAGGACGCAGCGAGGTCGTCGCCGAGTCCCCCCAGGTAAATGATGCGCCGCACGCCGGCACGCGCAGCGGCATGTCCAAAGTTGCCTGCCGCCCGCCGGTCCAGTTCCGCGAACTGCGACCCGGCGCCCATGGAATGAACGAGGTAGTACGCCGAGCGCACGCCCACGAAGGCGC
>Ga0157380_10000370_pt1 | contig 27153 bp, 20 predicted proteins | sample S35metaG_FD_119757 | JGI IMG/M metagenome (GOLD analysis project Ga0157380, IMG submission 119757) | Switchgrass rhizosphere microbial communities from Kellogg Biological Station, Michigan, USA - S3-5 metaG | ecosystem: Host-associated > Plants > Roots > Rhizosphere > Soil | place: USA...
CGATCCGCGGATCGAGACGGTGACGGGAAAATATATCCACGGCTTCGATCTGGGCGGCGCCAATCGAGCGAACAAGTTCATCGATCCCGAGACCAAACAACTCGTGGACAATCAGCTGTGGCGCGCGGTCGGATGCACCGCCACGTTCCGCCACGATCCGCCGCGAAAGTCCTATTACGAGGCCAACGTCTGGGACAACAATCTGTATGAAGAGCTCGTGCCTCATTGGGCGCTGCAGATCTCTGGCGAGGATCTGAGCAAGGACGGCAAAGTGACGGTCACGCTGAGTCGAACCACGCGCGAGCTGATCCGCGATGCTGCCGGAAGATTTTTGAAGAACGCCAGTTACGTCATCGACCCGAGTCCCGACTCTCACAATGTTCTGCGCGGGGAGATCAAGAACGGCCTGCTGACGATCGAGCCTGCGGATATTCGTCTGCGAGGTTTCATCTACGGCGAGATTGCGCTGCGAAATGCGCACATGCGCATGCGATTCGAAGGGGACAAGGTCGTGGGCTATTGGGGCGGTTTCATGCCTTGGCTCCCGTTTGCATATGCCTACTGCGTCGAACCCGGGAGCGCCTCTGACTGCACGGGCATTTACCACGCCGTGAAAAGGCTGGCTGATGCGAGCCCCGATCCGGCAACCGGTCAGAACACGGAGATCTCCTCGACATTCCGCATGGAAGCCGTCCCTGCCTATCTGTTGGATGTTGACGGTCGGCTGTTGGCTCAGGCGGTCAGCGCACAGTAGCTCGCGAGCCCTCGACCCGGGCCTATCAGGAAAGTGAGATGATGAATCGCCTTTACCTTTCGATCTGCATGCTTTCGATGGCTTGGTTCGGCAACGCTTCGGCGGCGGAGCCGGAACCGGCGGACGAGTTCGTCGCGGTCCGCATCAGCGAGAGCGAGTATAGAAATACCATCGCCGACGTTTTCGGCGCCGACATCGCAATCAAGGGGCAGTTCGAGCCCGGAGTCCGCGCCGACGGGCTGTTGGCCGTAGGCCAGCACGCGAAACGCTTCTCTCCGGTCAGCCTCGAGTACTACGACAACATGGCGCGCGGAATTGCCGCGCAGATCGTGCAGCCGGAGTATCGGCGCACGCTGTTCAATTGCGAGCCCAAGAACGTCAAGCGCAGCGACAGCAGATGCGCTTCGGACATCATTGGTTCGATCGGGCGCTTCCTGTTTCGGCGGCCGCTGCAGAAAGAGGAGTTGACGAGCCGGGTGGCGCTTGCGGGCCAGATGGCCAACAAGCAGGGCGACTTCTACTCCGGCATCTCCTCGGTCGTCGCCGGTATGCTGATCGCGCCGGAATTCCTGAATCGCATCGTGAGAATGGAGCCGGATCCCGCCAACCGCGGGCAGCGTCGCATCGACTCGTATTCGCGAGCTTCGATGTTGAGTTTCTATTTCTGGAACGCGGCTCCCGACGACATGCTGCTCGCGGCAGCTGAAAAAGGCGAGTTACAGACCAACGATGGACTCAAGCGCCAGGTCAGCAGATTGATCGCCTCGCCACGAGCGGAGCGGGGAGTTCGCGCGTTCTTCTCCGACATGCTCGGCTTCGATCAATTCGATCTGCTGTCGAAGGATCCGAATACGTTTCCGGAATTCACGGTGGACGTACTCCAGCAAGCGCGGGAACAGACGTTGCGCACGATTGTCCATCACGTAGTGCGTGATCGACAGGATTACCGTGACTTATTTACTACGCCGAAAACATTCCTGACGCGCTCGCTTGCCGCCATTTACGGCGTGCCACTCCTTGATACGGGCGACGGCGGCCAGCCTGATCGCTGGGCTCCCTATACCTATCCGCCCAACGATCCGCGCTCGGGCATTCTTTCGGAAATCAGCTTTGTCGGCTTGCATTCGCCCGCCGGTCGGTCGTCGCCGACAGTCCGCGGCAAGGCATTCCGCGAACATCTGTTGTGCCAGAAGGTTCCGCCGCCGCCGCCCAATGTCGACTTCAAAGTGGTCGAAGACACGACCAATCCGATCCGCAAAACGGCGCGCGAAAGGCTGTCGGCCCATGCTACCAACCCGGTGTGCGCCGGTTGTCACAAGATCACCGATCCCGTTGGACTGGCCCTGGAAAACTTCACCGCCAGCGGTTCCTTTCGCACCTTGGAGCATGGGGCCAAGATAGATACGTCTGGAGAGTATCGAGGCATGAGGTTCAGCGGCCCGGTGGAGCTGGCGCAGATCATCCGCAACGATCCGGCAATCACCAGTTGCGTGGCGCGGCGTTCCTTCGCCTATGCCGCAGGGCGCCTGCCGCCCGACAAGGACAGCGCCTGGCAGGATCTCGAAGCGAAGTTCAAGAGCGACGGCTACGATTTGCTCGGGCTGATGCAGCAGATCGCATTGAGCCCGCTGCTCCACTGGCCCCCGGTAACCACGACCGAAGCACTCGCGCAGAGCAGGTGAACTCATGAAGAAGACATTCCATCGTCGGCAGGTGCTTCGCGGTATGTTGGGCGGCACCGCTGCGGTCGTCGGGCTACCGATCCTCGATGTCATGCTCAACGATCACGGGACGGCATTTGCCGCGACCGGCGATTCTTTGCCCACGCGCCTGGCGACATGGTTCTATCCACTCGGTTTCGGCGAGAACGACTGGACGCCCAAGACCGTTGGCGCGGGCTACGAATTGCCCGCGCTGCTCGAGCCCTTAAAGCCCTATCAGGACAAACTGAATCTTTTTACCGGTGCTCAAGCGCACCTCGATGGCATCTCCAGCGAGCCGCATTACATGGGTCCTCAGGTGGCGATGTCCGGGGTGGCCGGCAAGACCACCAGTTATGCCGGAAGCATGGATACGCTGGTCGCCGGCAGCATCGGCCAGAACACGCGTTTTCCTTTGCTCGTGGCCACGTGCGTGGGCGATCCCAACGCCAGCTGGGTTGCTTGGTCCGATAGCGGCACCCAGTCCGCGGAAGTCTCGCCGCAAGCCCTTTACGAGCGCTTGTTTGGATTGGAATTCAAAGATCCCAACGCCGCCAACTTCACTCCCGACCGTGCGGTGGTCCTGCGCAAGAGTGTGCTCTCCGGGATCACCGACGACCGCAAGCGCTTGATGCGGACCGTCGGCGCGTCGGATCGAGAGAAGCTGGACAGTTACTTCACGTCGTTGCGCAGCCTCGAGCGCAAGCTCGAAGTGCAGATGACCAAGCCGGAGCCGCTGCCCGCCTGCGTCAAGCTGGACGAGTCGCAGTTCGTGGGTAAGAACGGCAGCGTGTTGACGCCCATCGACGACGTCATGGCGCGGCACGAGCTATTCACTCAGTTATTCGTTCACGCGATCGCGTGTGATCAAACGCGTATCGCGAGTCTCACCTTGTCCTCCGGCTTCTCCGGAATCAGGCTCGAGGGCGACCCGCTGAGTCATCACACCTATACGCACGAAGAGCAGATCGATGCGAAGTCGGGCCTGCAACCGCGCTGCGCGCAGTTCACGCAGCGATATATGAAGATGTTCCATGATTTCATCGCCGCCTTCGACAACTACAAAGAGGGCGACCGATCTCTGCTCGACCGCATGGTTATCTATGCGTACACGGATCATGGCAAGGCGCGGTATCACTTGCTGACCGACATTCCTTCCATGACGGTCGGCACCGGCAATGGCCGCTTGAAGACCGGGATGCATTTCTCACGGCCGAACGAGACGCCGGCGCGCGTCAGTTACAGCGTCATGCAGGCGATGGGCGTGCCGATCGGCGAATGGGGCAAGGGGTCGAACAAGGTGACCAGTCCAATTCCGGGTTTGCTAGCTTAAGTAGGCGGCCGTGCGCGTATTCATTCTTGCCCTCTGTTTCGCGGGTTTTTTCGCGGGCTATGCCGATAGCAGTTTCGCTGCGCCATCTCCTGCTTCGCTCGCGCCCAAGCAGGTCACGCCGCCAGGAGTGCTGCTACGTGACGTTGTGAACGCCGGCGTGCAGGGTAGCTCCTTCGTCGCCGATACGACGGCGCTGTTGGTGTGCCAGGGTTGTGGAGCGGCGGCCTGGCGTTACTTCGCTACCGTCTCGGGCAAGGCGCTCTATGTCTTCGGCGCCGATACCGCAAGAATGAACGCCTGCGATGCGTCGTGCAGGCAAGGCTTCTCACCTTTGCTCGGGCGGACAGACGATGCTGCGCTTGGAGATTGGACTCTGATCGATCGAGGCGCGGAGCAGCCGCAGTGGGCCTATCAGGGCCAAGCGGTCTACACCTACGACGGCGAGGATCCGGACCCGGGGCGTTCCGGCCAGAAACGTTCCGCCGAGGACATGGCAAACCCGGCGAGTGACGCCTTCTCGCCAAGAAAAGGTTGGCGGCGCGCGGCATTCTTCCCGGAGAAGACCGTCCCTGTTCCTTCAGGCATCGCGTTGAGGAATGTGCTGTCGGCCAATGGCTATGTGTTTCTCAATAGATCCACGGGAACGCTGCTCTACGTCGCGAAGTCGCCTTTGAAGGACGCTGCGATGTGGCAGCCGATGTATGCGCCCAGCCTGGCCAGACCGGTCGGCGACTTCTCCATCGTCAAACGAGAGGATGGGCTGGGACAATGGGCTTACCGGGGCGGTCCGCTCTATTCCTATATCGGCGACTACGTCTTCGATGATTTGAACGGCACACTCGCAGACGAGTCGGTGGAGCCCGCGATGGCCTTCCGACATTTCATGCCGCGCGATAGTCACATCGAGGTCCTTCCGCATCGCGGCCCGTTGTTGACGACCTCGAATGGCATGACGCTCTACGCCCAGCGGGCCGGCAGAGCGCGTCTAGACAGCGATAAAAGAGGAAAGTACACGGTCCCGGTCACCACCGCCGAGGAACTGGGCACGCATGGATGCCAAGGCGAATGTCTCAAGACGTGGATTCCCTTTCCGGCGCGCGCTGACGATCGACCCTCCGGTTTGTGGACGATCTACGACCGCCAGGATGGATCGAGGCAATGGGCGTACCGCGGCAGCGCGCTGTACACCTTCTCCGGCGACCAGAAGCCCGGCGACATTGCCGGGAACAATAAACTCGTCCTCGTTCTCGGCCGTCCGGACGATGTCAATGCTGACCTCTACAAAGTAGCAGCGGGATCGGGCGGACCTCCAGGCGCCGGATTCACCTGGCACACCGTCGCTCTGACCGAGTAGCTACTCGGCGGATCTGCCTGAACGTCTACATGCGACGGCGCAGGTTTACCGGGATTCGGTGATACCCGAGGTGCGTAAGCTTCCCCGTCAAGCAGACACTCGATAGCTAGAGTTACCGGTCGGTTGGACGAAGGTCATTGCCGGTGCGCTCGATGATCGCATCGAGCACTTCGGCGACGTCGCTGCCCCTGAAGGAAAAGCGCGGCTCTACTATCGGTGATTGCCGACTAAATTGGTCGATGACGGTCAGCATCCGAAACGGCCGTCCGTCGAGCATCTGATCGTGCACAAAGTCCATACTCCAGCGCTCATGGGTTCGCTGCGCTTTGGGAGCAACGCCACGATGCAGACACATGTGTTTGCGGCGACGTATCCGCCTGCGAAGCTGCAGTCCCTCCAGGCGATATAAACGTCGCACCCGCCGCAGCATCACGTGAATGCGCTGGTAGCCGAATCTCGGGCGCTGATGTGCAATGTCGCGGATTCGCAGCCGTAGAGCCGACTGATCCTTCGCCACACTGCGCTTGTACCAACCGGCCCGAGCCGATACCGAACAGGGCGAACGTCACGCCGATGAGCGCGCGAACAACGACGGTCAGTGTCGCCGTCCCGGTCAGTGAAGCGGCTAACCACATCAGCAGGGCAGTGCACAATGCGACCACCGGCGGCGGAACTTTGAGTTCAAGTGACTGCATGTCAATTCCCCGGAGGCTGACTAACAAATTGAATGCGGCTCATAAGGAAGAGCCAAATCACAGTGAGCCATTGCTGGATGTTGGAGTTCCTGTCGACAGTCTGCTCGGGAATGAGCGACGTGGCGAATGCAGGGCGGTCCGGTGCCGCTCGCCGTGAGTTAGAACAGCCGACTGAGTCTCAATACTGGCATGGCGGGAAGGCGCTCCACCTTGTTGCTCTCAGGCCATCGCAGTAGACTCGATGCCATGTCACGTCGTCTCGGTGTTCTCGCGCTACTGTTGCTCTGTCTGACGGGCTTTGCCCCGTCGATTTGGGCATGCACCGCTATGGAACAGCACCGGGATTGTTGCCCACCCGGACATTCGCCTTGTGATTTGGGCAAGGCGCCACCGTCGTTGACGGGTCTGGCCGCAGCAGCCTGCTGCACATCTCAGTCTACCCCTACTCAGTCGGCCGCTTCGCCCAGGACTCAGGAAGAACCCACGCTGAGCGCCAATCCGCCGACGGGAGGAGCGCAACGTGTCGCGTCAGTGCCCGACGCGGAGCGCGCGCAACGTGTCGACGTCTCCCTGCATCTAAGATTTCTCACGGAACCTGACCAGCAGCAGATCTATCTGCAAACTGGCCGTTTGCGCCTCTAGCGCCACCTCGATCAGCCGATCCGTTCGGCTTCCAATTGCTTGTCAGACTGACTCACGCACGCGTGTCGTTTGCGGCGTGCGGCGGAAAGCGTTTGATTGAGGTGTGGGTATCATGACTGGTCGCAAGATGTCTTGCACGCTGCTTGCGCCTTTCCTATTTGTTGTTCCTGTGCATGCGGAAGTCTCTCAGTTGTCGCTGGAGCGAGCTGTCGAGTTGGCCCGCACGAACGCGCCGCAGCTTCGGGCGCAGGCGGCGGCAATGGAATCTGTCGAATCACTTGCGGTCAGCGCGGGACAGCTGCCTGATCCGGCACTGGTGATAGGTATCGACAACCTGCCAGTGACAAGTGACGACGCGTGGTCGGTCTCCAGGGACTTCATGACCATGCGCAAGATTGGCGTCATGCAAGACTTCCCCAACGCTCGCAAGCGCACCGCTCAGCGCGCCAGTGCTCAAGCCGCAATCTCGGTCGTTCGCAGCGAAACAGTCCAGGCCAACCTCGACGTCGCACGGGCCGCTGCTGAGGCATGGGTCGATGCCTATGCCGCCGAACAACTGGAGCAAAATCTCAGAGCACTGAAGCCTGAATTGGAATTGCAGGCGAAGGTGGTCACTGCGGCGGTGGGCTCGGCACGAGCGTCCAGCGCCGATGCTCTCACGACGCAGGCAGCCATCCTCGACCTCGATGATCGAGTATTGGAGGCTCAGCGTGCACAACGTACGGCGCGCATTATGCTCGCGAGATGGATCGGTGATGAGCCAATGACAGCGGCGCTGGCTTCCGCGCCCTCATTCGATCAGCTCCCCGTTGCCCGCAACACCGTACTGGCCACGTTGCATCAGCATGCATCGGTGCTCGCGTTTGAATCACAGCTTGCGCTCGCGCAGGCGCAGATAGACCTCGCTAAGGCAGAAAAGCACGCCGATTGGAGTGCCGAACTTGCGTATGCCAAGCGAGGCGATCCATTTTCAGACATGGTGTCACTCGAGTTCAAAGTCGGGTTGCCGATCTTCAGTCGCAACCGCCAGGACCCGACCATCCTCGCGAAGCGCGCGGAATTCAGAAAATTGGAGTCTCTGAGAGATGCCGAATTGCGGATGCATACCGAGGAGGTCGCAGGCACCTTGGCCGCCTGGCAAAGCGCGCACGATCGTTTAGAGCTCTTTCGCAACGAGCGACTGCCTCTCGCCCGACAACGTTCCCAAGCGGCGCTCGCGGGGTACGGCGCCGGCAGCAGCGGATTGATGGACGTGCTCAACAGCGTCGCCGCCGAGGCCGAACTCCAACAGACGTACAGCGAGCTGCTTCGGGAGTTGGGACGAACCTGGGTCTTTCTGCGCTATCTGCAGCCGCAGGAGGGTTCGCTGTGAGTCGGAAATGGATATTGAGTCTCCTCGTCACACTCGCGGTCGGCGCGGTTCTCGGATACATGCTGCCGCGCAAGCCAGCGCATGAGGTCGGACATGACGCACGACCATCAGCTGCTGGCGCAAAAGATGGTGATCGTAAAGTTCTGTATTGGCAGGATCCGATGGTACCGGGCCAGAAATTCGACAAGCCGGGTAAATCCCCCTTCATGGACATGCAGCTGGTCCCTGTGTACGCCGATGAGGCGCCGTCGGCTGCAGATGTGACCATCGACAACCGGACCTCCCAGAATTTCGGCATTCGTCTCGCGAAAGTGGAGAAGGCCACACTGCCACAGCAGTTGCACGCGGTAGGCAGCGTGGCGTTCGATGAACGATTGCTTGATCTGGTCCAAGCGCGCGTCAGCGGCTACGTGACGCAGCTTCACGTCAAAGCACCGTTCGAGCGCGTGCGCAGCGGGCAGCCCTTGGCCGAGGTCGTCTCGTCCGAGTGGCTAGCGGCTCAGCAGGAATATCTTGCTTTGCTCGAAGGCGAATCCGCGTCGATCCAACCGATCCGCGAGGCGGCGCGTCGGCGGTTGATCGTGCTGGGTGTTCCTGAGCCCACAGTTCGCGCCATCGAATCAGACCGACTCACACGACCCGCGACTACGATCTTCGCGCCGATTGATGGCGTCGTAACTGAACTTGCCGTGCGTCAGGGTTCGTCATTCAGCACCGGTGCGCCGCTATTTCGGATCAACGGGCTGGCGTCCGTGTGGGTCAATGTCCAACTGCCTGAGGCTCGCCTGTCGATGATCGGGCTGGGCACCAAAGCCATTGCGCACGCCAACGCCTGGCCTGGCGAGACATTTGAAGCCGAACTGATTGCGCTGCTGCCGGAAGTGGATCCACAGACACGCACGCTCACAGCACGCATGGCCATCGAGAATCGTGCGAACAGGTTGACTCCGGGAATGTATGTCGCGTTGGACTTGAAGGGATCCGAGACCGGGCTCCAACTCGTCATCCCATCTGAGGCAGTGATTCCCACGGGAGCGCGGTCTGTTGTGATCGTTGCGAAGGAGGGTGGCGGGTTCGATGTAGCATCCGTGACCGTCGGCGCAGAGGCGGACGGAAAAACTGCGATCCTGTCCGGCCTGAGCGAAGGTCAGTCGGTAGTCGTTTCAGGTCAGTTTCTCATCGACTCGGAGGCGAGCCTCAAGTCGGCAGTGCGCCGGCTGGAGGGCGCTGCCCACACTACTGATGCAGCAGATGCTGCATCGACGAGTAATCAGTCTGTACATCATGCCCAAGGCACTGTCACAGCGCTGACGGCGGATCAGATCACGATAGAGCACGGACCGGTCACTACCCTGAGTTGGCCGGCCATGACCATGGGATTCAAGCGACCGAGCGATGGCTCTTCGAATGATCTCAACGTAGGTGATCGCGTCGAGTTTTCCTTCATCGCCGCGCCTCAAGGCGGCGGATTTCAGATAGTCAGCATCAGCGTGGTCGCCGAGCAGCGTAGCGCAGGGCGACCACGATGATCCCTCGTTTGATTCGCTGGTCTCTGGAGAACCGCTTTTTGGTGCTCCTGACAACCGCGTTGGTGACAGCATGGGGAATCTGGTCGCTTGCCCACACGCCCCTCGACGCCATTCCCGATTTGTCGGACGTTCAGGTGATCATTCGCACGACCTATCCCGGCCAGGCGCCGCAGATCGTCGAGAATCAAGTCACCTATCCCCTGAGTACGACCATGCTGTCGGTGCCCGGTGCGAAGACGGTTCGTGGCTTCTCGTTCTTCGGCGACTCGTTTGTCTACATCCTGTTCGAGGATGGCACCGACCCCTATTGGGCGCGTTCACGCGTGCTCGAGTACCTGAACCAGGTCCAGTCGCGCCTTCCCGCACAGGCAAAAACGGCACTCGGCCCTGATGCCACCGGTGTGGGCTGGATCTACGAGTACGCCCTCGTTGATCGAAGCGCCAGTATGGACCTGTCTCAATTGCGAGCGCTGCAGGATTGGTTCCTCAAGTACGAACTCAAGACCGTGCCGAACGTGGCGGAAGTGGCCTCCGTCGGGGGCATGGTCAAGCAGTATCAGGTCGTCCTCGATCCGGATCGATTGCGGGCCTACAACATCCCGTTGGCCCAAGTGGTCACCGCCATCCAAAACGCGAACCAGGAAACGGGCGGATCCGTGCTCGAACTCGGTGAGGCCGAGTACATGGTGCGGGCGTCAGGGTATCTGCAATCGCTGGCCGACTTTCGCAGCATTCCTCTCGCGGTGGGCACGGGCGGCGTCCCGGTACGGCTTGGCGATGTGGCGCGTATTCAGCTCGGGCCAGAGATGCGGCGCGGGATCACGGAACTGAACGGTGAGGGCGAGGTAGCAGGCGGCATCGTCGTCATGCGCTCAGGAAAAAATGCGCTTGATACGATTGAGGCGGTCAAGGCGAAGCTCACGATGCTGCAGTCGAGCCTGCCGCCCGGCGTCGAGATCGTTGCGACTTACGATCGTGCGCACCTCATCGAGCGGGCGGTGAGCAATCTCACCGTGAAACTGATCGAAGAGTTCATCGTTGTCGGACTCGTTTGCGCTGTCTTTCTGGTTCATCTGCGGTCGGCATTGGTGGCGATCATCTCGTTGCCACTCGGTATTCTCGTCGCCTTCATCGTGATGCACCAGCAGGGCGTGAACGCCAATATCATGTCGCTCGGGGGTATTGCGATTGCCATCGGTGCAATGGTCGATGCAGCCGTGGTGATGATCGAGAATGCACACAAGCACATAGAGCGCTGGCACCAAGAACACCCCGGCGAAGCTCTCGCCGGCGAGGCGCACTGGCGTTTGATCGGGGTTGCGTCCAGTGAGGTCGGACCCGCCCTGTTCTTTTCGCTCCTGATCATCACGTTGTCGTTCATCCCGATCTTCACGCTCGAAGCGCAGGAAGGGCGCTTGTTCGCGCCCTTGGCCTACACGAAGAGCTATGCGATGGCGGCGGCGGCCGGCCTTGCCGTCACACTCATTCCCATATTGATGGGCTACTTCATTCGCGGGAAAATTCCCGAAGAACAGCGCAACCCGCTCAATCGGATTCTGATTGCCGGGTATCGTCCACTGCTCGAATGGGTGCTGCGCTATCCCAAAGCCACGCTGCTCGTCGCACTCGCCATCGTCTTCGTCTCGGTCTGGCCGCTGTCACAACTCGGCGGTGAATTCATGCCGGCGCTGGACGAGGGCGACCTGCTCTATATGCCGTCCGCCCTCCCGGGACTGTCGGCGGGCAAAGTCGCTCAATTGCTGCAACAAACGGATCGGTTGATCAAAACGGTACCGGAGGTCGCCACGGTATTCGGAAAGGCCGGACGGGCGGAGACGGCCACCGATCCGGCGCCGCTGGAAATGTTCGAGACCATGATTCAGTTCAAGCCACGCGATCAGTGGCGGGCGGGAATGACCACCGACAGGCTCATCGAGGAGATGGATGGGCTGGTACGCGTACCGGGCCTGACCAATATCTGGATACCGCCCATTCGCAATCGAATCGACATGCTCGCCACGGGAATCAAAAGCCCCGTGGGCGTAAAAATAGCCGGCACGGATCTGCAGGTCATCGACCGCATCGGCGCACAGGTCGAGGCGATCGTCAAGCGCGTGCCCGGTGTCACTTCGGCACTCTCCGAGCGTCTGAGTGGCGGGCGATACATCGATGTGAAGATCGATCGGGACGCGGCGTCTCGTTACGGTCTCAACATCTCCGACGTGCAGACTGTCATTTCCACGGCGATCGGTGGCATGACCATTGGGGAGAGCGTGGAAGGCCTGCAGCGATTTCCCATCAGTGTGCGCTATCCGCGGGAGATCCGTGACTCACTCACGCAGTTGCGTCAACTTCCGGTATTGACGGCGCAGGGTGCGCAGATTCAGCTCGACGATGTAACGGACTTGGCCGTTGTCGATGGCCCGCCAATGCTTCGAAGCGAGAACAGTCGCTTGTCCGGCTGGGTGTACGTCGACATCCACGGCCGCGATCTGCGCTCCGCGGTACTGGATATGCAGCGTGCAGTGGCGAGCGAGGTCAACCTGCCTGCGGGCTATTCGATATCGTGGTCCGGGCAGTTCGAATACTTGGAGCGCGCGACGGCGCGCCTCAAGGTTGTGGTTCCGGCAACGCTGCTGATCATTTTCGTGCTGTTGTATCTGATCTTTGGGCGCCTCGATGAGGCTGCGTTGATCATGGCGACGCTGCCGTTTGCGCTGGCAGGCGGCATCTGGTTGCTGTGGCTCCTTGGCTATCACGTTTCGGTGGCGAGTGCCGTCGGCTTCATTGCCTTGGCGGGCGTTGCGGCGGAGTTCGGCGTCATCATGCTGCTCTATCTCAAGCACGCATGGGATGCTCGCGTCGCGCGGGGCGAGGCAACCCTTGAGGATCTAACGGATGCCATCCGCGAAGGCGCGGTGATGCGCGTGCGCCCCAAGGCAATGACAGTTGCGGTGATCGTCGCGGGGTTGATTCCCATCATGATTGGTTCCGGCACGGGATCTGAAATCATGCAGCGTATCGCTGCGCCAATGGTGGGGGGCATGGTAACCGCGCCGTTGCTATCTATGCTCGTCGTGCCAGCCGTGTACATCTTGATGCGCCGTCGCGCAGTCAAGAGAAATCAGGATGTTTGAGATCGCGGATACTTCCAGGAGAGCGCTGATGAACGTGAGAACATTGATCGCGGGGGTGCTGATGTCCTTCGCCTTGGCGGCGTGTGCGCAATCGAGTGAACCGGAACGACCTGGTATCGTCGTTTACAAGAGCGAAAGCTGCGGTTGTTGCAAGCTGTGGGTCCGACACCTGAGCAAGTTCGGATTTCCAGTCGAAGTACACGATGTCGACAACTTGAATTCCGTGAAGGAGCGAGTTGGCGTGCCCTTCGGAAAGGGTTCATGTCATACCGCGGAGGTCGGTGGCTATTTTATCGAAGGCCATGTGCCAGCCGATGACATCCAGCGCTTGCTGCGGGAGCGCCCGAAAGCGAAGGGCCTGACGGTGCCGGGAATGCCTGCGGGCTCGCCGGGAATGGAAGTGCCTTCGGGAAAGACTCAGTCCTACGAGGTGTTGCTCGTTGCCGAAGATGGCACCACATCGGTCTTCTCGCGCCATGGTTACGAAAAAAAGTAGTGCGCGAACGGCTCAATGGCCTTTGGCAAGACCGCAATAGCGCATCCTTGCGACGGCTCCACTTGATGAAGAAGCATGGTTTGCGGAGTAGAGTCGAACCATGAATCATCCTCAGCAATCGCGAGGGATTGCCGCCGCGTTGGGCGCTGCACTTCTATTCGGTGCAAGCACACCGCTGGCCAAGTCTCTGCTGGCACACACGAATCCCTGGTTGCTGGCGGGACTGTTGTACTTGGGATCGGGAATCGGCTTGACCCTTTACCGTCTCATTCGGGCTCGTCCGCAGAGAGTTCAGCTTCCTCGGGCTGAATGGCCCTGGTTTGCTGGTGCCATTGCATTCGGCGGTGTTATCGCGCCGGTCATGCTGATGTTCGGGCTGGCAGGCATGACGGCATCGGCGGCGTCATTGCTACTCAATGCGGAAGGCGTCTTCACCGCATTGCTGGCTTGGTTCGTGTTTCGCGAGAATGTCGATCGACGCATTGCTGCGGGTATGGTCGCGATCGTCGCCGGAGCAATGGTGCTCTCGTGGCCCGGTCCAGACGGGTCGGCGGCGTTGTCGACGTCGATATTCCCGGCGGTGCTCGTGCTGGGCGCCTGTCTTGCCTGGGCGCTCGACAATAATCTGACGAGGAAAGTGTCGCTCGCCGACCCGACGTGGATCGCGTGCATCAAAGGAGTGGTCGCGGGTGCAACAAATCTGCTTCTCGCATTCGTATTGGGCGGCGCGCTCAGCATGCCGTCGGTGGGTCAAATCGTGGTGGCACTGGGTGTCGGCTGCGTGGCTTATGGGATCAGCCTGTCGTTATTTGTGCTCAGCCTTCGTTATCTGGGTACCGCGAGGACAGGTGCCTATTTCTCCGTCGCTCCATTCTTCGGAGCCGTCGTTTCTATCTGGCTGCTTGACGACCGGCCGACGCTGCAACTCGGGATGGCGGGCGTGCTCATGGCGATCGGAGTACTGCTGCACCTCGTCGAGCGTCACGGGCATCTACATACGCACGAGTTCATGGAACACGAGCACGAACACGACCACGAGGACGAGCACCATCGGCACTCGCATGCAGACGTCTACAGTTCAGATCGTCGTCGCAGGCACACACATGCTCATCGTCACGAACCGTTCACGCATGAGCATCTTCACTATCCCGATGCCCATCATCGGCACGACCATTGAAGTTTGCCTGGTCTTGGCCCGATCGGGGTTGCTGCTAGATCCAACGACGGACGCGCTACGACCCCTCGCGCCGGAAGTGACTCTTGCTATAGGTCTCGAAATCCTTCCCAGGTTCCGCGATCTCAAAGGTTTCGGTGAATTCGTTCGGCCCGAGGATCTCGTAGGTTTCTCGGGATCGGAATCGACTGTCCAGGTTTTCAAAGCTCTCGCTGTCGAAAATGAGCTTCGAAGCCGTGCTCGCTGCGGTGTTGATGGCAAACTGATTCACGAAACCTTCCGTGTGGAATTGTCGCAGGACCAGGACCTTGCGAATTCGGTCGTAACTCAGGAGGCTCATATGCTCATGGATCTCCCCTTTTTTGTTTTTCTCCTGGGGAGGATACGTCGATGTATTGCTTTCCTGAATGAATCGTCCTTTGAGCACGAACTCGTAAGTTCGGGCTACGGTGCCGTGACCCGGTTCGCCGTCGGCCGTCCCCTGCCATTGACCGACGAGAATTCGTACAGGAGACCATGGATCGGGTTTGGAAGCGTCCGCCGCCATTCCGATCAGTGGGAGCAGGGACAACGACCAGAGCCAACGTGTCATGCGCCGCATCGAGACTCTCCATGGCATCAGGGCGACGCGTATGCTACCAATGTTGCTGCCACGGATGAACGAAGGCAATTGGAGAGGCTGATATGAAATGGCCAGTCTTAGCCTGTGTTCTCGCATGCATGCAGGGTCCAGCCGGCGTACTCGCCGCTCTATCCTCGTACGTCGGGCAGGAGACACGTGACATCAAATCCTTATCGCCCGAAGAAATCGATGCGTATCTGGCTGGAAGGGGCATGGGGTTGGCAAAGGCCGCGGAACTGAACGGCTATGCGGGCCCAAGTCACGTGCTCGAACTGGCCGCGCAACTCGAGCTGACTCCTGAGCAGAAAGGCGCAACCGAGTCGCTTTTCGCTTCCATGCAGAAAGAGGCGTCCGTGCTGGGCCGCTTACTGGTGGAGCAAGAGCGAGAGTTGGATCGACTGTTTTCCAGCAACTCTGTGGATGATGCATCCCTAGCCAAGGAACTGGATGCGATAGGTATGACTCAGGCAAGGCTCCGCGGGACCCACCTCAAAGCCCATCTTGCACAAGCTCGAATACTCACACCGGATCAGAACAGACGGTACGCACAGCTTCGTGGCTACGGCGAGTCAGGTGTCCCCGTGGACCACGGACATCACTCGCAGTCCGGTCCATCAAGCCAGCCGTCCAGGTAAGGCTCGAGCTGTTCGAACAGACTTCAGCCCTCCACACTCAACATTCCTCGCGGAATGCGCCATACTCACGGCGATGCGTAGGCACATTCAATCCCTCAGACCACTATTGTGGATCATCGCAGTCGTGCTGCTCGTGGCGCGAGCCGGTGATGCTCACGTACATCTGTGCTTTGATGGTTCGGAGCCCGCCCAGGCGTTGCATGTTGATGGTGCTCTGTTGGATCACCACGATGAAATCCATGCTACTTCAGTTCACCACGATGTCGACGTTGATGCAGTCGACGCCGCGTTGGCAAAGAAGATAGCGCAAGGCGGCGACGTCATGCCGCTGATGCTTGCAACGATGATCATTGCAATCGTTGATGTGGAGCGCCGCACGCCTCAGCATCACGAACTGCAGAACCCTTCTCCCGCACTGCCCGACCTGTTCCTGCCGCTTCTTCGCGGTCCTCCCGTCTAGTCCTCGTCGCGACTGATTTGATCGTTGACGACGCGCGCGGCGTATTGATGCCCGTGCCGGGAGACATTCATGTATTCATCGATGATACGCGCAATCGTTGCTTGCGCAGTCGGTTGGCTGCACACGGCGGACAGTGTCGCCAGTGAGAGTGCGACGGGCGATATTAGTCTGTCCCAGGCCATCGAGTTGACGCTCAAGCGCAACCCGGACCTGCTCGCTAGCCGTTACGAACTGATTGCAGCGCAAGCTCGCGGCACGCAGGCGGCATTGAGAATCAACCCTGAACTGAACGTCGAACTCGAAAACTTTGCGGGCACAGGCGCAACGTCGGGAGTCAGGTCGTTGGAGGCGACGCTGAGTTTGAGTCAGGTCGTCGAGCTTGGCGATAAGCGAAGCCTGAGGATAGCTTCGGCAGAAGCGGAAACCGATCTCGCATCCATCACGCAGCGCGCAAGACAGCTGGATGTGTTGGCCGAGGTCACACGCCGCTTCATCGACGTGGTCGCGGCACAGGAAAGGGTGCGTTCTGCTCAGCAAGCCTCGCAACTGTCGCGGGACACGTGGGAGGCGATTCGACGGCGCGCGGAGGCAGCGAGGTCTCCGGTTGCGGAACAAAGTCGCGCGCAGCGCGCGCTGACACGGGCGGTGCTCGCAGAACGACAAGCTGCCAGCGAACTGCGCGCTGCTCGCTATCTGCTGGCCGCCATGTGGAGCGATGCAGAGCCTGCCTACACGCAGGCAGTCGCTTCGTTATTCACACTTGAAGGCCCGCAATCCTTTCAAGTTTTCTTCGATCGGATCGAACGCACGCCGGATTTTCTGCGCTTCGCATCCGAGGCCCGTCTGCGTGATGCCCAGGTACGACTCGCACGAGCGCAGGCGCGTCCTAACCTTGCGGTTAGCCTTGGCGTGCGCCGACTCGAAGCAACGGATGAAGCTGCGCTGGTTGCCGGGTTCTCCACGCCGCTTGCACTGCACGACCGCAATCAGGGAGCCCATTCGTGAGGCTCGCGCCCGGCTCGAGCAATCCGATGCGGAGCGCGTTGCCGCATTGGCGCGAGTACGCGCAACGCTGTTTGCGCTCTACCAGGAGATGACCACCGCCCGTGCCCGGCTCGGGGCGCTGCGAGGTGAGGCCATGCAACAAGCTCAGACCGCACTTGATCAAACGCGCAGCGGCTACGAACGAGGCCGCTTCTCCTTCCTCGAACTCGCAAGTGCGCAGGAAGCACTGCTTGAAGTGCAGAGTGCCGCCATCGACTCCGCTGCGGACTATCACCGTCTGCGCGCAGAACTTGAACGCCTGACCAGCCAACCGCTGACTAAAGATTTTGAGGCTCCCCTGCCATGAACTCGCTACACCGAACCCGCCTATCGTCAGTGTTGATGGTGCTGCTCAGCGGTTTACTTGTCAGTGCCTGTTCCGGACCTTCGGGCTCTGAGGGTCATGCGGACGAACGTCAGGAGGAGGGGCACGAAGAGGCAGAGAAGGGTCCGCACGGTGGCCGTCTTCTGAAGGATGCGGACGTCGCGGTGGAACTCGCCATCTACGAAACCGGCGTGCCGCCGGAGTATCACGCGTGGGTGACTCATCAGGGCAGGCCAGTACCGGCTCAGAACGCGGATCTCGCAGTGGAACTTACACGCCTGGATGGTGAGAAGAACGCCTTTTCGTTCGCCCCTGCCGATGACTTTCTTCGTGGCAGCGGAGTGGTACACGAGCCGCATTCGTTCGATGTGCGAGTCGTGGTGCGGATCGACGGCCAGGTGCATGAATGGTCCTATGAGAGTTACGAAGGTCGAGTCACGATCGCGGCCGAGTCCGCCGCTACCGCGGGCGTAAAGACCGAAGTTGCGGGGCCGCGTCTTATCCGCGATGTGGTTCCCTTGTATGGCCGTATTGCGCCGAACCCGGATGCGACCCGGACCGTGAGTGCCCGTTTTGCCGGCACGGTGCAGAACGTGCGGGCGTCAGTCGGCGATACGGTAAAGGCCGGCGCCACGTTGGCAAGCGTGGAATCCAGTGACTCGCTGCAGGTTTATGTCGTGACTGCGCCGATTGCGGGCGTGGTGACGGAACGACGAATCAATGCCGGCGAGCAGGCCGGCAATGAGCCACTGTTTGTCATTTCCGACTTGCGTCAGCTATGGGTCGAGCTTTCGGTATTTCCACGAGATGTGTCGCGCCTGCGCACCGGGCAGGGCGTACGAATCAATGCAGTCGATGGGCAGCAACAGGGCGTTGCCGAGGTCGTGAAGGTCTCACCGGCCGGTTTGAGCGTGACGCAAGCGCTGAAGGTCTGGGCGCGGCTGAAGGAGCCAGCCGGCTGGACGACCGGCCAGTATGTCAACGCAGAAGTGCTGGTCGGCGGCGCCGAAGTGCCTCTGGCGATCAGGCGGACGGCGCTCCAGCCTTTCCGTGACTTCACCGTAGCGTTCGAGAATATCGCAGACACCTACGAAGTTCGCATGCTCGAGCTGGGTCGCAGCGATGGGGAGTACGTGGAGGTGCTGGAGGGATTGAAGCCGGGTGTCCGGTACGTTGCCGAGAACAGCTACCTGATCAAGGCCGACATCGAGAAGTCCGGAGCAAGCCATGACCACTGATCGCACCGGTCCGACAGGAGTGCGTCATGCTTGAATCCATCATTCGCTTCGCGATCGAGCGTCGACTGCTGGTGATGATCGTTGTGCTGGCACTTGCAGCGCTCGGTGTGTGGAGTTTTCAACAGCTCCCGATCGATGCGGTGCCGGACATTACCAATGTGCAGGTGCAGATCAATACGGAAGCCCCGGGATACACCCCGCTTGAAGTGGAGCAACGAGTAACCTTCGCGGTGGAAAACGCGATGGCGGGCGTGCCGAAGCTTGAGGAAACGCGTTCGCTGTCTCGCTACGGGCTGTCGCAAGTCACTGTCGTGTTCGACGATGGCACGGATATCTACTTTGCGCGTCAGCAGGTCGCCGAGCGCCTCCAGTCCCTGCGTTCGCAGCTTCCCACCGAGCTCGAGCCGCAGCTCGGCCCAATCACGACAGGACTTGGCGAGATCTTCATGTACACCGTGGATGCAGTGCCCGGTGCACGCAATCGCGACGGCTCCCCGGTTACTCCCACGGACCTGCGGCAGGCGCAGGACTGGATCGTCCGTCCGCAGTTGCAGCGAGTGCCAGGTGTCGTTGAGGTCAATACCATCGGCGGCTATCAGAAGGAGTTTCACATCCGCACCGACCCGGCACTGCTCTTGGCGCATGGCGTGACAATGGAGCAAGTGATTACCGCGGTGATGCACAACAATAGCAACCGTGGCGCAGGTTTCATCGAAAAGAGTGGTCAGCAGCAGCTGATCCGCGTGCCAGGGCAAGCCCGATCGATGGACGACTTGCGCAGCGTGGTCGTCGCTCAGAACAACGGTGCACCGATTCGGGTAGGGGATGTAGCGCAGATCGCCATCGGCTCCGAGCTGCGCTTGGGTGCTGCGACTCAGGACGGCGAAGAAGTGGTGATGGGTACCGTATTCATGCTGGTGGGGGAGAACAGCCGAACCGTTTCCAGCGCCGCAAGTGCGAAGTTGAAGGAGATCGGTCGAAACTTGCCGCCTGGCATCACAGCCAATGTGGTGTATGACCGCACGACACTGGTGGACAAGACGCTTGAGACGGTAAAGAAAAATCTGGTCGAAGGCGCAGTGCTCGTCATCATTGTGCTGTTTTTGCTCCTGGGGCACGTCCGTGCGGCGCTGCTGACGGCTGCCGTGATTCCGCTTGCGATGTTGATGACCTTCACCGGTATGGTGCAGTCGAGAATCTCGGCGAATCTGATGTCGCTCGGCGCCATTGACTTCGGCCTCATTATCGACGGCGCGGTCATCATTGTGGAGAACTGCATGCGCCGGTTGGGGATGGCGAGCCCGGGCGGCGCGGCGCTGTCCCCCTCGCAAAGGCGGCAGGTGGTATTCGAGGCCACCAATGAGGTCATCCGCCCGAGCCTGTTCGGCGTGGGCATCATCACCGCCGTGTACCTGCCGATCTTCGCGCTCACAGGGATCGAAGGAAAGATGTTTCATCCGATGGCGATCACCGTCGTCATCGCACTGACCATTGCGCTGGTGCTCTCGCTGACGTTCATACCGGCAGCGGTGGCACTGCTGTTTCGCAAGCCCATCAAGGATCATCAGAACTGGTTTCTAGTCGGGGCGCGACGCGCGTACGAGCCGCTGCTGCGTGCATCGATGCGATTGCGCATGCCGATCGTTCTTGCGGCGGCACTGATCGTCGTCATGTGCGGATGGCTCGCCTCGCGGATGGGGTCCGAGTTCCTGCCGAGCCTGGATGAGGGCGATGTGACGATGCATGCCCTGCGAATACCGGGCACGAGTTTGACTCAGGCAGTGCAGATGCAGACACAGCTGGAGTCGGTGCTTGCGCAGCAGCCCGAAGTCGACCGCATTTTCTCAAAGCTAGGCACCGCAGAAATCGCAAACGACCCTATGCCGCCGAGCGTGGCGGACACCTTTGTGATGCTGAAGTCGAGAGAGTTGTGGTCGGATCCAAATAAACCCAAGTCTGCGGTGGTCGCGGAGCTCGAAGCGCTGGCGGCCAAGGTGCCCGGCAACAACTATGAGTTCACGCAACCGATTCAGATGCGTTTCAACGAGCTGATCTCCGGAGTGCGCTCGGATGTCGCAGTGAAAGTTTACGGAGATGATCTCGATACGCTGACGCAGGTCGCCGAGTCCGTCGAACAGACGCTCAGCCGCATTGCTGGCGCAGCCGACGTGAAGACAGAACAGACAACGGGTTTGCCGATTCTGACCGTCGAACCACAACGCGAAATCCTCGCGCGCTACGGGCTCAACGTCGAGAAGGTGCAGGATCTCGTGGCGGCTGCCTACGGCGGCGCGGACGCGGGGATCCTCTTCGAAGGCGATCGGCGGTCCGAGATCGTGGTGCGGTTGCCAGAAGTTGTCCGTTCGAATCCGGACGCCATGGCGCGATTGCCGGTTCCTCTCCTCGATGGTGGTTATGTGCCGCTTGGCGATGTGGCGAAGATCTCGTTGGGCGTGGGACCGAATGCGGTGAATCGCGAACAGGGCAAACGTCGCGTCGTGGTCACGGCGAACGTACGCGGTCGGGATCTGGGGTCCTTCATCAAAGAATCGCGCGCGGCCATCGAGTCGGGTGTCGAGGTACCACCTGGTTACTGGCTGGACTACGGTGGCACTTTCGAGCAGTTGCAGTCCGCGTCGAAACGACTTGCTATTGTGGTTCCCATCACGTTGCTGCTGATTCTCGGCTTGCTCCTGCTGGCGTTCGGCTCAATGCGCGATACGCTCGTGATTTTCAGTGGCGTACCGCTCGCATTGACCGGTGGCGTGATCGCGCTGTGGCTACGCGGCATACCCATGTCAATCTCGGCCGGCGTTGGCTTCATCGCGCTATCAGGCGTCGCGGTGCTGAATGGTTTGGTGATGATTTCATTCATCCGCAGTCTGCGGCGGGAAGGGCTCTCACTCGATGAGGCCATCTACCAGGGAGCACTCACCCGATTGCGTCCCGTCGTGATGACAGCGTTGGTTGCCTCGCTGGGTTTTGTGCCAATGGCTTTCAATAGCGGTATCGGCGGCGAGATGCAACGACCGCTGGCAACCGTCGTGATCGGCGGCATTATTTCTTCGACCTTGCTTACCTTGCTGGTGCTGCCGGCGCTGTACAGGCTTGTAGCCACCCGCTCGGTGCCTGCCGGTGTGTCTGTGACAACCGCGGCGCCAGCAAGCCAGCCCCATTCGCCAAGGCTGACCTGACCTTTTTACGGCGTACGTGCTGGCGAGCTGGCATGGGAGAACCAGAGCGACCTTGAATGTTGACGAGGCGCCGGAACGTGGACGTTCCGGCGCCTCAATACGTTACTTACCGAGTTCCGTCGAAACGGCATCCGCTTCCTTAGCAGCGTCGTCGTATAGCTTCGCCAGCTTTTCGCAGTGCTTGGCAACGCCAGAGAAATCAGCGCCGCCCTTTGGTCCTGTTCGTACAGCGTAGATCTGTGAGAGCTTGCGGTGAGACTCTGCGTTGTCCCGCAACTTGGTCGCTTCAGTTTTGTACTCGGCAGCGACTTCTTTATCGGGACGGTGATCCATTTCAGACTTGTGCATGTGCATGGGCGGCGCGGCAGGCTCTTGCGCGAAGCTCAGGGGACTTATCGCGAGAAGGGCGACAGCAGACAAGCCAAGCAGTGCATTGAAACGCGGGTTCATGGGAGTTTCCTCAGCAATGATTAAAGGGATAGCAGGCGAATTGTGCGAGCACAGCTTAGCCACGCGGGCGCGTGAAACTATCGTGGACTCGCCTCAGTCGCTCAGTGGTTCCCCTCAGTGTCTCGGAGTCGATGAATGCCAGAATGACTCCTACGACGGTGCGATAGCTCCGATAAACGGATAGCTGGAGTTCACTCCAGAGTTTCCATGTGAAGCGCAATGCATAGCCGCTCGCTTGGCACGGGCGCGTTCGCGGCGATAGACCGGAAAAAGGCGCAGTTCAAGCGTTCGATCCGGCACAGAATGAAGGGCGAGAAACCGCAACCGGAGCAGGTTGAAGATGAAGCTTAGCCATACGGTTGCTCGACGCCGCAGACTCTGGCGCCCACTTCAACTGTTCGCAGTGAATGTCCTGTTGACCGCGTCCGCGCTCGGGCAGAGCGCCGACGAACATGCAAGCCACCATCCCGGCGCTGAGCCGGACGGGCCCGCCCCAACGGAGAATATAAGCGGCAATACGTCAGCGCGGCCACAAGGCAGCACCGGTTCACCGATGGGCGAGATGCAGCATATGGGTGCTCCACCACGTCGGGAACTGTATCCATCGCTGATGGAACTGCGGGACTTTACGCCAGATACCCGTGCGGAACTCGAGCGTCTTGCGCGAGACCGAATGACGTCCGGTACATCGCTGATGGCATCGGGACTGGATAAGCTGAACGCCGCTGCGCCACAAAACAACCTCGCAGTCATGGAACAGGCCGCGGCTCAGATGCGGCAGGGTGTCCTGCAGTTCGAAAGCGGCATCGCGTCGCTGCACGCGATTGCTTCAGGTCAGGCGCCCCGAGAAATTGCGCTGGATTGGTTCAAGCAGAATATGGATTTGCTGCCGTCCGCCGAGGTCGAGACGCCGCATGGAATCTTCGGCCTGTCAGCGTTTCACTACTCCATGATGTTTGTACTAGTCGCGGTGTCGGCGGCGCTGCTGTGGTTGAACTTCAGAAAGATGCAGCGAGCGCAGGTACTCGTCGCCAGGCTCGCAGGCCCCCCGGAACCTGTTGCGTTACCAGAAGAGGCAGTCCAGCCAGCCACGCAGGCCACACCGTCAACCCTGAGTCAGGGCGAGCTTCCCTCCAGATCGAACGCGTGGACGGGACTCTTGCGCGTCGTGCGGATATTCGAAGAGACACCGAAGGTCAGGACGTTGCGCCTGGCTCATCCTTCCGGCGGGGATCTTCCCTTCCGGCATTTGCCCGGGCAGTTCGTCACGTTCACCGTCAGGCCCATCGATAGCACGATCAAGCGCTCCTACACGATCGCGTCCTCGCCGACGCGCCGCGAGTATTGCGAGGTCACGGTCAAGCGCGAAGAACACGGCACAGTCTCAAGCTTCTTGCACAACGTGCATGAGGGCGACACGCTGCAAGTCACCGGCCCCTCCGGAAATTTCACGTTCATCGGCGAGGGCGCGAACAACATAGTGCTCATCTCAGGCGGCGTCGGTATCACGCCCATGATGAGTGTCGTGCGCTATCTCACGGATCGCTCGTGGCCCGGCGACATCTTTTTCGTCTTCGCCTGCCGCGCTGATCAAGACGTGATTTATCGAACAGAGCTGGAGTACCTGCAACAACGGTACCCCAATCTCCACCTCACAATCACGGCGAACGATATCAGCCGCACTGATTGGCCGTATGTCAGGGGGAGCATCACCAAAGAAGTGCTCGCTCAGGCAATTCCCCATCTTGCAACCCGCCGAGTTCATTTATGCGGGCCACCTTCGATGATGACCGCACTGAAGTCCATGCTGGCGGAACTAGGCGTGCCGGCAGAGCAGATCAAGACGGAGATCTTCATCGGGAGGGAACGGCCCGTGGCGTTGTCCAGGGACGCCGAGGCGGAGGCGCAGGTGGACGCAGCCAAACCGCCATCGCCCGGTGACGACGCGCCGGCGCCAAGTGTTGCGGTGGCGACCTTCGCTCGATCCAAGCGGACAGCAGTGCTTCCGCCGACCAAGACACTACTCGAGGCATCAGAAGACGTCGGGGTGAACATTGAGTACTCCTGCCGCGTCGGCACGTGCGGCGTCTGCAAAGTCAAGTTGCTGTCTGGGGCGGTGAGCATGGAAGTTCAGGAGGCGCTCGATGCAAGCGACAAGCAGAACAACGTCATTCTGGCTTGCCAGGCGAAGGCCACAGCCGACGTGACCGTGGACGCATGAACGGCAGCGGAGCGCACACGTGGGCGCGTGAGCGCACCATCCTCAGCACGCTCATCGTGCTGTTGATTGTGCTGTGGGTCGGGTTCGTCGTTCATCGCTCACCGCGCTTTCCGGGCAGCCTAACGGGCGGTGTGCTCGCTGTGTCCGCCGCGATACTCATGGTCGTGTTCTCGATCGCCTACGTGGTCGTGAAACGCATTCCTGCATTGCGGCGCAAGATCGGCGTGCGCATTTCGATGGGCGATCTTTTGACGTGGCACGTGTATACGAGTGCAATCGGCGCCATTCTGGCGCTGTTACATACCGGGCATCGCTTCGAAAGCGATCTCGGCATTGCGCTGACTTCGACGATGCTGCTGACGGTGTTCAGTGGTTACGTCGGTCGGCATTTGCTTGGACGTGTGTCGCTGGAACTGCATGAGAAGCGGGATCAGCTCGCGAAGATCGAGACCGCCTACAACGAGGCGGTGCGCGAGTTGGCTCGAAGTCCGGACCCTCTCGTCCTTGAGGCTGCATCGCACAGCATGTTCTCTGGGTGGCGTATTCGCTCGGTGATCCCGGCGATGATTGCTGGCGAGCGCTCGCAAAGCCTCTCGTATCGCGCAGTGCGCATGACTGAATCCATTGCGGAGCTTGAATACTCGATCAAGACCCATGACCGCTCCAAACGGGTGGCGGCGCATTGGCTGAAGCTGCATATCGCAGCTGCACTGGGATTTTACGTTCTGCTCGCATTGCATATCTGGGCATCGATTCATTTCGGGCTGCGATGGTTTGAGTGAGATGCTGCCCATGAAACGATGGCTGTTCTTGATCGCTTTCTTGTCGGGCGCGGCGGTGCTCATTGTTGGCTGGCGCGTGTATGCGACGCACGTGGATCAGACGGCGTGGCAGCGCCACGCAAGTCCGGGCGAGTTATCTCAGGCGCATGCTGACCTGGCGAGCCATTGCGCGGCATGCCACACCCCGGTGGAAGGCCCGGCTGACGCACAATGCATCGGCTGCCACGCGAATAACGCAGCGCTTCTGCAGCGCCAGCCGACGGCGTTCCACGCAAATATCGGGCGATGTGCAAGCTGTCACATTGAACACCAGGGCAGGAACGCAAATCTAAGGCAGATGGATCACGCGACGTTGGCACGCGTCGGCCTGGCACGGGCTAAGGAGATCCGAAGTGAGAGTGACGCGCAAGTCCGGACGGCTCTATTAACTTGGTTGCGGCAACATCCATCAGCGACATCTCGCACCCCGAGTCATCCACATGTCAGTCCACTCGAGATGACGTTGAATTGCCACACCTGTCACGCAACGAAAGATCGACACTCCGGATTGTTTGGACAGGACTGCGCGAGCTGCCACGCAACGACAGAATGGACAATCGCGCAATTTCAGCACCCCGCGCCTGGGACCTTCGACTGCGCGCAATGTCATCAAGCGCCTCCCAGCCACTACATGATGCACTTTGAGATGGTGTCGAAGAAAGTGGCTGGTCAGGAAGATGCGCAAGTCGCTCAGTGCTGTGGGCCTGCTCGAGTCAATCAGTGTTATCGCTGCCACCAAACGACATCGTGGAACGACATCAAAGGTGTCGGCTGGTACAAGCATCACTAGAGCGTCGTGACGAGGCTGATCTGGCGTTCCGGATCGATCTTGCCGACAGCTCGAGACAAGCCTGCTCCAATCATTGAATGTATCTGGGTCCGCGGTGCGTACGCGCGCGCGTGATGGCATACAGGTGCCGCGACATCCCCGCAATCAAATGTGGGTTCCCCTGAACGATGCGCTTCGCATGTTGGGTTACCGTCTTTCGCACGGACGAGCGCCTCACGCCGCAAGCAGTTTCTTACCAAGTGACGATACTCAAAACTCTGGAGTGCGCTCCATGTTTTGAACCCAGACGCGAACTGCATGCAGCGAGCGGGGGGCGGCAGCACGGGTTGTCTTTCAAACTCCGAATAAGGACTGACCGATATGAAATTCCATTCGAGCATGCCGACGGCGACCCGCATCGGCGGATTGATGTTGTCTCTTGCCGTCACATCGGCGGGCGCCCAGGCGCCCGGTCCAGACACCGCTCATGGCACGCAAACGACGGACACGGCGCAGATACAGCAGGAGCTGTCCAACCTTCGTGATCAAGTGCGACAGCTCGAGCAGCGCGTGCCGTCCTCCGCGTCCGGCGTCATGCAGCAGGGCGGAGGGATTGGTTCGATGAAGCCTAAAAATGGACCTTCGATGGGGCAGGCAGCGAAGCCCACAATGCAAATGGGTGGGATGCCGAAGATGGGTGACGATGACGACATGGACATGCCGATGCAGGACAAGAAATCCGGCTCATCCAAGTCGATGCCCGCTGGCGGCATGGGCATGGAGATGAACATGATGAAGATGATGGAGATGATGCGTCCGAAGACGAGCGATGACGCAATGATGGGGATGGGGGCGATGGGTGGCGCGAACAGCCCGGCAGCAATGGCGGTGCCCTCGGCGCTGCCCGGATTTCCGGGCCAGTCGCATCTATATCACATCGGCGCCACTGGTTTCTTTCTCGATCACCCCGAGCACATCACCTTAAGCACACCACAGCAGCAAACTCTCGCGCAGCGCAAGCAGCAGTCGCTCCTCAAGCAGGGTGACGTGCAACGACAGATCGACGCCGCGGAGCAGGCGCTGTGGCAGCTCACGAGTGCGGACTTGCCTCAGATCGGCGACATCGAGAAGAAGGTTCGCGAGATCGAGCGACTGCGCGGCGATCAGCGCATCGCAGTCATTCGCGCC
>Ga0157380_10000373_pt1 | contig 26937 bp, 26 predicted proteins | sample S35metaG_FD_119757 | JGI IMG/M metagenome (GOLD analysis project Ga0157380, IMG submission 119757) | Switchgrass rhizosphere microbial communities from Kellogg Biological Station, Michigan, USA - S3-5 metaG | ecosystem: Host-associated > Plants > Roots > Rhizosphere > Soil | place: USA...
GACCAGCACCTCGATGAACTCCATGACGCCGTTGTAGTCGGCGCCCCCCACGAACATCTCCAGCATCGTGAACTCGGGGTTGTGCTGGGGCGACATCCCCTCGTTGCGGAAGAACTTGCCGAACTCGTAGACGTCCTCGAAGCCGCCGACGATCGCCCGCTTCAGATACAGCTCGGTCGCCGTGCGCAGGAACAGGTCGCGGTCGAGGGCGTTGTGGTGGGTGACGAACGGCCGCGCCGCCGCGCCGCCGGTCAGCCGCTGCAGGACCGGCGTTTCCAGCTCGACCCAGCCGCGCTCGTGCATGTGGGTGCGGATCGCGAAGGTCAGGTCGTCGCGCTTCTTGAAGATCTCCCGCGACCCCTCGTTCGCCATCAGGTCGAGTTCGCGCTGGCGGTAGCGGGTGTCGGGATCGGAGATGCCGTGGAAGAGGTCCGGCGGGTCTTTCAGCGCCTTCGCCAGCAGGATGCACTCGCGCATCCCGATCGCCAGCTGCCCGCGCTTGGTCACGTGCAGCGGCCCGACCACCCCGACCAGGTCGCCGATGTCGAGTTCCTCGACCCGCTCGAACGCCTCCTCCCCGAGCACGTCGCGCCGCGCGTAGGCCTGGATCGTGCCGGTGATGTCGCGGACGTCGAGGAAGGCGGTCTTGCCGTGCCCGCGCTTGCCGGTGATCCGGCCCATCACCCGGTAGCTGAACGCGTCGTGCTCGCCCTCCCCCAGCGCGGCGGGGTCGTGGGCGGCCTCGATCTCCTCGACGTGATTGCGGTCGGGAAACGCGTGCGGGTAGGGATCGACCCCGGCCTCGCGCAGCCGCTCGACCTTCGCCCGGCGCTGCTCCTCGGTGGATACGGCGACCGAGCGGTCGCCGGACTGGCCCGCCGTCTCGGCGGCCGGACTATCGCTCATCGCCGGCGCTCAGCTCAGGGGGCGAGGCCGACGGTGACCCGGTCGTCACCTTCATAGTCCTGCAGCGTAGTCGCCTCGCCCAGCAGCTCGCGCATCGCCGGGCCGTGGTGGGTGTCGTGCTCCATCGCCAGCTTCCAGCCGGAGGGCGTTTCGGCGATCACGCCGCGGATCACGCCGAGGCCGTCCTCGCCGCAATCGCCGGTGACCGCGACCCGCGGCTCCTTCTGGATCTCCGGCGAGCGCTCGAAGATCGTCTCGTCGGTGACGTAGGGCATGTTGGCGATCACCAGGTCGACCTCTTCGGCTTCGACCGACTCGGGCAGGCCCTTGCCGACGGTCACCTCGAGGTCGAGGCCCAGCCGCTCGGCGTTCTCGCGGGCGGCTTCGACCGCCTCCGGCGAGAGATCGGAAGCGGTGACCTTCAAATCGGGACGCTCCGACAGCAGCGCCAGCGCGATCGCGCCGGAGCCGGTGCCGATCTCGTGGACGCGGGCGCCCTCGGGCAGCTGCGTCCCCACCTCGACCAGCAGCTCGGTCTCGCGGCGCGGCCAGAGCACGCGCTCGTCGACGTAGACCTCGAGGCTGCGGAAGGGGGCGCGGCCGAGGATGTAGGCCATCGGCTCGCGGTCGACCCGGCGCTGGACGTTGCGCTCGATCTGCGCGACGGCCTCGGCGGGAACCTCGCCGGCACTCTCGACCGAGAGCTCGTCCGGCTTCACCCCGAGCGCGTCGGCGACCAGGATTTCGGCGTCGTTGCGGGCTTCCTCGACCCCGGCTGCGGCGATCCGCTCAGCGGCGTCGTCGAGGATCGCCCCCACGGTGCGAGCCGAGGGCCCTTCCTGACTCTGTACGTCAATTGCCGACATAGACCGCCTATCCTCCCCTACTTAGACCGCTCCAAAGAGTTTGCGCAAGATAGCAGCGACGCAGAGGTTCCGCCGGTTCCTAAACCGCGGCGCCAGCCGCATCGTTCGCCGCCGGGCGCCCGATGCCTCCGTACCGGCGGATCACGATAGCGATCCAGACCGCGCCGGCAGCCATCATCGCCAGGCTCTCGAGCTGCGCCGTGGTCAGCCCCAGCGCGACGCTGTCGTTGCGGCGCAGGAACTCGACCAGGAAGCGCTCCGCCCCCGCGAATACGAGGTAGAGCGCGAAGAGGACGCCCGCCCGCACCCGGTCACGCAGCTGCCAGAGGATCCAGGCGCCGAGGCCCATCGCCAGCGTCTCGTAGATCGGCGTCGGGTGGACGGTCTCGTCGGTCGGCACCGTGCCGTCTGGGTAGGCCATCGCCCAGGGCCCGTCCCAGGCCTTGCCGTAGTCGCCGTCGCCGGAGAGCTGGCAGCCGATGCGGCCGATCGCGTAGCCGAGCGCCAGCGCCGGCGCGCAGAGGTCGAGCAGCGCCAGGCCGAGGAACCCGCGCCACCAGGCCCAGAGGAGAACGGCGATGGCGCCGCCGATCGCGCCGCCGTACCAGACCAGCCCCGAGCCGGAGAAGAGGTTGCCGAGAAGATCGTCGCTGACGTCGCTCCAGTTCTGGACGAGGAAGTAGACGCGGGAGCCGGCGACGCCGCCGATCAGCGCCGCGAAGCCCATCTCGTACGCCCAGTCGGGCGGCTTGCCGATCTCCTCAAGCCGCCTCCAGATCAGCGCCCCGGCGGCGAGGAAGGCGAGCGCGAACATCAGCCCGAAGGTCTGCAGCGTCACCGGCCCGATCTCGATCTCGGGGTACATCGCTCAGGCCCGTGGCCGCTCGCCGAGCGGGTCCATCGGCATGATCCCGGGCTGGGCTTCGACCCGGTCCAGCCAGGCGCGGACGGCCGGCAGCGGCTCGAGGTCGAAGCCGGCCTCGTGGGCGACGTGGGTGTAGGCGTGGAGGGTGATGTCGGCGATCGTGAACCGCCCGCCGACGAAGTACTCGCGCTCGCGCAGGTGGCGCTCCATCACCTTCAGCGCCTCGCGCCCGGACGCCCGTCGAAGCTCGAGGTCGGCCGGGCGCGGGAAGTTCTCGGGGGCGATCGCGTCCCAGAACCGCGGCACCGCGACCCCGGGCTCGTGCTTGTACTGCTCGAAGAACATCCACTGCAGGATCTGGGCGCGCTCGTACTCGTCCTCGGGCAGGTACTCGCTGCCGTCGGCGAAGTACCAGAGGATCGCGTTCGACTCGGCCAGCGGCCGGCCGTCATCGAGCACCACCGTCGGCAGGTTCAGGGTCGGGCTGAGGCCGCCGAGGACCTCGATCCGCTCGCTGTAGTCGACCACCGACATCTCCCGCCGCTCGTACTCGATCCCGCGCAGGGCGAGGATCAGCCGCACCTTGTGGCAGTTGCCGGAGACCGGGTTGTCGTAGAGGACCAGGGCCATGCGCTCCGCCGGTCTAGGAAAGCAGCGTCTCCAGCAACGCCTTCTGCGCGTGCAGCCGGTTCTCGGCCTGGTCCCAGACGGCGGACTGGTCGCCGTAGAGGACCTCGGCGGTGATCTCTTCGCCGGGATGGGCCGGCAGGCAGTGGAGGACGATCGCCCGCTCCTTGGCGGCTTCGAGCAGGTCGGCGTCGAGCTGGAAGGGCGCCAGGTCGGCGCGCCGCCGGCGCGCCTCGTCCTCGTCGCCCATGCTGACCCAGACGTCGGTGTAGAGGGCGTCGGCGTTCGCCGCGGCGGCGCGGGGATCGTCGGTCAGCCCGACCTCGTGGCCTTCCTCGAGCTGGTAGTTCTCCGGCGCCGCGACGATCACTTCGACCCCGGCCAGCTCGCCGAGGATCGCCAGCGAGCGGGCGACGTTGTTGCCGTCGCCGACGTAGGCGAGCCGCAGCCCCTGCAGGTCGCCGAAGCGCTCGCGCATCGTCAGCAGGTCGGCCAGCGCCTGGCAGGGGTGGTGCAGCGGGGTCAGCCCGTTGACCACCGGCACCTCGGCCGCTTCCGCCAGGGCGGAGACGATCTCGTGCGAGCCGGAGCGGATCACGATCGCGTCGACGTAGCGGGAGAGGACCCGGGCGGTATCGGTGACCGACTCGCCGCGCGAGAGCTGCATTTCGTCACCGCGGAGGACGACCGGGTGGGCGCCGAGCTCGGCGACCCCGACGTCGAAGCTGATCCGGGTCCGGGTCGAGGGCTTCTCGAAGACCAGCGCGATGCTGCGCCCGGCGAGGCTGTCGGCGCCGACCCGCTCGCCGCGACCGGCTTTCAGCTCCGCCGCCCGGTCGAGCAGCTTGCCGAGCTCGAAGGCGCCGAACTCTTCGCCGCTGAGGAAATCGCGCTTCAAGCCGCGGATACTACGCACCGTGGAGCTGACCGCACTGTGCTGGAACCTCTTCCACGGGCGCGACCACCCGCCCGACCCGAAGCTGCGCACCTGGCGCTCGCGGCTGCTGCGCATCGACCATCGCAACGACACCCACATCCAGGTCAACCGCGACCTGACCGAGGAGTTCGCGGCGCTGCTCGCGGGGGCCGAGTGGGACCTGGCGATGCTGCAGGAGTGCCCGCCCCGCTTCGCCGAGCCGCTCGCCCGCGCCTGCCGGGCGGAGGCGCACCGCACCCTCACCTCGCGCAACGGGCTGGGGGCCCTGCGCGGATTGCTGGCCCGGCAGAACCCGGACCTGATGGCCTCCGGCGAGGGCGGCTCGAACCTGATCCTGGTCCGGGTCCCGGGACGATTGGGCGGGATCGCCGAGCGGCGGGAGATCGCGATCCACGAGGGTGAGCCGGAGCGGCGGGCGATGGGCTTCGTCCGCACCGCCTCGGGGGTCTGCGTCGCCAACCTTCACGCGACCAACGACTGGCCGGCGCTCGCCGAAGAGGACGTCGCCAAGGCGGCACGGGCGGCGCTGGATTGGGCGGCCGGTTCGCCGCTGATCTTCGGCGGCGATCTCAACCTCCGGCCCGCGCTGCAGCCGCGGATCTTCGACCGATTGCGCGAGGAGTTCGGTTTCGGCGGGCCGACGACCGGGCCGAAGGCGATCGACCACGTCCTCTGCCGCGGCCTCGAGGTGGTCGACCCGCCGCGAGCCTGGCCCCCCGAGCAACGGGAGGTGCCACTGGAGGGAAGGGCGCTGCGGCTCTCCGACCATGCACCGGTGGAGGCACGTTTCCGTGCCGCAGAGCCACATCTCCTGCGGAATTGAGATAGTCGGGTCCACTCCCACCCAGCGCCCGACCGATCGGAGGACCCCCCAGATGGCTGAGAAAAAAGCCAGCAGCAAAAAATCGAAATCGCCGAAAGCCAAACCCAAATCAAAAAAAGCAGCATCGAGGGCGAGAGCAAAAGCGAAACCCAAAGCGAAGAAAGCCGCACCGAAAAAAGCGGCCGCCAAAAAATCGACTTCGAAAAAAGCCTCGGCGAAAAAAAGCCCGAAAGCCAAAGTCAAAGCGAAAGCCTCACAGGCGACCACCGGCCTCGACAAGAGCGTCGCCCAGTTCCGTGAGAGCCTCGAGCAGAGCGTGACGCTGAGCCGCGACCGCATCCAGGACGTCGTCGACGACGCCGTCAAGCGCGGCCGGATGACCCGCAGCGACGCCGAGAAACTGCTCGGCGAGCTGGTCAAAAAAGGTCGCAAACAGACCGACACGCTGCTGAAAGAACTCGAGCGGCTCGCCAAACAGGCGCGCAAAGCGCTGCCATAAAGCGCGGGGAACAGCTCGACCTCGAGATCGACTCTCTCGCCTTCGGCGGGCGAGGGGTCGCCCGTACCGAGGGCTTCGTCGTCTTCGTCGCCGGAGCGCTGCCGGGGGATCTGGTCCGCGCCGAGGTGACGAAGCCGAAGAAGCGCTTCGCCGAGGCGCGGACCGTGGAGCTGGTCCGCGCCGGGGCGGACCGCATCCCCGACCGCTGCGTCCACGGCGGCGAGCCCTGCCCGGGCGCACCATGGCAAGGCCTCCCCTACGAGCAACAGCTCTCCTATAAGCAGGAGCAGGTCGCCGACGCGCTGCGGAGGATCGGCGGCCTCGAGGGCTTCGAGCTGGAGGAGATCGTGCCGGCGGTGGAGCAGTGGCGCTACCGCAACAAGCTCGAATACTCCTTCGGCGAGGACGGCGACGGAGAGGCCACCCTCGGCTTCCACGCCCGTGGCCGCTGGGACCTGATCGTCGACGTCGACGACTGTCACCTGGCGAGCGAGGCGGGCAACGCGGCCCGCAACGCGGTGCGCGATTGGGCGCGGGCGGAGTCGATCCCGGCCTACGACGCGGGGGAGCGGCGTGGCGTCCTGCGCAACCTCGCGGTGCGCGAGGGGCGGCGCACCGGGCAGATCCAGTCCCGCCTGGTCACCACCAAAGCCCGCTTCCCGCGGCCACCGGTGGACCTGCACACGATCGTCGAAGGCGACTCCGGCAGCAGCGACGGCCCGACCGGAGTGCTGGGCGAGGAGCGGCTGCGCGAGGAGCTCAGCGGCCTGCAGCTGGAGATGTCCCACGGCGCCTTCTTCCAGACCAATACCGAGATGGCCGAGCGCCTCTACGCGGTGGCGGCGGAGTTCGCCGGGCTGAGCGGCGACGAGCGGGTCTTCGACCTCTTCTGCGGGATCGGCACGATCGGGTTGACGATGGCGCGGCAGGCCGGCGAGGTATGGGGGCTGGAGATCGTCGAGGAGGCGATAACCGACGCCGAGCGCAACGCCCGCCGCAACAAGATCGAGAACGCCCACTTCATGGCAGCCAACGCGCGCACCGGAGTGCGGCCGCTGGTCGAGAAGGCCGGCAAGCCGGACGTCGTCGTCATCGACCCGCCCCGCGCCGGCCTCTCGCAGAAGATCGTCCGCCGGGTGATCGAGTGCGAGGCGAAGAAGATCGTCTACGTCTCCTGCAACCCGACGACGCTGGCGCCGAACGCGTCTCAGCTCGGCGAAGCCGGATATAGGCTGACGCGCGTGAGGCCGGTCGACATGTTCCCCCAGACCCCGCACATCGAGTGCGTGGCCTTGTTCGAGCGCCAAGCCGCTGCCGCGGGCGACAGCGGCGAGGGAGCCTGACGATGGGGCGCGGATTTGGAGTCGCGGCGGGGCTGGACCCGGAGGTGGCGCGGCCGCTGGCCGCCCGCTGCGCGGAGGTCGGCTACGACTCGATGTGGTCGAACGACCACCCGGGAGCGAAGGGGCTGGCGACGCTGGCCGAGTTCGCCGCCGCCGCGCCGAGCGTCGACCTCGGCGTCGCCGTGATCGCCCTCGACCGCACCCCGCCGGAGCAGATCGCCGCCGACGTCGAGGAGTTCGGGATCGATCGCTCCAAGCTCTGGCTCGGGGTCGGGGCGGGCTTCAACAAGAAGCCGCTGACGGCGATGCGCGAGGCGGAGCCGAAGCTGCGCGAGTTGCTGCCGGGAACGAAACTCGTCCTCGCCGCGATGGGGCCGAAGATGTGCGCCCTCGCCGGCAGCTCCTACGACGGCGTCTTCTTCAACTGGATGACCCCCGACTTCGCCGCCGGCGCCCGCGCCAGGGTCGAGGAGGGCGCCGCCGAGGCCGGCCGCGACGCGCCCCCCGTCTTCGGCTACGTCCGCACCGCCGTCGGCCCCGACGCCGCCGACCGCCTCGCCAAGGAGGAGTCCTTCTACCGCGACCTCCACAAGGGCTACCGCGACCACTTCGACCGCCTCGGCGAGCCCGAGGGCACCGTGGGCGCAGCCGCCCCCGACGCCGAGGCCGCCCAGCAGTCCCTGGCCGCCTACACCGCCCTCGACACGATCGTCGTCCGCGGCCTGGCCTCGGCCAAGGTCGAGGCGATGACGGCACTCGCCGAGGCCGCGGCCCCGTCTAGTTGATTCGCCCTTGATGAGTTAATACGCCTATAGGCCTATCAACTCATCAGTCGCAGCCTTTAAGGACCGCTTAGCCGGCTGTAGTTAGGATGCGCGCCCCATCGCCGCCGAAGCCCACATCGATAGACCGCTTGCCCGCACCGTCGGCAGCACGATCTTCATCAGCCGCTGGCTGCAGGCGCCGCTGTACCTCGGCCTGATCGCCGCCCAGGCCATCTACGTCTGGCGCTTCATGCAGGAGCTCTGGCACCTCGTCACCGACGTCGGCCACCTCAGCGAGAACGACGTGATGCTCCTGGTCCTCGGCCTGGTCGACGTGGTGATGATCGCCAACCTGCTGATCATGGTGATCATCGGCGGCTACGAGACCTTCGTCTCCCGCATCAACCTCAAGAACCACCCCGACCAGCCCGAGTGGCTCTCCCACGTCAACGCCAACGTGCTGAAGGTGAAGCTGGCGATGGCGATCGTCGGCATCTCCTCGATCCACCTCCTGCAGACCTTCATCAACGCCTCCAACCACTCCTCCGAGACGATGCTCTGGCAGACGGTGATCCACCTGACCTTCGTCATCTCCGCCGTCGCCCTGGCGGTGATCGACCGCTACCTCTCGCCGAAGAGCCACACCGACGAGCAGCAGCCCGGGGCCGTGGATGCGGCCGCCTCGGATGGCGACCGCACCGCAAGGGACTCCCGTCAGGAGCTGGTCACGTAGAGCGGGACCGGGCTTGTGACTGTGTAGGTCGCCTGCCACACTGTCGATGCCGCGCAGGCGACGTTGCTGCCCGCGAGCCGGTTGAGTGTCATGTTCATGTGAAAGACGGTGTCTGAAGACCCGCTTGCAGGCTGTGTGAGCGTGCCGAGGGTGGTGCCGGTACCGAACGAGTAGTGGCAGTGGATCAGGCTTTTCCATTTTTCTGTGATCCGCGTGGATTTCCCTGTCACCGTCGTGGTTCCCGTTTTCGCGTCGTAATGGAATTCTGTCGTGCCGAGAATTTCGAGTGCATTGGGCCAGCTGCAGTTGAACAGGTTCCACGACAACAGCGACGCGCCGACCGATTCCGTCGAGCTGCCTTCGTTGGTGGTTTCCAGTTCAAATGTGGACGTATTGCAGGTATCGATGACCTGTTTTGTGTCGTCGCTTGTTTTCACCAGTTCGGTGCCGGACTGGAGGATGGCGTGGATTTTCGTCCCTTTCGGATATTTCGCGCTGCAGGGAGTCGTCGCGGTTTTGCAGAACACCGTCGCGGAAGAGGTCCCGGCGGCAAGGGCCGTCAGCGCCATCGCTGCGAGGACGGACAGGCCCAGAATCTTGAGGTACTTCATCTGATTTCTCCTTGTTCCTGGCATCAGCAAGTCATGTGTCGAGGGGTCCCTCTAACACACTCGGGAAGTATCCACAAGGAAATTTGAGTATCAGCTGGGGTCTGCTCAGTACGGCGGCAGGTCGTCGTACCAGGTGCCGAGCGTCTTGAACGCTCGCCAGAAGCGCTGCTTGGCGCCCTCTTCGTCGAGCGAGAGGTCGATGTCCGGAACGTAGAGAGCGTCGATGGTGGGGGTGAAGGGCTGGATCTCGCCCTCGCGGTCGTCGATCGGCCGCGAGAGGGGAACGCTGAGCCCGTTGAGGACCCGCAGCGCCGGCTCGCCCATCACCACCACGATCTTCGGCTGGACGATCGCCAGCTCCTCGACCAGGCGGCCGACGCACTCGCCGGCGGCGAGGTCGGGCTCGGGGATCGGGCATTTGGCGCAGAGCGTGCCGTAGACGACGAGCGGATCGATGCCGAGCCGTTTGAAGCTTTTCATCAGCGCATTGCCGGAGCGGCCGTAGAAGGCGACACCCTCCTCGATCTCCGACGCCATCGGCGCGTGCTTGAGCATGAAGACGTCCGCCTGCGGGTGACCCGAGCCGAGCACCGGCATCAGCTTGCCCCGCGGGCAGTGCTGGCACTCCTGCACCTCGCGGCTCATCTGGTTGAGCTCGCGGATCGCGCGCTCCAGGTACTTCTCGCGTATCTCGTCGTCGATGCTGCGCATCCCAGGCTTCTTTGACGAGGCGGGCGCGGCTCCTTTTCGGTGAGCCGCCTGCATCAGGAGTTGCTCGCCCGGCGCCCTTCGCTGCGCCGCCGCGGCCGGCCGCCGCGGACCGGTTTCGCGTCCGGCACCCGCCGTTTCGGCGCCTTCGGCCGCCCGGTCGTCTGCAGGAACTTGAGGGTCTGGACGTAGACGAGGTTCTTGTGCTTGCGGGTGATGTCGGCGTCCCGCATCGCCTCCAGGAACTCGGCCGGGCCGTCGAAGTCGTGAATCCGCTGTCGCACGCTTCCCAGCCCCTGGGCGACGTGGCTGTCGGAGCCCGCCGCCGGCACGATCCGGTACTTGCGGGCGAACCGCACCGCCTCCTCGTTGAACGAGGTCAGCGCCACCCGCGGGTTGAACACCTCCAGCAGATCGATCTCCTCGACGATGTCGAGCAGGTGCTCGTAGTCGGGCACCGAGTGGAAGCGGTCGAACGGGTGCGGCACGTAGACCAGCCCGCCCTGGCGGCGGATCTCGGCGATCGTTTCCGCCATCGTCAGGCCCTTGGGGATCTTCTCCTCGAGGAAGAGGCCGATCACCTCGCCCTGCTCGGCGGTCTTCACCTCCTCGGCGACGATCACCTTGATGTCGCCCAGCTCTTCCGCCAGCTTGCGTGCCTCCAGCGCCCCGGAGACCTCGTTGTGGTCGGTGATCGCGATCGCCCCGAGACCACGGTCGCGGGCGGTGTTGATGAGCACGTCGACCGGGGTGGCGCAGTCGCCGGAGTGGTCGGTGTGCATGTGCAGATCGACCTCGATCAGCGGCCGCTGCGAAATCCGCCCGTGAACCTCGAGGTTCCCCGTCGGGTCGTGCCGGCGCGCCAGCAGCTTCCGGTAGATCGCTTCCAGCTCGTCGGCGACCGGACCCCAGTCGGCATCGCCGTCGCCGGCGGCGGCCGCCTCGCTTCCCACCAGCTCGTAACTGGCTGGGAAGAACCGCTCCAGCAGCTCCGCCGTCTGCGGCCGGGTCACCGTGCGGGCGTCGATCCGGCCGAAGAAGACCTCGACCAGCGGCCGCGCCACCTGGGTCGAGAGCGTCCTCTCCTGCGGCGCGTGGAAGGTGGCGACGTTGAGGGCGTAGGAGTGGCGCAGCGCCGCCGAGGGAGCGCTCGGCGCAAACGGGTCGTGGACGTGGACGATGTCCAGGTCGCGACCTTTCAGCATCCGTTTGACCGGATCGCCGGTCGCGATCCGCAGCACCTCGTGGCCGCGCCGCTCGAACTCGTCGGCGACGGCGGTCGCGAACCGCGCCGCGGGGTTGTCCCCGCTGCGGCGGACCGGGAAGGCCTGGGCGATCGAGAGCGGTTCCGGGGTCACAGGTGCAGTTGCAGAATAAGAGCCCGCCGGAGCGGGCTCTTATAAGACTGCGCTAGTTGCGGACGCCTATGCCGTAGCCGAGCTCGGCGCATCTGCCGGGGTCCCCGGCAGCGCCTTGCCGCGCTCGTTCTCGACGATGAACTGCTCGGTGTGTTCGCGAGCCTCGTCGTCGGGACGCTGGGTGTGCGGGCTCTTCATCAGGTAGCTGGAGGGGCCGTCGAGCTGGCCGGCGACGCCGTTGTTGAGCGCCAGCTTGATCAGCCGCACCGCGTCGATGACGACGCCGGCGGAGTTCGGCGAGTCCCAGACCTCGAGCTTCAGCTCGGCGGTCAGCGGCACGTCGCCGAAGGCTTTGCCCTCGAGCCGGATGTGCGCCCACTTGCGGTCGGTCAGCCACGGCACGTAGTCGGAGGGGCCGACGTGGACGTTCTCGGGCGGCAGGTCGTGCCCCATGATCGAGGTGACGGCGTTGGTCTTCGAGATCTTCTTCGAGTCCAGCCGCTCGCGCTCGAGCATGTTGTAGAAGTCCATGTTGCCGCCGACGTTGAGCTGGCTCGTCCGCTCCAGCCGCACCCCGCGGTCATGGAAGAGGCGCGCCAGCGAGCGGTGGACGATCGTCGCCCCGACCTGGCTCTTGATGTCGTCGCCGATGATCGGCAGCCCGGCCTCCTGGAAGCGCTTGTCCCAGTAGTCCTCGCGGGCGATGAAGACCGGCAGGCAGTTGACGAAGCCGACGCCCGCCTTGAGCGCCTGCTCGACGTACCACTTGGTCGCCTCCTCGGAGCCGACCGGCAGGTAACAGACCAGCACGTCGGCCTTGGTCTCCTTGAGGATCCCGACCACGTCCGCGGTTTCGCCCGGGGCTTTGACGATCTTCTCTTTCAGGTACTTGCCGAGGCCGTCGTGGGTCATGCCGCGGTGCACCTCGATGCCGAGGTTCGGCACGTCGGCGAACTTGATCGTGTCGTTCTGGCCCGACCAGATCGCCTCGGAGAGGTCTTTGCCGACCTTCTCGCTGTCGATGTCGAAGGCGGCGACGAACTCGACGTCGCTGACGTGGTAGCCGCCGAGGTCGACGTGCATCAGGCCCGGCACTTCGTCGGCCGGGTCGGCGTCCTTGTAGTACTGGACGCCCTGGATGAAGCTGTTGGCGCAGTTGCCGACGCCGACGATCGCGACGCGGACCTTCTCGTCCGTGCGGCCGGCACCGTTGGCGTGGCCGTTTCCGTTCTCACTCATGAAATTCGAAGTCCTCCTGGGATTGCGCTAGGTGGCTGAACACACCCGGCGGCTTCGCCGGTTACACGTCCCCAGCGCCGCCGCCGTCGTCCTTGACGCCGGAGGCCTCGCCGGAAAGCTCGTTTCTCACATGCCATACCCGCTGGAAAGTCGTGAATATCGTCAAGGCGGCGATCAAGTAGACGGCCGGCGCCAGCAGTTCGAAATCGCCGATACCGGCGCCCTTGGCAAAGATCAGGCCGACCGAAAGTATCACCACGCGAACCGGGCGAGTGGCCAACCCGACCTTGCATTCGACGCCCAGCGCCTCGGCGCGAGCGCGCGTGTAGGAGACCATCAGCGAGAAGAGCACGGCGACCACGCACATCGCGGCGGCGAAATCCTCCCCCTCGGCGGCGAAGTAGCCGGCGACCGCGGCGAGCACGATCCCCTCCTCGATCCGGTCGAGGGTCGAGTCGAGGAAGGCGCCGAACAGGGTCCCCTTGCCCGACATCCGCGAGTAGCGGCCGTCGAGCGTGTCCATCACCGAGCCGGCGACGAAGGCGACGCCGGCGAGGAAGAAGAGGCGCTGGGTGACGAGGCCGGCGGCGATCAGGTTGCCGACCAGGCCGGCGATCGAGATCGCGTTCGGGGTCAGGCGGGACTCGATCAGCCGGTCGCGCGCATAGGCGCGGAGCTCCTGCCCGTTGCGGGCGCTGGCACGGCTGCGCCGGGGCGGCGCGGAGGGCGGCATCGCAGGTGAGGCTATTACGCCTCGGCCTCTTGCGGAGCCGGGGAGCGGAAGGACCAGGCCTGCGGCCGCACCCGGGCGAGCTGCCAGGCGATCCCGGCGGCGGCCAGGGCGACCAGCCAGCCGAGCACGGCGTCGATCCAATAGTGGTTGGCGGTGACGATCGTCACCCAGGAAACCAGCAGCGGCCAGAAGACCCACCAGGCTTTCGACCACCAGCGGTTGCAGACCATCACGCCGCTGGCGCCGATCATCATCGCGAAGGCGCAGTGCATGCTCGGCACCGCCGCGTAGGGATTGATGAAGATCTTTGCGATCGAGGAGTCGTGGCCGACCTCGGCGAAGGCGTTGAGGGTGTCGACGAAGCCGTACTCGGAGAACATCCGCGGCGGCGCGGTCGGGTAGAAGGCGTAGCCGATCAGCGCCAGCCCCATCGAGGCGACGAACATGTTGCGCACGAAGTAATAGGACTCGTTGCGGAACAGGTAGAGCCAGACCAGGAACCCGAGCGCGATCGAGAACTGGGCGTTGAGATAGATCTGGTTGGCGACGTCGATGATCCCCTGCGCGGGCAGGAAGAACGCCTGCATGCCGGGCTCGAAGAAGGTGCCGATCGATTTCTCGAAGTCGATCACCTGCTGGCCATGGGTCATCGCGATCGCTTTGTGGCCGTCGGCGACCCCCCGCACGAAGGTGTAGGCGAGATCGACCCCGACCAGGATCGCGGCTTGACGCCCGAGGTCTCCCCAGCCCTTGGGGAGCCTCGCGGTTATCGAGGCGAAGGCGCGTGACACGAACAAATAATTGTAGCCCGCGTGTTAACGGCCTCCCAGGCGATGGCTAGGGTCCTGGGCGGTGAGCTGGAAGCGGCCGGACAAGCGGCGGGTGCGGGCGATTCGCGACCGGCTGCGGGAGATGTACGGGGTGCCGGAGGCCGACCCGCACGGGGATCCGGTCGGCGAGCTGGTGAAGACGGTCCTCTCCCAGCACACCAACGACCGCAACCGCGACGTCGCCTACGCGGCGCTGCTGGAGCGCTTCCCCGGCTGGGAGGAAGTGCGCGACGCGCCGGTCGGCGAGCTGGAGGAGGCGATCCGCCCCGGCGGCCTGGCGAAGCAGAAGGCACCGCGGATCCAGGCGATCCTCGAGCAGCTCGGCGACCCGCCGGAGCTCGACTGGACCGAGACGGCGCCGCGCGAGGAGTCGCTCGAATTCCTCCTCTCCCTCCCCGGCGTCGGCCGCAAAACCGCCGCCTGCGTGCTGATCTTCACCTGGGGGATCCCGGAGATCCCGGTCGACGTCCACGTCCACCGGGTCGGCGGCCGGCTCGCTCTGTTCCCGGCCAAGGCCTCGTTCGAGAAGGCCCACGACGAGATGCTGGCGATCGTGCCGCCGGAGGACGCCTACGAGCTCCACATGAACCTGATCCGGCACGGTCGCGCGGTTTGCCGGCCGAAACCGCGCTGCGGCGAGTGCGCCCTGCGGCGGATGTGCCCCTGGTACCGCGAAAACCGCGCCGGGGCGGCCGGCAGTTAGTATGCGCGCCGCTAAATGAGCAAGCGCACCTTCATCTGGTTCGGGATCCTCGTCCTCGTCCTCGCGGTACTCATTCCCTGGGCTGTTTTCGGCGCCAGGGGCGACGGCGAGAGCGGCGAGATGGAAGTCCCCGCCAGCCTCGAGGACGGCCAGTCGCTCTTCGTCACCAACTGCGGCACCTGCCACGCGCTCTACAGCGCCGGCACCGACGGCAACTACGGCCCCGACCTCGACGAACTGCTCGCCCCCTCGGGCCCACCGGAAGGCGAGAGCGCCAAAGACACCATCAAGGCGACCGAAGGCCGCGTCCTCAACGCGATCGAAAACGGCGTCGACAGCTCGACCACCCCGGGCCGGATGCCGGGCGGCATCCTCAACGAAGAGCAGGCGCAGGAAGTCTCCGAATTCGTCGCCCGCACCGCCGGCGAGGGCTGAGGGCAATAAAGAGGGGGCGGTCTCCCGCCCCCTCGCACTACTCGGTCCAGCGACCGGCTAGTCGTCGAACCGCAGGGCGCTGAAGACTCCGGCGTGATCGGAGCTCCAGTAGCCGTTGACCGGCTGGATCCCGCTCACCGCCGAGCCCTGCAGGGTCACGACATCGGGATCGCGGGTCATAACGTGGTCGACCTGATGGTCGAAGTCGGCTTCGCTGCCGCCTTTGCCAACTTCCAGCAGGCTGGATTTGAGGCAGCAGCTGAGCGGGTTGTTGGTGCTGCGCTCGACCATCCCCGCCGCCAGCAGCGTTTCGTAGGCGAGCCGGTCCGCTCCTTCGACGGTGTCGTCGTCGGAGTTGAGGTCGCCGACCAGGACGACCGGCAGCTCGCTCGTCGCCGGCCCGGTCGGGGTGACCAGCTCGGCCGCCTGCGCCTGGCGGACCAGTGGCTGGAACGCCTCCAGGTGGGTGTTGACGAAGCGGAACCAGCCGCTGCCGCGGACCCTGGCGTCGGTCGCGGTCCAGCCGCGTTTGACCGTCACCGGCACCCCGGCAACCGGCACCACCAGGTTGGTGGTGAAGTTGGCCGACTGGGCGTTACTGGTGTCCACGCCGGCACCGCGCCGGGCGAGGATCACGTCGCGCATCGTCAGCCGCCCGTTGATGTCAGCCCCGAGCGGGCCCGTCGCCGGGTTGCCGTCCTCGTCGCCGGGCGCCTCGAGGTCGAACTCGTTCTGGACGACCACGACTTCGTAGCGGTCAGGCCCGCGATTCAGCTCGGCGAGCAGTTCCGCCAGGTAGTCGTAGCGGACCGTGGTCGCGCTCGGACCGGTGGCCAGGACTTCGAAGTTGACCGGCGCGGTGCGCCACAGCGCCACCTCCTGCAACCCGACCAGGTCCGGCTTGGCTTTGAGGATCTCGTTGGCGAGGCCCTTCGCCCGAACCGGGAAGTTGTTGGCCGTCACTTCGCGCAGGATCTGCCCGTTGGCGGCGACGAAGGTCGGCACGTCCGGCGCCAGGATGGCCGGCGTCAGGTCGGCCCCGAGGTAGAGGTTGCGGGTCATCACGTTCGCGACGTGGCCTTTGCCGTGATGGCCGTTGTTGCCGTGACCATGGCCGTGGTGGCCTTTGCTGTTGTGGCCCTTGCCGTGGCCGTGGCCTTTGCCATTGCCATGGGCTAGAGCGGCGGCCGGCAACAGCAGGGCGAGGACCAGTACGGCTGCGATTACCGGTGCGGGTAAGCGGCGATTCGGTGCGGAGCTCAAAGTCTTCCTCCTCTTCGCGATCCGGATCGGATCAGGATCAGTTCGAGCGCCTCCGATCCGGGAGCGCCACCCCTCGGGCTACCCGGACCCCCCTTTGCTCGAACAAATATAAGCGAATGGCTTGAGCAGCTTTCATGAATCTGCCATACTGCCACTTAGATTTTTAGAGCTTGAATCACGAAACCCCTGGAGGTAAGCGAAAAAGTGGCAAAGACGATCGGAATCGACCTCGGCACGACCAACTCCTGTGTCGCGGTGATGGAGGGTGGCGAGCCCACTGTCCTGGAGAACGCCGAGGGCGGTCGGACCACGCCTTCGGTCGTCGCGTTCACCGAGAGCGGCGAGCGGCTGGTCGGCACCGTCGCCAAACGGCAGGCGGTGATGAACCCGGAGAACACGATCTTCTCGATCAAGCGGTTCATGGGCCGCAAGGAGTCGGAAGTCAAAGAGGAGGAGACGATCGTCCCCTACGAGGTCGTCGCCGGCCCCAACGGCGATGTCCGCGTCGATGCGCGCGGCAAGCAGTACAGCCCGCCGGAGATCAGCGCGATGATCCTGCAGAAGCTGAAAGCGGATGCCGAAGCGAAGCTCGGCGAGACCGTCGACAGCGCGGTGATCACCGTCCCCGCCTACTTCAACGACGACCAGCGGCAGGCGACCAAGGACGCCGGCAAGATCGCCGGCCTCGAGGTGAAGCGGATCATCAACGAGCCGACCGCGGCCTCGCTCGCCTACGGGCTCGACAAAGAGGAGGACGACCAGACGATCCTCGTCTTCGACCTCGGCGGCGGCACCTTCGACGTCTCCGTGCTGGACATCGGCGAAGGCGCCTTCGAAGTGAAAGCGACCGCCGGCGACAACCATCTCGGCGGCGACAACTGGGACAAAGCGATCGTCGAGTGGCTGGTGGCGGAGTTCAAGCGCGACCAGGGCGTCGACCTCTCCCAGGACAAGAACTCCCTGCAGCGCCTCTACGAGGCCGCGGAGAAGGCGAAGATCGAGCTCTCCTCGACCCAGGAGACGCAGATCAACCTGCCCTTCATCACCGCGGTCGAGGGGCAGCCGAAGCACCTCGACCTGAAACTCACCCGCTCGAAGCTGAACGAGCTGACCGGCGACCTGCTCGACCGCGTGGTCGGGCCGGTGAAGCAGGCGCTGAAAGACGCCGACACCGAGGTCGACCACGTCGTCCTCGTCGGCGGCATGACCCGGATGCCGGCGGTTCGCGAGAAGGTCAAGGAGCTGACCGGCAAGGACCCCCACCAGGGCGTCAACCCGGACGAGGTCGTTGCCGTCGGCGCCGGGATCCAGGCCGGCGTGCTGGCCGGCGACGTCAAGGACGTGCTGCTGCTCGACGTCACCCCGCTGACCCTCGGGATCGAGACCAAAGGCGGCGTGATGACCAAGCTGATCGAGCGCAACACGACGATCCCGACCAAGAAGTCGGAGGTCTTCTCGACCGCCGACGACAACCAGCCCTCGGTTGAGATCCACGTCCTCCAGGGTGAGCGCGAGATGGCCGGCGGCAACAAGAGCCTGGGCAAATTCCAGCTCACCGGGATCCCGCCGGCGCCGCGCGGCATGCCGCAGATCGAGGTCACCTTCGACATCGACGCCAACGGCATCATCAGCGTCAGCGCACTGGACAAAGGCACCGGGGCAGAGCAGAAGATCGAGATCAAATCCGGCTCCGGACTCTCCGACGAGGAAATCCAGAGCATGGTCTCCGACGCCGAGTCACACGCCGACGAGGACCGGGCGCAGCGCGAGCTGGCGGAGGCGCGGAACCTCGCCGAGAACGCTGCCTACCAGGCGGAGAAAGCGCTGGACGAGGCCGGCGACAAAGTCGACGAGGCAAGCAAGGACGATGCCCGGGCGGCGGCCAAGGCGGTGCGCGACAGCGTCGAGGCCGGCTCCAAAGAGGAGATCGACTCGAAGCTGGAGGCTCTGAACACGGCTATGACCAAGGTGTCGGAGCAGCTCTACGCGGCGGCTTCGGCTGAGCAGGCTGCCGGTGGCGATTCCCCCGAGAACGGGGCTTCCTCCGATGAGGAGGAGGTCGTTGACGCCGAGGTTGTCGATGAGGACGGGAAATGAGCGAGGCAAAGGAGCCCAGGCCCGCGGGTCCTGTCGCCGCAGGGGACCCACCCCCACCTGCAGAGCAGGAGGGGGTCCCCCCTACGACGCCACCCGCGGGTGAGGCCGTGGAGCAAGACATCGATGCTCTTCTCGCTGAGGCTCAGCAAGAGAGGGACGAGTATCTGGAACTGGCTCGCAGGACCAAGGCCGACTTCGAGAATTTCCGCAAGCGAATAGCTGCTGATCTCGAGGTTGCGCAGGTTCGGGGGAAGGTCTCGGTGGCGCGGGAAGTGATCGATGCTGTGGACAATCTGGAGCGGGCTCTGGAGGCTGCTGGTGAGGGCGAAGGGCTTGCCGAGGGCGTGACGATGGTGCTTGGCGGGTTGCGGGAGACCCTTGCTCGGAACGGGGTCGAGGCTGTGGACCCCAAGGGGGAGAAGTTCGACCCGACCCGGCATGAGGCGCTTTCGACGCAGGCGGCGGAGGGCGCGGAGAGCGGGACCGTGGTCGAGGTCCTGCAGAAGGGCTACGTGCTGGGGGATCAGTTGGTCCGGCCGGCGCGAGTCGTGGTGAGCAGCTAGGAGGGCCGTGGCGGACGAGCTCTACACGACGCTCGGCGTCTCGAAGAAGGCGACCGACGAGGAGATCAAGAAGGCGTACCGGAAACTGGCCCGGAAATACCACCCTGACCGCAACCCCGACGACGAGAAGGCGGAGGAGAGGTTCAAGGAGATCTCCGCCGCCTACGACGTCCTCGGCGATCCCGAGAAGCGCAAGGAGTACGACGAGGGCGGCGTCTTCGCCGGCTTCGGCCAAGGCGGCCAGGCGCCGTTCGGCACCGGACCGGGGGGATTCGGGGGCTTCGACTTCGGCGACATCCTCGGCGGGGTGTTCAACCGGGGCGGAGGCGGACGTGCCCAGCCGCAGCAGGTGCGCGGCCGCGACCTCGAGACCGAGGTGCCGCTGAGCTTCGACCAGGCGATCGGCGGCGCCCAGATAAGCGTCACCGTGCCGAAGGCGACCCGCTGCGGCAGCTGCCACGGCAGCGGCGCCAAACCGGGCACCGCGCCGGTCACCTGCCCGCGCTGCGAGGGCCGCGGCGTCGAGTCGCAGGGTCAGGGTCTCTTCTCGATCAGCCAGCCCTGCCCGCAGTGCGGCGGCGCCGGCCAGATCGTCGAGGACCCCTGCCCCACCTGCGGCGGCTCCGGCGTCACCCAGCAGACCAAGCGCTACAAGGTGAACATCCCCGCCGGGGTCAAGAACGGGACCCGGATCCGGCTCGCCGGCAAGGGCGAGGACGGCCCCCGCGGTGGCCCGCCCGGCGACCTCTACGTGACCACCCGGGTCGCCGCCTCGCCGGTCTTCGAGCGCCGCGACGACGGCAACCTCGAGGTGACGGTGCCGATCTCCGTGGTCGAGGCGCTGCGCGGCGGAACGATCGAGGTGCCGACCCTGGACGGTACGAAGAAGATCAAGGTCGCCCCCGGGACCAAGCACGGGGCGATTCAGAGACTGCGCGGCGAGGGCCCGCCGAAGCCGAAAGGCGCGGGCCGCGGCGACATCCGCTACCGCCTCGAGATCGCGATCCCCGCTGAGCTCAGCGAGGAGCAGAGCGAGGCGGTCGAGAAGCTCGCCGAGGCCCTCAACGGGTCCGACCCGCGCGCCGAGCTGCTGCGGAAGGCGGGTGCCTGATGGCCACCTACCGCCGCACCGTCAAGGCGACCTTCGACGAGGAGCAAGGCGTGTTCATGATCTCGGTCGCCGCCGAACTCGCCGAGATGCACCCGCAGACGCTGCGGATGTACGAGCAGCGGGGGCTGATCGCGCCGAAGCGCTCGCCGAAGAACACCCGCCTCTACTCGCAGCGCGACGTCGAGCTGCTGCGCCGCATCCAGCAGATGACCGCCGAGGGTCTGAACCTGGCCGGGGTGGAAACGGTGCTGGCGCTGGAAGCGCAGGTGCAGCGGCTGCGCGCCGAGGGCCTGCGGCTGCGCAAACGGATCGAAGAACTGGAAACGAAGAGCGGAAAGGACGGAGAGGGCTGATGCAGGCGGATCGCTTCACGGTCAAATCGCAGGAAGCCGTAGCGGCGGCCCAGGAGCTGGCGCGCACCCGGCGCAACCCCGAGATCTCCCCGGCGCACCTGCTGGTCGCCCTGCTCGAGCAGGAGGATGGCCTCGTCGTCCCGATCCTGCAGAAGCTCGGTGCCGACACCGCCGCGATCGCCGCCCGCGCCAACGAGGCGGTGGCGTCGCTGCCGAAGCTGGGCAGCGAGGGGGAGGAGCCGCGGATGGCCTCCAGCCTGGCCGCGGTCCTGCGCAAGGCCGAGTCCGAGATGGCGGCGATGCGCGACGAGTACATCTCGACCGAGCACCTGCTGCTCGGCTTGACCGAGTCCTCGGTCGCCGATGTCCTCCCCGAACGCGACTCTCTGGAGAAGGCGATCGCCGAGGTCCGCGGCCCGCACCGCGTCACCTCCCCCAACCCCGAGGAGACCTTCCAGGCGCTGGAGAAATTCGGCCGCGACCTGACCGCCGAGGCCGAGGCGGGGAAGCTCGACCCGGTGATCGGGCGCGACGAGGAGATCCGCCGCGTGATCCAGGTCCTCTCCCGCCGGACCAAGAACAACCCGGTGCTGATCGGCGACCCCGGCGTCGGCAAGACCGCGATCGTCGAGGGGCTGGCGCAGCGGATCGTCAAGGGCGACGTGCCCGAGAGCCTGCGCGACCGGCGGGTGATCGCGCTCGACATCGGCTCGCTGCTGGCCGGCTCCAAATACAGAGGTGAGTTCGAGGAGCGGCTGAAAGCGGTGCTCTCCGAGGTGCAGCAGGCCGAGGGCCGGATCGTCCTCTTCCTCGACGAGCTCCATACGATCGTCGGCGCCGGCGCCGCCGAGGGCGCGGTCGACGCCGCCAACCTGCTGAAGCCGATGCTGGCCCGCGGCGAGCTGCGCGCGGTCGGCGCCACCACCCTCGACGAGTACCGCAAGCACATCGAGAAAGACGCGGCGCTGGAGCGGCGCTTCCAGCCGGTGCTGGTCGGCGAGCCGGACATGAACGACACGATCGCGATCCTGCGCGGGCTGAAACCGCGCTACGAACAGCACCACGGCGTCCGCATCGCCGACTCCGCGATCGTCGCCGCCGCCACCCTCTCCGAGCGCTACATCGCCGACCGCTTCCTCCCCGACAAGGCGATCGACCTGATCGACGAGGCCGCCTCGCGGCTGAAGATCGAGATCGACTCGGTGCCGGTCGAGATCGACGAGGTCGAGCGGCGGATCCAGCAGCTGGAGATCGAGCGCGAGGCGCTGAAGAAGGAGACCGACGGGGCCTCGAAGGCGCGGCTGGAGGCGCTCGAGGGCGACCTCGCCAACCTGCGCGAGGAGGCCGCCGAGCTGCGCACCCGCTGGCAGAACGAGAAGGAGCCGATCGAGGAGATCAAGGCCGCGCGGGAGAAGCTCGAGGTAGCCAACCTCGAAGTCGAGCGGGCCGAACGCGAGACCGACCTCGAGCGCGCCGCCGAACTCAAATTCGGGGAGATCCCGGAGCTGATGAAAAAACTCGCCGCCGGCGAGGCGCGGCTGGAGGAGCTGCACGCCGGCGGCGAGGTGCTGCTGGCCGACGAAGTGACCGAGGAGGACGTCGCCGAGGTGGTCGGCAAATGGACCGGGATCCCGGTCAGCCGCCTGATGGAGGGCGAGGTGCAGAAGCTGATCCAGATGGAGGAGCGGCTGCACGACCGGGTGATCGGCCAGGACGAGGCGATCGCCGCCGTCTCCAACGCGCTGCGCCGCTCCCGGGCCGGCCTCTCGGACCCGAACCGGCCGATCGGCAGCTTCCTCTTCCTCGGCCCGACCGGGGTCGGCAAGACCGAGCTGGCGAAGGCGCTGGCCGAGTTCATGTTCGACTCCGAGCAGGCGATCGTCCGCCTCGACATGTCCGAGTACATGGAGAAGCACACGGTGGCGCGGCTGATCGGCGCGCCCCCCGGCTACGTCGGCTACGAGGAGGGCGGCCAGCTGACCGAGGCGGTCCGGCGGCGCCCCTACGCGGTGGTGCTGCTCGACGAGATCGAGAAGGCGCATCCCGACGTCTTCAACACCCTGCTGCAGATCATGGACGACGGGCGCTTGACCGACGGCCAGGGCCGCACCGTCAGCTTCACCAACACGGTCCTGATCATGACCTCCAACGTCGGCTCCGAGCGGATCGTCGGCGAGGCGGTGGACGAGAAGATCCGCGAGGGGATCGAAGAGGTGCTGGCGGCGACCTTCAAGCCCGAGTTCCTCAACCGGATCGACGACACGGTGATCTTCCACCGGCTCTCGAAGGCGGACATCGGCCTCATCGTCGAGCTGCAGGTCGGGCAGCTGGTCAGCCGCGTGCGCGAGAAAGGGATCGAGATCGAGCTGACCGACGACGCCCGTGCCCTGCTCGGCAACCTCGGCTACGACCCCACCTACGGGGCGCGGCCGCTGAAGCGGGTGATCCAGAAGCAACTGGTCGACAAGCTGGCGCTGAAGATCCTCGAGGGCGAGTTCGGCGAGGGCGACGTCGTGCAGGTCGATGCCCGCGACGGAGAGGTCGTCTTCGAGCGGGCCGGGACGGCCGCCGCGGCAGCTGTCTGACGGGGCTCATTTTCCCGCCGCGTGCTGCCGAAACAAAGAAGGCGTAAAGGTGCTCTTTAATTTGCCTGGCAACCCTAGGCGTGGGAGAGCAGCGGCCGAGACAGATGAGCGACGACCAGACCCCGATCAACGCGCGCCAGAAGCGGCACCAGCCGGAGGCCCTCGAGGATCTCTCGCTGGCCCTGCGCGACCGCGTCGTCTGGCCGCTCGAGGACCACTTCCGCGCTCTCAGCGACGCCGGCCGCGCCGCCGTCGCCGGCGGCGCCGTCGTGCTTGCCCTCGGCCTGGGAATCGGCGGCTACTCGCTTCTCTCCTCCGGCGCTGACGAAGCCGCGCCCGCCGCGCAGGTCGTCGTGGTGACGCCGACGCCAGAGCCCGCCGCGAAGCCGGCGTCGAAGCCCGAGCCGGAGCCGACTCTGCAGGGAGCCGCTCCGGTCTTCAAAGCCCCCGCTGGGAAGGAGTCGCCGAAGGTCTCCGGCTCCCAGCCGCTCGAAGCCGGCGCAGGCGCTTCGAGCGCCGACAACACCGGCAACGCCTCCACCGACACGATCTCCTCCAACCCGACCGCCGCGGCCGCCTCCACCTCGGGCGCCGGCGCCACCGTCGACGGGCCGCCCGCCGGCCACGCGGCGATCGCCATCGCGCGCAGGTTCGCCGACGCCTTCGTCGTCTACGAGACCGGCGGCGAAGAGGCGGAGGTCCGCCGCGCCTTCAAGGCGACCGCGGTTCCCGAGGTGACCGAGGCGCTGATGCAGCGGCCACCGCGCCAGCCGGCAGGCGTTGAGGTCCCGAAGGCGAAAGTCCTCAACGTCGTCCCCGCTCCCTCGCACGATCGCATCTACCCGGTCAGCGTCTCGCTGCTCCGCGTCGGCGCCACCAGCGAGCTGCGACTCGAGATGGAACAGCTCAAGAACAAACAGTGGCGCGTGACCAACGTCCTCGGTTGATGGAGCACGGGCAGAAGATCAGGGCGCTGATGGCGACCGCGGCGGCGGCAGCGGCGCTGGCCGTGCCGGTCGCGGTGGCGCACGCCGAGGCGGTCACCGCTGCGCCGGAGCCGACGGCGGGCACGAGCCTGGAAGCGCCCTGGGGCACGGGCGAAGCCGCCCCCCCGATCGAGGAAGGCGATGCGCTGACGCCGCCGCCCGCTCCGGCGACCAAGACGCCGGCGCCCAGCGGCGGGGTCGGCCCGGGCGACGCGAACGAACCGGCCGAAACCAGCGAACCCGAACCTTCCGGAGCAGCGACCGAAACCGGCGCGACGCCGGCGGGCCCGGCGCCCGGCGCCTTCGCGATCCCCTCCCTGCCGGAGTCCAGCTGCGCGATCAGCGGCGTGCCGCCGGTCCTGATCCCGATCTACCACCGGGCCTCTGAGACCTACGGGCTCGGACCGCAGGGCCCGGCGATCCTCGCCGGCATCAACGCGATCGAGACCGGCTTCGGCCAGAACCTCGGTCCCTCCTACGCCGGCGCCGAAGGCTGGATGCAGTTCATGCCGGAAACCTGGGCGATGTACGGGGTCGACGCCAACGGCGACGGGGTCAAGGACCCGAACAACCCCGAAGACGCGATCTACGCCGCGGCCCGCTACCTCGACGCCGCCGGCATGCCGGAGGACGTCTGGGGCGCGATCTTCGCCTACAACCACGCCGACTGGTACGTCGAAGACGTCCTCGCCAACGCCGGCTGCTACGCCAACGAAGTCGGCACCAACTACGCGACCCTCACCCTGACGCCGCAGCTCCAGGTCTTCGAATGCACCCCGGCTGACGACTGGAAGAAACAGATCCCGGAGGAGTACCTGGCCGCGTTCGAGGCCGCCGCGGGCCGCTACGAGCTCGGCAAGCGCGGCGTCTGGACGCTGGCGGCGATCGCCCGGCTGGAGTCGAACTTCGGCCGCGGGATGAGCAAGCAGCAGATGCGGACCGAGGGGCCGCTCGGGCTCGACCCGGTGGAGTGGCGCGATTACGCGGTCGACGGCGACGAGGACGGTCGCCTGCGCCACGCCGACATCGACGACTCGGCGGCGACGCTGGCGCGGTTGATGTGGTCGCGCGGCGGCATCGAGGCCGGCGTCTTCACCCACAACCAGGCTGCCTGGTACGTCGACGCCGTCGCCCACGAGGCCGGCATCCTCGCGGGCAAATGCGCGACCACGACCGAGAGCTGGACCATCGTCCTCCCCGGCGACGTCGCCTCGCAGATCAACTGGAAGAACCTGACGCTCTCCAGCGACCTCGAGCTGCGCGACATCCAGGCCGGGCTGCTCGACCAGCGCGTCACCGGCCTGCTGGCGCTGATGACCCGCGACCACCAGATCACGATCAGCTCGCTGCGCTCCGACCACTCGCAGATGACCGCCTCGGGCAACGTCTCAAACCACTTCTACGGCCGCGCGATGGACATCGCCGCCGTCGACGGCGTCTCCTGCACCGACACCTCGACCACGGCGCCCTGCGCCCAGCTCGGCTACGCGCTGGCCCAGCTGCCGGCGCCGCTGCATCCCTCGGAGCTCATCTACTGCTTCGACCTCGACGGCACCGGCCCGGCCTTCGCGCTGCCCGACCACTGCGACCACATCCACGCCGGCTACTACGCGTACTAGGCGCGGGTCGGGCAGGGGAACCGGCTCCCCAGGCAAGCCTTGGAGCCGCCCGGCTCGGGACCAGGCCGCGTCTTGCAAGAGCTGCTGACCTGGAAGCAGGCCGGCAGCACCCAAGTTGCGGTTCCTTTGTCCGCCTATTCAGGACAAAGGAACCACGGGATTGCGTGAACGCCGACGAGACCGATCCCGTGGTTCTTTTGTCCTCCTATAGGGGACAAAAGAACCACGGGATCTCCTGGGCCGAGGAATTTGCCCCTCGCCAGACGCTCAACATCGAGCCATAGCGAGATGTGTCTGGAGTGGGGCACACGGCCCTCCATAACCGGGTACGGTTGAAGCGGAGGCCCGATCACGACCTGAAGGGGGCGGAGATGCCGACTTACGTGATGTTGACCAACTTGACCGCTGAGGGTGTTCGCACGCTGAAGAACAATCCTGGGCGGGTGGCTGAGGTGAACCGGGAGGTCGAGCAGATCGGGGCCAAGGTGGTGGCCCAGTACGCGACCCTGGGGCAGTACGACTTCGTCACGATCGTCGAGGCGCCTGACGAGAAGACGATGGCGAAGGTCTCCGTCGAGCTTGGGTCCCGCGGGACGATGACCAGCCAGACCTTGACGGCGATGCCGGCCGAGGATCTGTCCAGCTCGCTCTGAGCGCCGCGTTGAAGGCACTGGTCGTAGGCGGTGGCGGTCGCGAGCACGCGATCGTCCGGGCGTTGCGGCGCTCAGCCCAGGTCGAGGACGTTCTCTGCGCACCGGGCAACGCCGGGATCGCCGCCGATGCCGAGTGCCTGCCGGGGGTGCCCGCCGATGACGCGGCGGCGATCGTCGCCGCGGCCGCGGAGCACGGTGTCGACCTCGCGGTGATCGGGCCCGAGGCCGGGCTCGTCGCCGGCGCGGTCGATGCGCTCGAGGCGGCCGGGATCCCGGCCTTCGGCCCGACCCGGGCGGCTGCCGAGCTGGAGGGCTCGAAGGCCTTTGCCAAGCAGCTGATGGAGGAGGCCGAGGTACCGACCGCCGGCCACGCCCTCCTGCGCAGCCGCGAGGAGGCACTGGAGCGGCTGGCCTCGACCGCCTACCCCACCGTGCTCAAGGCCGACGGGCTGGCCGCGGGCAAGGGCGTGATCATCTGCCAGAGCGAGGAGGAGGCGCGCGCCGCCGTCGACGTCTTCTTCACCGAGCAGCGGTTCGGCTCAACCACCGTCGTGCTAGAGGACTTCCTCGAGGGCGAGGAGCTCTCCCTGCTGGCGATCTGCGACGGCGAGAACGTCGTCCCGCTCGCCCCCGCCCAGGACTACAAGCGAATCTTCGACGGCGACCAGGGGCCGAACACCGGCGGCATGGGCAGCTACTCCCCCGTCCCCGGCTTCGGCGCCGCCGA
>Ga0157380_10000374_pt1 | contig 26917 bp, 23 predicted proteins | sample S35metaG_FD_119757 | JGI IMG/M metagenome (GOLD analysis project Ga0157380, IMG submission 119757) | Switchgrass rhizosphere microbial communities from Kellogg Biological Station, Michigan, USA - S3-5 metaG | ecosystem: Host-associated > Plants > Roots > Rhizosphere > Soil | place: USA...
GCACGATCGGCTGCTTGAGGCAAAGCAACTGGATACCCGCATCAACATTGCAGCCGGGCTTGAAGCTATAAGGCGTGCGCGACGACCTGACTTGCGCCCTCATGTGGAAGTCAGCGAGCGCCGCAGTGACCAACCTACGGTGACGCTTGCTGGAGACCTTTCTGCGATCAGCGTGTTTGACGCGGTGCAGGTGATCGAGAATGCGAGGCTGGGAGGCGTGCTGACGCTGGTCTCGAATGCTCAAACGGCGCAGGTCTTCTTTAACGAAGGCACAATTGTTGGCGTGGATTGTGGGGGAGAGAAGGGCGAAGTCGGGTTCCGCAGAGTCGTAGAGATCACAAGCGGGTCGTTTGAGTTTCAAAAATCCACTGAGCGATATCCTGTCACCATTCAAGCTTCGAGCAACACCAATCTAATTCTCGACACCCTCCGTCACCTCGACGAAACCAAGCAAAGTTGACAACAGCCTGATTCAATGTGAGCCTTTCGATTTCCATCAAGTTGGTGCTGACTTCTTTAACTGGCTACGACCTGTTCAGCTTGGAGCGAGCACTTCCTTGCCTTGCTGTGAATTGCTTACGGTTTCAAGTTCCTCATGCTGTTCAGAAATCTCGGCAAGGCACCGTACAAGTTCTGAATCAACCTCCCTGAGTTCAGTAACCACTCGCGTATGGTGTCGTCTTCGCGTGCGAGATAACATTACTTGCTGTTCAATCGAGTCGATTTTTTTGAAATAGTCGAGATACGCCGCTTCCTCCCATATCTGCTTGGTCTTTGTACTGATCTTAGACTTCCTAATCTCTTCAAGTCTTTCCTGCAATCGCTCTCGGAGAAACAACATATAATTGAAATCGTCATCGCTCTCCGCTAACCATGATTGGAGTTTTGGCCATATCCAGACATTGGCTGCCAGAATTGAGAACAAAGTGAAAAGAGCGACCACGGATGTGGCGATCGGCAATACAGCTTTCAACGATAAGCCGAGATAAGGAAGAGCAAGGGCCGATAGCGAGCCTAACAACGAACCTACAGAGCCCGAAACGAGATTCAAGAGCCCACGAAGTCCTTTTCCCTTGGCTTCTCGTTCAGCTTGCCTCTTTTGTACATAATCTACAAGGAACTTATAAAAGTCCATACGCCTTCCCTTTCTTCAAGCTTTGAGCTCTCTCCTTCCGTCTTGTTGTCGCCCCAATTTACGTTTGTCATCACCGTCAAAGTATTTAATTACTTGCTTCTTGAAGTGCTTACCCAGAATTTCATTGTATTGTTTCCAAACCGGTCGACCTTGTCCTTGTTCATAGCTTCCACTCTTTGATCCACTCATCTCTTTTCGTAACTTGATAAGAGTTTCTTCGGTTGAACGCAGCGCCTCACCGAGAATAATTCTTTGGTGGCGTAAGTCTTGGTGTCTTGCGAAAGTTCGGTAAATACCGAAGCCATACGAAACGACAAATGTAACTAAAAGCAAACCTACCATTACCATGTCCGTATACCATCGTTTGCTAATTTCCCCTCCAGCCAAGAGCGGGCCGAATACGTGTTGGTACGTCAGGTACGCGGTTCCGATTAAGCAAGCAATCGTTACCCCGATTGCACTCACAACGGGAAATATAGAAAGCGATCGTCGATCCAAGTCGTTCTGGGGCGTTGAAGGAAAGTATTTGTTGTCGACCTCGATCTCTAAATCTTTGTACAACTCATTCATTGCCTTTTGCTCCTTTAGTATTTCCTGAACAATGGTCCCAATTCTTCTTGATTCTACGTCGTTCTTTTCTATTAGTTCCTCGCTCTTCGCTACGATATCGTTAGTGCCGGATTTCACCTCTAATCTTGCTCTTTGGCTCGCCGAGAGAAACCATTCGATGATCTCCTTAACCTCCTCATCGCTATTGCTTGGCATGTTGCTCCTATTGGAACGAATTAATCGGAATCAAGGGCATGTCTGAATTGGCCTAAAGAGCGTGAGAAACTTAAACCTGGTGAATCTGGTTACCTTGGAGAGTGGAGAGTACTAGCCAAGAAATGGAAAGTCAATAGGGCCTCTTGAGGCGAATTTTTCGTTTGGATCCCGGCCAGGATCAATACTTTCGTTGCCCTCATCGCTCTCTATAATCAGATGAAACTGACGTCTCCTTTAATCCAGCAGCACTCTCGCTTCGAGGGCTTCGGCTTGCTCGATGGCCGCGAGCAGGCGCAGGTACTGCTCGTAATTCCGGCTGCGACCTTTTAATCGCTCGACTTCTGACTGAGCCAGGTCATTGCGCAACAGCAAATCAAGAAAGTCGTAGTAATCTGCCGTCGCGGATACGGGCAGCTCTCGCGTGTAACTGGTTTCCTTCAGTGCTTCTGAGTGAAAACCACCCAGAAGATCAAACAGATTATCGGTAGTTAACTTTGAACCCGCCCGCGCAAGCTTGATGGGCAAACGCAAATCGAAGAAGCGCAAACCCTCGTTTGTCGTCACTCGCCTGAGTTCCTTCGAAGCCTCTCCATGAAACGGCGATTCCACATCAACGAGAATGCGCAACAAGCGAGGTTGATCGGCAACTTCAACCGTGTCCAACACGAGCTGAACTCGATCGGCAAGGAACTTTTCAAATTGAGCCTCAATCGGATAGGTGATGCGACCCAGACATCCCACGCACTCACCTTCGCCTGCAATTTCAACCGGCAAACAGGCGGGACAGCTCGCACAAATCATCGTCTCAGCCTGCATTAGTTCGACTTCGTCACGAGCGTTCTCAACCCATTTCAACTTTTCATCACTCGGCACAACCGTATCGCCCGTGGTCAGTCGCGAATGTAAACTGCTGAGACGGCCCCATCGACGTAGCAATTCCTCCGGGTGTCTTGCCCGTAAAGGACAGTCGTACTGAATTGCGAACTCAAGCGACATCCGTTTTCCTCAATGCCGCGACTGCGACGAAGGACTGAGACTGAAAGTACTAGATTGCTGGTTTTCAGATCCGTTTCATCCGCGTTTTCCGCTAAGCCTCAGTTCCGTTCTTTGCTTTAGTCCAATGGCTGCGACCTCGTCCACCCGACGCGCAAAAAAGAAATTTACGTACGGCATTGGGCCGCAAGACTGCCGCCGGATCGGCTTGTAAAGCCTTCCAACCCATTTGTCTCGCATCCTTGGTGTTCTTGCCTTCGAGATAATAAGCCGCGCTCGTGAAAAACATGTTCGACATGGCCCTGGGCTCTAGTTCTCGAATCTCGGCCGGCAGATCATCGCGCGCAAAAAACTTTCGATACATGTACTCGAGTTCCGGCGCGGCCCTGTTTGCTTGCGCCACCGTCTTTGAATCCTTGTGCAGCCGGTAGGTCGAATACAGTCCGGGAAAGTATTCGATTCGATGACGGAGTCCGGCCCGAAGCCAAAAATCCCAGTCCATAAAGTAGTAGAACTTCGGATCGAGCAAGCCAACGTCGTCGATCACGTTGCGGCGAATAAAGGCGGAAGGCTGTGCGATTGGGTTCTCGCATTCCACCACAAAGTGTTCGTAGTTGAAGTCCGCTCGCTTTTTCGAAGGCTCGATTGGAGTACCGTCGGCTTGTGTAAACAAGGTATCCCCAAAGACGATGTCGACCTCGGGATGTTCGCTGAGGTATTCGACCGCCGTAGTAACTGCGCCGGGCAGAAAAGTATCATCGGAGTTAAGCCACGTGACGATATCACCCCTGGCGCGTTCCCATCCTTTGTTAATTGTCGGCGTTTGACCACGATTGGAATGGCTCTCCACCATAACTCGGTCTTCATATTCCTTAAGGATCTCCGGAGTCGAGTCAGTCGAGCCATCGTCAATTACCTGATGCTCGATGTGGGGATAGTCCTGCGACAGCACGCTCTCGATTGTGTCTCTGAGAAAGTCGGCTTGATTGTAGGCAGGGGTTACTACTGAGACGAGTGGTAGGTCTTTGTTATTCATATTTTCTGGTCGCAATAATCTTACTATATGACCGGAAGAACAGATAATCCGCAGATTACGCAGATTGCGCAGAAGAGGCTAAGGGCTAAGGGCAAAGAGCAAAGGGGGGCAAAACCACATTCGAAATCCTCCAAGGTTCTATCTTGCTTTAGGATCGCCCCGCCGCTTTGCCCTTTGCTCTTTGCCCTCCGCCCGTTCAGTGTAATCTGCGTAATCTGCGGATGATTCTTTTGCTTTCTGTTGGGTTGCGGCCCTTTCTGAGATCGTCTAGATTCGGATGCGAAGGGAAAATCTAAATGTCTATTGCAGTTGTAACCGGATCATCCGGTCTCATTGGAAGCGAGACCGCTCGCTTCCTGCACGAGCAGGGGCTTGAAATTGTCGGCATCGACAACAACATGCGCGGGTACTTCTTTGGCGCGGACGGCTCGACAGAGTGGAACACTAAACAACTCCAGCATGATTTGAAAAACTATCGGCACTTTCCGCTGGACGTTCGTGACGAAGCTGCCATCGGAAAACTTTTTGGTGACTTTGCCAAAGATATCAGCCTCGTTGTTCACGCAGCGGCGCAACCGAGTCATGACTGGGCCGCCAGAGAACCATTTACTGATTTTACGGTCAATGCAAACGGCACTTTGGTCATGCTGGAAAAGACCCGTCAGCATTGCCCCGAGGCCACTTTCATCTTCACCTCAACGAACAAGGTGTACGGCGACTTGCCTAATTACCTGCCGCTCGTCGAGCGGAGCACCCGCTGGGAAATCGATGAGTCACATCCCTACTATGAACATGGGATTGACGAATCGATGAGTATCGATCAATCGAAGCACAGCTTATTTGGAGCGAGCAAAGTGGCCGCGGACGTGTTGGCCCAGGAGTATGGACGCTACTTCGGCTTGAAGACCGGCACCTTTCGAGGCGGCTGTCTCACCGGACCTGCACATTCAGGGGCAGAACTTCATGGCTTCCTCGCATATCTGGTTAAGTGCGCGTTGTCAGGCAAGCCTTACACGATTTATGGCTACAAAGGAAAGCAGGTCAGAGACAACATTCACTCGTACGACCTGGTGAACGCTTTCTGGCACTTTTTTCAAAAGCCGAATCCGGGTGCGGTTTACAACATGGGGGGATCGCGTCACAGCAACTGCTCGATGCTTGAGGCGATTGATTCCACCGAGAAACTCTGTGGTCGCGAACTGAATTATGTCTTATCGGATCAGGCTCGTTCAGGGGATCACATTTGGTGGATCAGCGACGTGCGAAAGTTTCAGCAGGACTATCCTGATTGGAGTTATCGTTACGACTTGCAGTGCATTCTCGAAGAGATCGTAGAAGCCACTGGAGATCGTCTTCAATCGGCAGCGGTGTAGTAAGACAACCGGCGTTACGGGCGTTCAGAGTTCAATCTTTAGATTGCGTTTTGTCGAATGCACAAGCTGAAGATTGAACTCTTAACGCCCGTAACGTTGATTAGTTTTTAGCTTCGGAAAGTCTTAAAGCAATCCACTACGTACCGCTGTTCTTCATCGGTGATTTCCGGATAGACCGGAAGTGCGAATGTTTCTCGCGCGGCTTGTTCGCTGGCAGGAAAGTCTCCTTCTTTATAACCCAAATAGCGGAAGCACTCCTGCAAGTGAAGCGGCACCGGATAATAAACCTTCGTTCCCACACCACCTTTACCCAGGTGTTCCATCAACGCATCCCGGTCGGTTGAGACCCGCAGGTTGTAAACATGGTAGACATGTTCCTCATGTTCGGGAACATACGGTGTCGTGACTTGAAAAGGAAGATTTGTCGCCGCAAACAATTGGTTGTAACGCAAAGCTTTCTCGCGCCTCGTGCGCGCCCAATCATCGAGATGGGGAAGCTTCACCCGCAGCACCGCGGCTTGAAAACCATCGAGCCTGCCGTTGATTCCAACTTCCTTATGCAGGTACTCGGTCAGTCCACCATGAACGCGAAGGGCACGCAGCCGCTCGTCCAGCCCGTCGTCATTGGTCGTAATCATGCCGGCGTCACCGGCGGCGCCAAGATTCTTGGTGGGATAAAAACTGTAACAACCAATCCGTCCCATGGAACCTGCTCGCCTACCGCGATCTTCAGCCCCAATGGCTTGAGCGGCGTCTTCAATAATTGGAATGCCGCGTCGCTCGCTAATCTCGATTATCGGGTCCATGTCGGCACAGAGCCCATACATGTGGACAGGTATGATTGCGCGAGTGCGTGGTGTGATGGCGGCTTCGATCAGGTTGGGATCGACTGTGTAGGTCCGGGGATCAATGTCGACAAATACTGGCCGCGCACCGAGACGAGCGATTGCTCCGCCTGTCGCAAAAAATGTAAACGGCACCGTGATGACTTCGTCATCAGCTTTGACGTCCAGCGCCATCAAAGCAAGCAGCAGCGCGTCAGAACCTGAGGCACAGCCGATCGCATGTTTCACGTTGGAATAACGCGCAACTTCCTCTTCGAGGGCTTTTACTTCAGGACCAAGCACAAACTGCTGAGAATCCAGGATGCGCTCCAGAGAGGAAAGCATTTCGGCGCGCAACGGCGTGAATTGGGCTTTAAGATTAATTAACGGAATGTTCATTGCTGTTTGTGGCGTTGATGTACTCATCGTTTTCGGAATAGTTATTCAGTTTTTCCTAACTCTTGAAATTCAGTAGTCGCTGCATCCGCGTCGTCGCAGAGCGACGTTTGAACTTAGCCCGGCCTTTCAAGGCCGGGGATAATGCGCAAGATCCTCTTCGTCGCGCGAGCGACGATTGAGGTAAATTCACCCGTCGCTAATGCGACGAAGATTCCGCGACCTTCAATCCCGGCCTTGAAAGGCCGGGCTAAGTTCAAACGTCGCTCCGCGACGAAGAACCTTTCCTCCACCCACACCCTACGCCCGACCCCTAAATCCTGATCGCGGCGCCGCCACGACTGATCGACTGTTGTGCAGCTTCAAGTAAGCGCACGACGCGCAAACCCGCATTTCCATCGGTCAATGGCTTCCGCTTTTCTCTTATTGATCTTAGAAACTCCTGACAGACATAACGAAGCGCCTCAGTAGAATCGAGTTTTGGTACCCACACATCACCGGTCCGATAGCTCACCAACGTGCGGTAAGCCTCTTCTCGATCAAACGTGCTTTCTTTGGGAACCGTCGTGACGCCGCTATCATAAATACGGACCTTCTCAGTCGGTTCAATATCGTCGTAGACGACCATCTTGCGACTGCCCGCCAGCAATGTGTGTCTGATCTTGACCGGAGATAGCCAGTTAAAATGAAAATGCGCCATGAACTCATCTGAGAATTGCAAAATCACATAAGCAATATTTTCAATGCCTTCTTTTATGTGACAGCTGCCCATTGCCGCGACCGTTTCCGGTTGCCGTTGAATCACAAAGTCCATGATAGAGAGATCGTGCGGCGCCAGATCCCAAACTACATTAATGTCGTTCTGAAAGAGTCCCAGGTTGATTCGAGTAGCATCGAAGTAAAGCAACTCGCCAAGCTCACCTGAGTCGACAATCTCTTTTATCTTTCGGACTGCCCCGGTGTAGACGAACGTGTGATCAACCATCAGCGTCAGGCCGAGACGCTCAGCCAACTCAACTAATTGCTCGGCCTCTGACACGCTTGAAGTCAAAGGCTTCTCGACGAGCACATGTTTGCCCGCCGTCAACGCTTGTTGTGCGAAGGGAAAGTGGGTCCAAACTGGAGTAGCAATGACCACCGCATCCAAAGTCGAATCCGCGAGCAATTCTTTGATGTCGTTCGTCTGTCGGGCTGCGGGATAACGACGGCCCATCGTTACCAGCCGCTGGGTGTCGAGGTCGCAAATCCAGCGCAGCTCGGCGTCCTCGTTCTCCGCCAGATTGCGGAGCAGATTTGGCCCCCAGTATCCGCAGCCGATAACTCCAACTTTAATATTGCTACTCAAGCTATTGCTCTCAAAAAAGGGTGGGTATATTTTGAAACCGCTATGGTTGTTCGGCTCTTAGCGTTCTGATGATCCGGGCAGGATTACCGGCAACGATGGTGTCAGCCGGCACGTCTTTGGTTACGACCGATCCGGCTCCGACAATAGCCCGGGGGCCGATTGACACACCGCCCAGAATCGTCGCGCCAGTTCCTATGCTGGCTCCGCGTTTTACGACTATAGGCGACACTTGCCAGTCGTTATCGGTCTGGAGCCCGCCGCCAGCTGTCGTTGCCCGGGGATATTTGTCGTTGATGAAATTTACGCCGTGACCGATAAAGACTTCATCTTCAACGGTCACGCCTTCGCAGATGAAGGTGTGGCTTGAGACCTTACAGTTTTGGCCGATGCGAGCACCCTTCTGAATCTCAACGAAAGAGCCAACCCGGCTTCCGTCTCCAATTTCGCAACCATAAAGATTGACGAAATGGTAGATGCTAACGTCGTTTCCAAGTTTGACGTCCGGCGCTATCTCGCAATACTGACCTCTCATCTACGAGAACTCTGAGCCGGAGCACTCATATCACTTTCTTCAGTGGCGTCTTCATCATCGCTTGGATTTGAGTAATAGTAATTTGAGTAGTAACCGACGTAGTAGTAATCGTGCTGCTTATCAAGCTTCACGTTATTGAGCACGATGCCGAAAATGTGGGCGCCAACGTCAATCAACTGTTGCTTCGCGCGTCGCACAACGGCTCGAGAGCTACGGCCACCATGGACAACCAAAACTACACCATCGACCATGGTCGAAAGAATCGAAGCGTCGGTAAAGGAAATGGTTGGCGGTGAATCTACGATGATGTGCGCGAACTTAGTGCTCAGCTGAGCGAGTAGTCTGCGCATTTCATCCGAACCAAGCAGCTCGGCTGGATTCGGCGGTACCGGACCTGAAGTCAAAACTTTCAGGTTCGGCTGACGCGGGTAGGTTTGCAGGTACTGATCGACGTTCTGGTCACCAGAAAGCAAATTGGTCAAGCCACCGGAGTTTGGTACTTCAAAGTGGGCGTGCAAACGAGGTCGTCTAAGGTCGCAGTCGATAATCAACACTTCGGCTCCAGTTTGAGCCAACATGAAAGCGGTGTTGACTGCCGTAGTGGTTTTGCCCTCCGACGGTTGACTGGAAGTTACCAAAATCGTCTTTGGCGGTTGTCCTGCTGATGAAAGCAGCAATGAAGTACGAAGGTGACGATATGATTCAGCTATCGGCGAACGCACGTCCCCGGTCAATGCCAACGCCGTACTTTCGTTGGCGGTTCCTCCTCCAACTCGCGGGAGATCTTCTCGTGCAGGGATAAGTGCCAAAGCGGGCAGGTGAATGTACCGGTCCACATCGTCAGGCGACTTAACCGTGTCATCGAGGAAATCAAGCAGGAACGCAAGGCCGATACCTGCCAGTAATGAAACTATGAATGCGAGCGCTATGTTGCGCATTCGTGCCGGTCCAATTGGGTCTTTGGGTAAACGGCTGGGCGTCGAGATGCTCACTTCGTTGGGACGATCTCCTCGGGTGACTTCGAGCTCGCGTTGTCTCTGCAGCAGCGTATTCAAATATTGCTTGTTAGTCTCGAGCTCCTGGGTCATCGCCTGCATTTCCAACTGCCAGCGCGTCTGCTGCGAGGTAGTGGCATGCTGAGCGTCGTAGGCCTGTCGCAGCATGTTCTCTCTCGTCACAGCGGCCTGGTAGGCGGTCTTCATTGAAGCCAGCACTTCCAGCGGGGCTTTCTCAAGCTCGGCTTCCAGCGGTTTGAGCTGCGCCTCGATCTTCTTCACCTCAGGCCACTCTTTCGTGTAAACCTCTAATAGTGCGTCACGCTTTTCTTTCAGCTGCGAGACTCTATCGCGTAGTTTCTCGATACGCGCGTTACCCTGAACATCGGGAAGCGCATAACGATCTGGCGCCTTAACAGCTGCTTCATAAGCAGCCTGCTTCTCCTTGCGTTCGTTTTGTGCGGTTAACAGCTGGCCGGCCAGCGTTGACAGCTTGACGGCGTCCAGATCCTTGCCCGGATCGATCGTCAGACTCAGGCCCTTTTCCCGGGCAAAGTTGAGCTGGACCTCTTGATCGTGCTTGATCCGCGTCTGTAGCTCAGCAATCTTATTCGCGAGAAGATCCTCGGCCCGGTTCGAGCCAATAGTTGCCCGCTCGAGATTGTTATTCACGAAAACTTCAGCAAGTGTGTTGGCGATCTTCTGAGCCAGCTCCGGATTCGTATGTCGATACTTGATCGTAACGAGATTCGTGCCCACGATCGGGTCCACCGATTCGTTCCCAATGATTGTGTCCTCGTACGGCTCCAGTTGCGCCAGTTGAGTTGGTGTCAACTGCTGCTCCTTCATCTGGTTCTCGCTGACTACCGCCGGCGTATTGGCCTCAGGATTAACAGTCGCTTTCTTATCACGCGAAAACACTCTGCGTAATGACGAGAAAACTCCACCTTGCGATTGGCCGCCAAAGAAATCGGGATTGTGCTGAAGGTCGAGCGTGAGAACCACCTGGCGAGCCAGGATATTGTTTTCGAGAAGCTTGAGTTGGGTGCCCCAGAAACTCGGATCAGTGCCACTGTTAATTGTGAGTTCCTTAGTCTGCAAGACGCTCTTGGGCTTCGGCTCAATTCGAATTATCGTTTCAGCTTCATAGATCGAAGGCTGACGAAACATTTGAATTGTCATCAGGGACGTGATCGCTAAGCACAAGCTGAGGATGAGCCACTTCCGCTTTAGCACTATAAACATATAGTCGCGGATACTGGTTGGCTCATTCCCCGAAGTCGGATAGGGCCTTGTCTGAGAGATATCACTCAGGGGCCTGTCCAGGCTTCGTTCAATCGCGGACGACATCGGTAAGAGACGGTTGTCTTGAGACATCATTATTTGGACCTCTAGAGGCTAACTGCCGAAAGCGAAATAATAGCAGACAACTGGTCTGAGGCAAGCAAAGGCAGGGACGTTCTTGCCGGAATTACTTGTCCAGCAATCCCGACAACTCGAGATAATCATGTAGTCCGTCGCGCCAGTCAGGCAAGGGTGACAACCCTTTGCCCTCTGAGACCAGACACTTGAGCCTGGAATTCCGCGGTCGAGGTGCTGGTCTATCGAGACTATTGGACAAAATTCCCCGGACCAGGGAACGATCCTTGCCCAGTTGCTCAGCTACGTTGATAGTGAATTCTTCGTAAGAGGCGCCTTCACCTTCGTTGACGACGTGATAAATGCCGGGCGCGCCAAGGGCAGCCAGTTCACGGAGCCGGCTGGCCAGATGAAAAGCAAAAGTAGGAGTTCCCCAGGCGTCGGAAATGGCGCTGACCGATTCGCCGCGGCTCAGCGGCTGAGGGATGGTGCTAAGAAAGTTTCGGCCACCGGGTCCAAAAATGAATCCGCTGCGCACCACAATTGTGCGGGGATTTACCCTTTGGGCCTCTTCCTCGCCCTTGAGCTTCGATGCTCCATATATGCTTATCGGGCGCGGCTCGTCCCTTTGTGTGTAGAAGCCGTCTTTGGTTCCGTCAAAGACGTAGTCGGTTGAGATGGTTACGAAGACGGCGCCAACTGCATGGCTGGCCGCTGCCAAATTTCGAGGTCCGAGTGCGTTGGCGGCGTCAGACTTCGCCGGATCAGTCTCGCAACCGTCAACATTGGTCCAGGCTGCGCAGTTGATAATGGCGTCGGGGGCAGCCCGCGTAACTTCTTTGGCTACCAAATCGACATTGCTGATATCCAGGCTTGCATGATCGTACGCGAGCACCTGATCTCCATAAGAACGGCAGTGTTCGCTGACTGCGCGACCGACCATTCCTCCGGAGCCTGCTACCAGGATCTTCAATGAGCACCAACCTCGGTTCCGTATTGCTGGGCGTAAAATTCCCGGTAGGCGCCACTACGAGCTCGTTCAATCCAATCCGGGTTGTCCTGATACCATCTAATAGTTTTTGCCAACCCGCTTTCCCACGTTTCGCGGGGGCTCCAGCCTAACTCATTTTCCGCCAATGAAGGATCGATAGCGTAACGCCGATCATGGCCGGGTCGGTCCTTTACGAACTTAATCAGCTCCTGAGATTTGCCTAATTGGCCCAGTACCGAGCTCGCGACATCAATATTCCGCCGTTCATTACGAGCGCCAATATTGTAGACGCCGCCGGCGCGACCGCTCTCCATCGCCAGCAGAATCGCCCGACAGTGGTCGTCAACATAGATCCAGTCGCGAACATTAAGACCGTCGCCGTAAACGGGGATTGCCTGATCCCGCATGGCGTTTGAAAGCATCAACGGTAGAAACTTCTCAGGAAACTGTCTTGGACCATAGTTGTTACCGCAACGAGTTATGACAGTGTCGAGGCCGAAAGTATGATGAGCGGCGCGTACCAGATGTTCCGCTGCTGCCTTCGAAGCTGCATAAGGACTGTTGGGGGCGAATGGTGACTCTTCGGTGAAGAAGGCGTTTTCATCTTCTGGCAAGCTGCCCATAACTTCATCGGTTGAAACCTGAACAAAGCGTCGAATACCACGTTCGCGAGCCACATCCAACAGCACCTGCGTTCCCATTATGTTCGTGCGAATGAACTCGTGAGCTGAAGCAATGCTGCGGTCCACATGCGACTCGGCGGCGAAATTCACCACACAATCCGCTTCTGGAGCGAGCGCTGCAAGAACCATCTCACGGTCAGCAATGTCCCCGCTGACGAAATGATGTCGAGAACTATCAATGTCGCGAAGGTTATCGAGATTGCCGGCGTAAGTAAGCCCATCGAAATTTATGATCTCACAGGATAAATCTTCCTCGAGAAGCAGGCGGACGAAAGCAGACCCGATGAAGCCGGCCCCGCCGGTGATAAAGAGTTTTCGCATTGTTTTCTTTTTCGAACGACCAGACGGATATTTTCAGTCAAAAAGATGTTTGGCATTAGACCACAGATGTTTGGCCACTTTCTAGCTAAGCCCTTTAGGTACTATGGAGGTTCGGATTATAGCGTCGGAAGGACCTTCTGGGGTCGGACCTCAGCAAAAAACAACTTTCATTAAATTGCTGCTACTTAGAGATTGACAGCAATAGCAAAATAGGTTACAAAGCTCCCCTTTATTTGGTCGGAAATTCATGCTGAGCCTCAAAACTCGCTTATTCTTGAGAAGAAAGCAATTCTAGATAATCACTGCAACTTCATCGTACTAACATAATTCTTATAAATCTTATTAAAGATCGAGTTTGTTGGATAACGCAGTCAGTCTCGGAATTTTTCAGTATTGGATTCTAACGCAGTAGAGTTAAGCGTGCGCCCAGGCGTCACCGCCACCACGACTACCATTATCCCTGGCTTTCACTTGCGCAAAGTAGGCGCGTCTTCTAATCCGCCAGGGTCGAATTAGCCATAAGTTCCAGCAGCGCGCTCCCCCCAAGCGATGCCGGAGCTGAAAACTCGCCAGGAGACCAACAATGAACGTCAGAACTCTCGCGGCCTACCACCGTACGCCCAAAAATTGTGTCAATCAGTTCCTCCGCCCGTCATTACTACGCAAAGGTGCACGTCTTGGAGTCGTGCTGGTTGTGGCTGGCCTACTTGTATCGAGTCTTTATATCGCTTCGTCGGCGTCCCTGGCGAAGAAGTCGCAGTCAAAACGTGTTCCGACTGCGAGCACCAAAGTTGCGAACTCCCCTGCGAGTTTGGCCGCTGCCATTTTGCACCGGTCCGGGGGAAAATGGATGTCGCCACTGTCACCCTTGAGCCCACCGGCAGCTCCATTCGTCGAATCCATTACGACCTATGAAAGTACCTGTACAACTCCACAAGATTCTTTCAACTTAGGCGATACAGTTTGTGTGAGATTAACGGGACTGCCTTTGGGAGTTGACGGTCGCGCGGCGCGCAATATTGCCTGGGTATCGCCTTATGGCTCAGTCTCCCAGGGTGGCCCAATCACAACCGATCCACAGATTAGTACGTATGCGATTCCCGCTACCGCCACCCAAACATTTACTGACGCAGGCGGTGGCACCCTTGTTGCGGATAATCGAGGAACCTGGAAAGTTTACACGCGCTCGGCCGGAGATGGTTCGGCACGTACTATCACTAGTTTTACCGTTCATGATCCAGCCAAAGCCTTTGTTGACCTTTCAGTGAATCAAGCAGTGGGTGTCGTTGAATCCCAGGTCGGCTCCGGCTCTGGCAGCGTGTTCGAGCTCTTCGTTACTAATAATGGCCCCGACACCGCTCAAGGCGTAACTCTTACCGATACCTTGTCAGACAACGCAACATTTTCATCGATTATTGCTGACAGTGGTTCGGGCTTCTCGTGTGTTACTCCGGCTGCAAATGTGACTACGTGTACGGCGGCCAGTATGGCTGCGGGCACTAAGGTGCATTTCACTCTCAGTTACTCAGTGAATGCAGAAACACCCGCTGGAGCAACCATCTCGAACAATGCGAGTGTCTCAAGTAGTGCGACTCCATGCCCAGGGGAAGCAAGCTGTGAAGTACTCTCGGATGATAACTCTTCGATCGCAACCGCAGAGGTTCCGCCCGATGCAGGATCACCAAGTTGCACGCTGACCTGCCCGCTTAATATGACCGTTGTGGCGAACACCACGGTGAGTGGCGAGCCAGGAGCTTATGTGAACTACGCTGCCGCGGCCGGAGGAGGAAGCTGTGGAGCTATCACTAACGATCCTGCTTCGTCGCATGAAGGAGCGGGTGGAGAAATCCTGCCAGGAAGGTTCCTTAGTGTAGGAACTCACTTGATTACTTCCAGTTCAGAGTCAGGTGATAGTTGTACTTTCACAATCACGGTTACCGAATCGACCCCGCCGACAATTACCTGTCCGCCGAATAAGACGGTCTCAGCCGCATCAGGCGAGACGACGGCGACCGTCGATCCAGGAACGCCGACAACGAATCCGAGCACCGGGGTTACGGTTACGTTTGTGCGAAGCGATGATCTGCCCAATGACGGCAACCCGCCGCCCGCTTTGTCGGATCCGTATCCGCTTGGAACTACGAACATCACGTGGACAGTCACCGACGCAGTCGGACTTACAGCCAGTTGTGTTCAGCAAATAACAGTGGTTGAAAACAACTGCGCGGGCGATACGACACCACCAACCATCACGGCGCCGCCGGATGTCACCGTGGGCACCGGGCCCGACTCTGTCTCGTGCAACGTGGCGCTTGATGATGAATTAGGCCAGCCAACCGCTAGTGACAACTGTTCATTCTCGATTTCGACGAGTGGTGTTCCCGCGGGCAATGCATTCCCGGTGGGAACGACTAATGTCACTTACACGGTTACAGATGGCGCCGGCAATACTGCCTCAGCTGTTCAGCACGTGACGGTGGTTGACAACACACCGCCGACTATCACGGCGCCAGCCAACGCCAGCTACACCTGTCCGTCCCAGGTACCGGCGGCAAGTGGATCGCAGGCTACAGGAGTATTCGACAACTGTGGCACTCCGACCGTTACCGTCTCGCAGAGCAGTAGTGGAGCCGGTTCGGCGGCAAGCCCGTTAATAATAGTCCGGACCTATACCGCGACCGACAGTCACGGCAATAGCTCCAGTTCCGTTCAGACCATCACCGTAACCGATCCTACGCCGCCAACGTTTACTTTCGTTCCGGCTAACGTGACCGCTTACACTGGTCCGAGCGCAACCACATGCGGGACGACCGTAAGCGACGCCACGTTGGGCACCGCTACCGCCAGTGACAACTGCTCGGTAACAGTGACACGCAGCGGCGTGCCGGCCGGTAACGTCTTCCCGAAGGGCAACACCACGATCACGTATACTGCGACGGACAGTGCGGGTAACGCCGTAACTGCTACTCAGACGGTAACCGTGATCGATAACACACCGCCCGTTCTTAGCTGTCCGGCTAACATAACCGTTAACCTGCCGCTCAATTCGACGGCGACCAGCATGGCGGTTACTTATCCGGCGGCAACAGCTACGGACAATTGTCCGGGAACTGTGACCATCGGCTATAGCATCGCCTCCGGTACGGTGTTCTCAGTCGGGACAACTCCGGTGACGGTGACGGCGACTGATGCGAACGGCAACAGCTCTTCGTGCACGTTTACTGTGAAGGTTCTTTATAACTTCACGGGATTCTTCTCGCCGGTCAACAATCCGCCGACTCTCAATACGGTAAATGCAGGACGCGCCATTCCGGTGAAGTTCAGCCTCAGTGGTAATAAGGGATTGGGTATCTTTGCTCCCAACAATCCGTACACCGTATCGCTTAATTGCGACTCAAATGATCCGGGGGTTGATGTCACGGAGACGGTCACTGCAGGAGGAAGTAGTCTGGATTACAGCCCAGACCAATACAACTACATTTGGAAGACTGAGAATTCGTGGGCAGGTACGTGTCGTCAACTGGTAATTACTCTCAATGACGGCAGCGTTCATGTTGCGAACTTCAAGTTCAGATGATTCCAGGTCAAATTAACGATGGCATAGATGGCGCAGCGGTGGGCAGGAACTATCCATGTTCTACTGGCGGCGACCCCAACTTACAGTAAAAGGAGACTCCAATGAACAAGTTTCGGTTCACTATCCAAGGATTAGCAGTTGTAATCTTCACCCTGGCCTTTGTGTCCCTCGCCCAAGCGCAGGCAACACGTACCTGGGTTTCCGGTGTGGGTGACGATGTCAACCCATGCAGCCGCACTGCTCCATGTAAAACCTGGGCGGGTGCCATTTCCAAAACATTCATCAACGGCGAAATTGATGCCCTCGATGAAGGTGGTTTCGGAACTCTTACCGTCACCAAGTCGATTACGGTTGAAGGAACCTATGGCTCCGGTTTCGGCTCAACTCTATCCTCAGGCGTAAACGGATTCATCATCAATGTCGGTGTAAACGCAAATGATCCGCTGCGCACTGTCAGGCTTCGTAACCTGTCTATTAATGGCACAGGCGCATCCGGTGCGGTGGGCACCAGGACCGGTATTAACGGCGTCAGGGTTCTCAATGTCGTTAATCTTTTCGTCGAGAGCTGTTTGATTACCGACTTCAGCAACCGCGGGATCAGCGATGAGCGGACAAGTGCTGGCGGCCTATTCATTACCGATAGCACGATAAGAAACAACGCCCAAAGCGGAATAGTTGTAATCGGTACCGCTGCCACCAAAGCAGTCCTTGACAACGTCCATGCGGACTTGAATGGCTCCAGCGGTATTGTCTGCTCCGGCTCCGTCAATCTAATGGTGGTCCGCAACTCGACTGCCAACAAGAATACCGGCGCTGGCTTTGTTGCAGAAAATACTTCCAAGCTGGACATTATCAATTCTATGTCGGCTTACAACGCGACCGGAGTTGAGTCAGATACATCTGCGGAAGTTCGCGTGTCACGAAGCACCATTACCCGTAATACATCCAACGGGCTGGGCCTTGGCGGAGGAACTATTCTCTCCTACGGCACTAATGAAGTGTCCGCAAACACAGGGAATGAGGCCTTCACCGGCGGTGGTCCAATCCTTAAATAGGTAGTTCGCCGGATTGGCGGCTCCTTTTTGTGCGGTCGAAAATTTGCGCCATCTCGGTTCGTCTCTATCAGAGAACGAACGGAGGTGGCGCGTTTTTTCTTCTCTGAGGTAGTGGCACAGTTTCTAATTTATGCCACCGGGCTTGTCCCGTGGTGATTAACGATGGCAGCTAATCGCACTTGCTATTTCTGAACAAAATGCCACGGGCTCGTCCCGTGGTGACTCACGTTGGTCGCTCTTTTGTTTCAAGCACCGCTAGTCTCTCAGCCATAAACGTGAAATTCCACGGGTCAAGCCCGTGGCATCCCAAAGAGCTTGTTAGCTTCCTTAGTAGCTACCCGCGTAATCACCACGGGACAAGCCCGTGGCATTGACCAAGAACGTACCCTCTACATAATTGACCTTGGTTGACGATATCCTAACTGTCTCGCTAGACTCATTCCTTCTATTTATTGATCGCAATCAGATACGCAAAAGGTGGGAAGGTGCGGGGAACAGTCCCATGTCGAACTGAATGAAGACCCTAACTCCCAATGGCAGCTCTTTGAAAGGAACCCACGAAGACTATCAAACTCGAGCCGAAACCGAAGCTGTGTCTGCTCCGCAACCGCAGTCTTTGCCGGACCAGCCGCTGGTTACAATTGAGCCCACCAAGGGTTGGGTAAGTCTCCAACTCCGCGACCTCTGGGTTTATCGCGAGCTCCTGTATTTCCTCATCTGGCGAGATGTCAAAGTCCGTTATAAACAAACTGCCTTAGGAGTAGCATGGGCCATCATCCAGCCGCTGTTTACAATGATTATCTTCACGCTGTTCTTTGGCCGGTTAGCAGGCGTTCCCTCTGACAATATCCCTTATCCCGTTTTCGCCTACGCGGGACTCCTGCCGTGGACTTTTTTTTCAAATGCCATCACCAATAGCGGCAACAGTCTGGTCGGCAGCGCGAATCTGATCACCAAAGTATATTTTCCAAGGATGATCATCCCCGCGGCAGCCGTGGGCGCAGGTCTGGTTGATCTGGCGATTTCCTTTCTGATCCTCATTCCGCTGATGATTTATTACAAGATCAGCGTCACCTGGAACATCCTCATGTTTCCCGCAGTCGTGCTTCTTACAGCATTGCTGGCGCTGGCAGTAGGAATGTGGCTGTCTGCTTTGAATGTGAAATACCGTGACGTTCGGTTCGCACTTCCTTTTATCGTTCAGTTGTGGATGTTTGTATCGCCGGTAATCTATCCGACAAGTTTCTTGCCGCCGCGTTTTCGTTGGATTCTTTCGCTAAACCCGCTCACGGGAGTGATTGAAGGATACCGGTCAGCACTGTTGGGCCGTTTCTTCAATTGGAGCGCTTTGGCAATCGCCACGGTCATTACGCTCGCGGTGCTCGTCTACTCCTCTTTTGCTTTCCGTCGCATGGAAAAAGAGTTTGCTGACATAATCTAATATCGAATGCAACCGATTATTCGAGTCGAAAATTTGGCGAAGGAATATCGTCTCGGTAAGCGAGACGCGGCCTACGGTACTTTGCGCGAATCAATCGTTGATGCGATGAGAACACCGCTTAAACGTTGGCGAGGCCGTAATGGCGTTTCGGCTTCTGAGATCCTCTGGGCCCTCAAGCATGTCGACTTCACCGTCGAACGCGGTGAAGTGATTGGCGTGATCGGACGCAACGGCGCCGGCAAGTCAACGCTACTAAAGATCCTCTCGCGAATTACTGAACCAACAACCGGCAGCGTGAAACTCTACGGTCGGGTAGCCAGCTTGCTCGAGGTTGGCACCGGCTTTCATCCTGAACTGACGGGAAGAGAAAACATTTTCTTGAACGGTGCCATTCTGGGGATGCGAAAAGCCGAGATCGAACGCAAGTTCGACGAGATCGTCGCCTTTGCTGAGCTTGAGAAATTCCTTGATACACCGGTGAAGCGTTATTCCAGCGGAATGTACATGCGCCTCGCATTTGCTGTCGCTTCTCATCTAGAGCCCGAGATCCTTTTAATTGACGAAGTACTCGCGGTGGGCGATGCCGCATTTCAAAAAAAATGTCTGGGGAAAATGGGTGATGTAGCCAGGGAAGGCAGGACCGTATTGTTTGTTAGCCACAACATGGTCGCGATCCAGAGTCTCTGCCGGCGCGCCTTGTGGCTTGACCGGGGTGAGGTCGTTGAAAACGGAGCCGCTGGAGCCGTTGTCACTAACTACCTGAACAAATCGTTCGGTGGCACCGGTGCAACAGAGGAAATTTGGGATGATATAGCGACGGCGCCTGGCAATGATCTGGTGCGGCTGCATGCAATACGCATAAGGGCAGACGGCGATTCATCTGAACCGCTGACGATGAAGACTCCTTTTACCATAGAAATTGAGTTCTGGAACCTGGTGCCCGAGGCTCAACTGCACTTGGCATTGCACCTCTTCACCGAACACGAGATCATTGCTTTTACAACAGGCAGCGGTCGCGACCTAACCTGGTCGGAGAGGCCCCTGTCGCGTGGACTATTTAGATCCGTCTGCCGGATTCCCGGTCAACTGCTGAATGCCGGCAGGCATCGCTTTAACATATTGGTAATCAAGGATAAGACTTCAATGATCTACCGTCACGAGAGTGAAGTCACATTTGAAATAGTTGACCTCGCGGAAAGAGAACTGAGCTGGTACGGGCGAGAGCCGGGGGTTGTTCAACCGGTGTTGGAATGGACCACAGAGCACCTTGGCGCAGTGTGAGTCACGGCGATATTTCGGTACGTACCACACTTCTCGTGCAACCGGCGTGATGCAAAGCACCGAACCTGAATTGCCAATCGCTGATGAAACGCTGACAGGATACCTGCACCCAAGCTACAGCGAGTCATTGAGCGAATTCGGCGCGCCACACTTGCTGACCCGATCAAGAGGCTGGATTCTGGATCGGGCCATTGCGGGAACTCCTTACCGCGACGCCATGGGCTGTTACCCACTTTTCTCCTGCGCTGATTGGGAGCAACTGAGAAATGATATCGAAGGTCTCGGTGCAGAGCTTACCAGTCTCGTAGTGGTTACCGACCCGTTTGGCAACTACACAGAAGAAAGTTTGCGCGGTACCTTCAAGGACTTAACCAAACCATTCAAAGAACATTTCGTCGTTGATCTAAGTGTAGACCCAGGCAAGCTTGTGCACTCACACCATCAACGGAATGCCCGCAAAGCCCTCGAGGTGATCCAAATTGAAAGATGTGAGGCCGAGGCTACGTGCCTCGAAGATTGGAATAATCTCTACGCGAACTTGATCGCGCGACATGACATTCGCGGAATCGCTCGCTTTTCAAAGGCGACCTTTGCACGGCAATTGAGCGTGCCGGGATCAATAATGCTGCGGGCAACGCATGAGGGGCAGGTTGTGGGAATGACTTGGTGGTTTGTCTCTCGCGGAGTGGGTTATTATCACCTCGGAGCCTACAGCGATGCCGGGTACGAACTGCGCGCATCATTCGCACTTTTTTGGCGTGCCCTGGAGCTTCTTAAAGAGGAGGGTTTGCATTGGTTGGATCTCGGCGCGGGCGCGGGATTAGGAAATGACGCCACCGACGGTTTGAGCCGTTTCAAACGAGGCTGGTCAACCGGGACCCGTACAGCCTTTCTCTGCGGCAGAATTTTCGATCACAACCGCTACAAACAAATCGCTGACGCTAAAGGCATCCCGACCACAGACTATTTTCCTGCCTACCGTCAGGGTGAATTCGTTTGAGATGGAAGATAAAACTTACTTGAGCATCGTCTCGCATTACGAGTCGTGTCTGGAAAAGCATGGCGACACCCACTTGGGAGTGGATTGGCCGAAAAAGGAAGATGCTGAGACACGCTACAAAGTTATGCTTGAGCTGATTCCACGGAATGATGAAGCACGGCTGGTCCGTCTGCTGGATTTCGGCTGTGGCACATCGCATCTTTACGAGCACATTCTCGCGAGGGGGATCAAGAATATCTCGTACGCCGGCCTGGACCTGTCGGAGCAGTTCGTTCGGATTTCGCAAACCAAGTTTCCCGGAAATGAGTACTACTGTGTGGACATGCTGACGGGCGATGCAGCCATCCCAAGTTTTGATTACGTCGTGATGAACGGGGTCTTTACGGAAAAGCGTGCTCTGGATTTCGATGAGATGTTCGCCTACTTCAAACGGCTCTTAAAAAAGGTTTTCGAGAAGGCTGAGATCGGCCTTGCTTTTAATGTTATGTCGAAACACGTTGATTGGGAGCGAGAGGACCTTTTTCACTTGCCCTTTGACGTATTGGCAGCTTTTCTCAAGGAGGAGCTGACCAGGAACTTCGTCTTCAGAAACGACTATGGGCTTTATGAATACACAACCTATGTCTATCGTTAGCGGTTTACATCATGGCTAAAGTCATTATTTTCGGGGTACAGGATTTTGCGCAGCTTGCGCACTTTTACCTGAAACACGACAGCGAGCACGAGGTCGTCGCTTTCAGTGTGCATGAGCGGTATTTGCCGGCGGCGAAAACCTTCCAGAATCTCCCGGTTGTGGCTTTCGAGAAAATCCACCAGGCCTATCCGCCTGCAGACTTTCGTTTCTTTGCTCCGCTATCGCCGAGCCGAATGAATAGATTGCGCGAAGACGTATACCGTCAAATTAAGGAGAAGGGATACGAGCTGATTAGCTATGTCAGCTCAAAAGCCACGGTCTTTCCCGAAGTGCCAATCGGCGACAATTGCTTCATCCTGGAAGACAACACTATTCAGCCATTTACCGCGATAGGCAACAACGTAGTCCTCTGGAGCGGTAATCACATCGGACACCACAGCATCATCAAAGACCACGTCTCATTCACTTCTCACGTCGTCCTCTCCGGACATTGCGTAGTTGAAGAGTTTTCTTTTTTTGGAGTCAACGCTACGATCCGTGATGGCGTTCGAATCGCGGAAGGCTCATTAATCGCCATGTCGGCTTCGGTAACCAGAGATACCGAACCCTGGGGCGTCTACAAAGGCAATCCAGCCAAAAAAGGTGACGTCTCGAGCAAGGACATCAATTTCTAGCTTCTCTTCATTCCATGGATTGGCAAAAAAAGGGACTCATATTTACCCCAGAGCGGAATTACGACTGGATGACCAGTCATGCTCAAGTACCGCTTGTCGATCGCGTAAATGAGAACCTGCTAAGAATCTATTTTGGGACCAGAGATGAAAACAATCGGACCGTCACTACCTTTATCGAAGTTGACGCCCATGACCCGAGCCAGGTGAGCTACGTTCATGATCGGCCGGTGCTTGGACTCGGCGAGCTTGGTTGTTTTGACGACAGCGGTGCGATGCCCTCGTGGATAGTCGATCGAGGCTCAGCAAAATATCTCTATTACACTGGCTGGAATACAAGCACAACTGTGCCCTATAGAAATTCCATCGGACTGGCTGTCAGTGAAGACGGTGGCAGGACTTTTAGCCGGATGTACGATGGACCAATACTCGATCGCACTTACCGCGAACCGCATTTTTGTGCCGTGCCCTGCGTCCTGATTGAAGATAGCAAATGGCGAATGTGGTACCTTTCGGGCGTGGGCTGGGAACTGGTCAAGGGCAAGCCGGAACCCCGTTATCACATTAAATATGCCGAGTCTTTAGACGGAACCAATTGGGACCGAAGAGGTGTGGTTTGTATCGACTTCAAGTCCGAGGATGAAGCCGGTATTGTGAGACCCAGCATCCTTCGCGAGGACGGAATTTATAAGATGTGGTATTCGTACCGCGGACTTGAGAATTATCGGACCGACCAGAAGAGCAGTTATCGAATAGGTTACGCCGAATCGAAGGACGGAATTAGTTGGACCAGGAAAGACGAGATTGGCGGTCTGAATGTTTCGACATCGGGTTGGGATTCTGAGATGGTTGCTTATCCGTACGTTTATGCTCAAGGTCAGACCAGGGTTATGGTCTACAATGGAAACGGATTTGGTAGATCGGGCATGGGCTTCGCGGTCCTGAATTCGTGAGAGTGGCTGTATGGCAGAGTTGGACCTACAACAATTCAAGGAACAAGGATTTGCTCTGGCGAGGGGGTTCTTCCAAAAGGAGGAAGTCGCGAGCGTGCGCAACGATGCCAAGAGCGTCTTCCTCACGCAATTGTTAAGGCATGGGATATTGAGCTCCAACAACCCGAGCGAACGAGAATTCGAAACGAAACTCTTCGCTTACTTCGATCAGCACTTGCAGGAATTTATCAACTGCGGCAAGCAAATCCAGCACCTTGTCTCCTTGCACCGGCTATCATTAGACAAAAGGATCGAGCAGGTGCTTAGACAAGAGTTAGGTTTGCAGTTTCCAAATGTCAGTACGCGACCCGTTCTTTATTTCAACAGCCGATTCCTTGCAAAAGACGAAGTGTACTGGCGGGTCTTTCCTCATCAGGACTGGAGAAGTATGCAGGGCTCGCTTGACTCAATCGTCGTCTGGGTGCCGCTAGCTGACGTCGACATAGAATTGGGCGCACTTGAAGTCGTACCCGGCAGCCATCGACTCGGCCTACTGACGACAAAAGTTGAAAATAGCTTCGGCAAGGTCGAACGTTTCGGGGACGGCGACTTCGTATCCGTACAAGCCAAGCAGGGTGACGCTCTCTTTTTCTCGTCTTTCCTGGTACACCGCTCGGGAGTGAATACCACCGACTCGATCAGATGGTCTTGTCACTTTCGTTATAACAACCTTGCCGAGAGAACCTTTATCGAACGCGGGTATCCACATCCGTACTTATACAAGCCGCAAGAGGAATTGATAACCGCCGAATTTCCGAACCTGGAACAATTGGCGGAACTGTTTCAATCATAAAACCATGAGCACGTTGAATGACTTGGCTATTTTTGGTGGCACACCCGCTTTCTCTGAGAAGCTTCATGTGGGCCGACCCAACGTTGGGGATCGAGATCGACTGGCCGAACGGATTAACAAGATCCTGGATTCCAGATATCTAACCAATGGCGGCCCCTACGAGAAGGAGTTTGAGCAGCGCATCGCGGACCTTACCGGAGTCAAACATTGTGTGGCCATGTGCAATGCCACCGTGGCCCTCGAGATCGCAATTCGCGCTTTGGGCATGACTGGTGAAGTCATTGTCCCTTCATTCACGTTTATCGCGACCGCACACGCTCTGCAATGGCAGGAGATCACTCCCGTTTTCTGTGATATCGACCCTCGCACTCATAATCTCGATCCGGAAAAAGTGGAAGAGTTGATCACGCCGCGCACGACCGGGATCATTGCTGTTCATGTCTGGGGACACCCATGCGATATTGAACGACTAAGCGAAATCGCCAAACGACGCAACTTAAAGCTCATTTTCGATTCCGCCCATGCGTTCGGATGTTCTGCCAACGGCCGGATGATCGGCGGATTCGGTGATGCCGAAGTTTTCAGCTTTCATGCCACAAAATTCCTTAATTCTTTGGAGGGGGGCGCCGTCGTTACTAATAACGACGAACTGGCACGAAGAATTCGCTTGATGAAGAACTTCGGTTTCACTCACTACGATCAGACGGATTACATCGGCACCAACGGTAAGATGAACGAGGTGTCGGCAGCAGTTGGCATAACAAATCTCGAGAGTATGGACGAGTTTATTTCCGTCAATTATCGCAACTATGAAGAGTATATGGCGGAGTTATCCGAACTTTCGGGAGTCGAAGTTGTTCAGCATGATGATCGGGAACGCTGTAATTATCAGTATGTGGTTCTGGAAATCGATCGCCAAAAGGCCGGCTTGAGTCGAGACGAGTTACTTGATGTCTTGCACGCAGAAAATATTCTAGCGCGGCGTTATTTCTATCCGGGATGCCATCAAATGGAACCTTATCGTTCTTACTTTCCACATGCAGGCCTGTTGTTGCCGGAAACTGAACGCCTGACCGAACGCGTGTTATCGCTCCCGACTGGAACGGCGGTTGGATCGACTGAGATAAAAGGTATTTGCAACATCATACGTCTAGCCATCAACAACGGACGCGAAGTATCAGAGCGACTTCGTTCCAATCGGCAACTCTCGCAATCCGCTACCAAGTAGTATGAAAGTCAGTGTCCTGATCATCACGTATAACCACGAGGCATACATTACCGAGGCAATCGAAAGCGCTCTAGCCCAGGACACCAATTTTGACTACGAAATTATCATCGGCGAAGATGCGTCGACTGATAGAACGCGCGAGATCGTTCTCGACTTTCAAAAGAGATATCCGGATGAGATCAAGGTCTTGCTCAGCGACCCGGCCAAATCCGCACGCGATCGAGAATCGGGACCGGCCGGCAAGACAAACTTCGTGCGTGGCTTCCAGGCTTGTACCGGGCAATACATCGCTCTGCTTGATGGCGACGACCACTGGACCGACATCCACAAGTTGCAAAAGCAGGTAGACTTCCTGGACCGCAACCAAGAGTTCGCGATCGCGTGTCACAACGTCAAAATGTTCTACCAGGACGGCAGCAACGGACCCGCGAATCTATTTCCTCCTGATCAAAAAGAAATTGCGACAATCGAAGACTTGATTTTCAGTAATTTCATCTCGACAAGTTCCGTAGTGTTTCGTCGCGGCCTCTTCGCGAAGCTCCCGGACTGGTTCAACACCGTGGATATCGGAGATTGGGCGCTCCATCTCATGAACGCTGACCAGGGCAAGATCCGATATTTCCCGGAAACGCTGGCGGTGTACAGAGTCCACCATGGAGGACTTTGGTCAGGCGCGACCCCGGTAGTTCGCGGAAGGCAAGTCATCACCATGCTCGACCAAGTCGATTCTCACCTCGGATTTCGGTATAAGAAGACTATCAAGAAGGCCAAGGCCGCCTGGTATTTTCGGCTCGCTGAAACCTCGCATCTCAGTGGTGATCGGATCAAGGCAAGAGAGTTTATGCGCAAGTATCTTTCATTGAACGGAGCGCGGCTCAAAAAAGCGCCTCTTAGTTTGTTGCTCCGAATGGAAATGCCTGCCCTCTATCGAAACTTAATCAGTTTGAGAAATTTCATCCGTCCCTCCACAGCTAATAAGCACTCTGAGGTTAACTGAGTTGTCTGAGCCCAAACCTTTACACGTCGTCGTCGTGGATACGACCTTGACAACTCCACCTACGGGAGGCGGCCAAACGTTCCTGGTTGGTTTCGCTGCCGCTCTCGTCAGGAAAGGTCACCGGGTTTCGGTTATCAGTCAGCCGGGACCATTCCGGTCAATCGTGGAACAACTGACAGATGTTGGGGCAGAAGTACTGATGAATTTGTGGACTTATGCGCACCTGCCTGATGAGCGAGCGCCACGGCTGGCTAAGTGGGTGAACGCTCAGCAAGACGTGGTCTACATTGTTTCGATCTCTCCCGATGTGGGCTGGCTGGCGCTGCCTTTGCTCAATTCTGATATTCCGACTTTATCAATTGCGCACAACGATGTTGGGGCGTTTTACTTACCAGTAGCACACTATGCACCGTTGCTTGATTGCGCCATCGGAGTGAGCCTCGAGATCACACGCCGATTGCGCGAGGAGACTGGATTACCTTCAGAACGAGTGCATTACA
>Ga0157380_10000375_pt1 | contig 26888 bp, 32 predicted proteins | sample S35metaG_FD_119757 | JGI IMG/M metagenome (GOLD analysis project Ga0157380, IMG submission 119757) | Switchgrass rhizosphere microbial communities from Kellogg Biological Station, Michigan, USA - S3-5 metaG | ecosystem: Host-associated > Plants > Roots > Rhizosphere > Soil | place: USA...
ACGGCGAGGCCCGGATAGAGCACGACGAACATCGCAGGAATGATCGCGAAATATTTGGCGACGTCGTTGGCGACCGAGAAGGTGGTCAACGCGCCGCGCGTCATGAGCAATTGCTTGCCGAGGCCCACGACCTCGATCAGCTTGGTTGGATCGCTGTCGAGATCGACCATGTTGCCGGCTTCGCGTGCCGCCTGGGTCCCGGTGTTCATTGCCACGCCGACGTCGGATTGAGCGAGGGCGGGCGCGTCATTGGTGCCGTCGCCGCACATCGCGACGAGCTTGCCGCCGGTCTGTTCCTTGCGGATCAACTCCAGCTTGTCCTCGGGTGTGGCCTGCGCGAGGAAATCGTCCACGCCCGCCTCTGCCGCGATTGCAGCCGCTGTCAGCGGGTTGTCGCCGGTGATCATCACCGTGCGGATGCCCATCCGGCGCAGTTCGCCGAAGCGCTCGCGAATGCCGGCCTTGACGATATCCTTGAGCGCGATCGCGCCGAGGAGGCGCCCGTCGCGGGCCACGGCAAGCGGTGTCATGCCGGCCCGGGCGATTTCGTCGGTCACGCGGCGCAATTCTGTCGCGGCGGGGGTGCTGCCGGCGCCCGGATTGGCCTTGAGGACAGAGTCGACCGCACCCTTCTGGATCGTCGAGCCATTCAGGTTAACACCCGAGATGCGCGTCTGCGCGGTGAACGGGATCACCTCCGCCTCAACGGGAAGTACTGCTGTGGCAACACTGAATTTCTCGCGCGCCAGCACGACGATCGAGCGACCTTCGGGGGTTTCGTCGGCAAGGCTGGCCAGCAGGGCGGCTTCGGCCAATTCCGCAACACTCGCCCCGCCCACCGGCTTGAAATCACTCGCCTGCCGATCGCCAATGGTGATCGTGCCGGTCTTGTCGAGCAGCAGCGTATCGATATCGCCTGCGGCCTCGACCGCACGGCCTGACTTGGCGAGCACATTGAAGCGCACCAGCCTATCCATGCCGGCGATACCGATCGCCGAAAGCAACGCTGCAATTGTGGTCGGAATAAGGGTGATCAGCAACGCGGCGAGGATCGCGACGGGTATGCCGCCGCCGGCATAGGAGGCGAAACCCGGAATGGTCGCGACGGCGATCAGGAAGATGATCGTGAGGCCCACGAGCAGGATCGTCAGCGCGATCTCGTTCGGCGTCTTCTGGCGCTCGGCGCCCTCGACGAGCGCAATCATGCGATCGAGGAAGCCGTGGCCAGGATCGACAGTGATGCGGACCTTGATCTGATCCGATATCACCCGGGTGCCGGCGGTGACGGCGGAGCGATCACCGCCAGCTTCGCGGATGACGGGCGCGCTTTCGCCGGTGATCGCGGCCTCATTGACGCTTGCGACACCTTCGACCACCTCGCCATCGGCGGGGATGAGTTCCCCGGTGGCAACGAGAACGACGTCGCCGGCGCGAAGCTGGCTGGCGGCGACTTTCTGGCCGTTCTCGCGGGTTGCCGTAAGTTCGGCCTTGGTGGCGCGCAGCGAGGCGGCCTGCGCCTTGCCGCGCCCCTCAGCGAGGGCTTCGGCGAAATTGCCGAAGAGCACGGTCAGCCACAGCCAGAAAACAAGCTGGAGCTTGAACCCCGTGGCGAGGCTGTCGTGCCCTACGACCAGCAGGACGGTAAGCAGGGCCGCGACGACTGCGGTGGTGAACATCACCGGATTGCGGATCAGCTGGCGCGGGTCGAGCTTGCGAAACGCGTCCCCGATGGCCGGAGCAATCAGCTCTGCGGTGAACATGGATTTTGGTGCGGTGCGGCTCATTGGCGTTGCCCCGATCAGAAGAGTTGGCCGCGGATCATCGCGAGATGATCGGCGATGGGACCGAGCGCGAGGCTCGGCAGGAAGGTGAGGCCGCCCAGGATCAGGACGATGCCGACGAGCAGCCCGACCCAGAGCACACCGGTGGTCGGAAACGAGCCGGCGGATTCGGGCGTGTACTTCTTCGCCGCGAGACTGCCTGCGATCGCCAGCATCGGCACGATCATGAAGAAGCGGCCGAGCCACATCGCGACTCCGAGCAGCCCGTTGTAGAACGGCGTGCCGGCAGTGAGCCCGGCGAAAGCCGAGCCGTTGTTCCCGACCGCAGAGCTGAAGCCGTAGAGGATCTCCGAAAAGCCGTGCGGTCCCTTGTTCAGCGGTCCAGCGAGGCCGGCCGGCATAACCGATGCGATCGTCGTTCCGCCGAGGATGACGAGCGGCAGGACGGCGATTGCAAGCACCGCGAGCTTGACCTCGCGTCCCTCGATCTTCTTGCCGACATATTCGGGCGTGCGGCCCACCATCAGCCCAGCAACGAATACCGCGAGAATGGCGAACAGCAGGAAACCGTAAATGCCCGCACCGACGCCGCCGATCACGACCTCACCAAGCTGGATGTTGAACAGCGGGATCATGCCACCGAGCGCGGTGAAGCTGTCATGCATCGCATTGACCGCCCCGCACGAAGCTGCCGTCGTGATGACCGAGAAGAGCGCGGAAGCCACGATGCCGAACCGGACTTCCTTGCCCTCCATGTTACCCCCGGCAACGCCGAGGTTATGCAGCACCGGATTGCCCGCCGATTCCTGCCAATAGACCACGGTCACCCCGGCGAGGAAAATGATGATCATCGCTGAGAGGATCGCCCAGCCCTGGCGGGTGTTGCCGACCGCCTTGCCGAAGGTCCACGTCAGCCCGAAGCCGATCGCGAAGATCGACAGCATCTGGATCAGGTTCGTGAAGGCGTTTGGATTCTCGAACGGGTGGGCGCTATTGCCATTGTAGAAGCCGCCGCCGTTGGTGCCGAGCATTTTGATCGCTTCCTGAGACGCAACCGGCCCGAGCGCGAGGGTCTGCTTTGTGCCTTCCAACGTCGTCACTACCGCAGACTGGTCAAGGGTCTGGGGAACACCGTTGGCGATCAGAACGATGGCGTAGACGAAGCAAATCGGCAGCAGCAGATAGATTGTGATCCGTGTGACATCCGCCCAAAAATTGCCGATCGTCGATGCCGAGCGCCGGGCAAAACCACGGAATAACGCGAAAGCCAGCGCAATTCCGGTCGCGGCGGACAGAAAGTTCTGAATGGTAAGGCCCAGCATCTGACTGAGGTTCGACAGGGCCGCTTCACCCGAATACCATTGCCAATTGGTATTGGTGGTGAAGCTTATCGCCGTGTTGAACGCACCGTCGGCGCCAATGCCGGAATATCCGGCCTGATTGAGCGGCAACACCCCTTGCAGCCTTAGAACGGCGTAAGTGAAAAGCGCCAATACGGCATTGAACAGCAGCATATGCACCGCGTAGCGGCGCCAGCTCTGCTCGGCATCCGGATCGATGCCCGACAGCTTGTAGAAGCCGCGCTCAATGGGGCCGAGCACGGCGTGAAGCGGCGTCCTGCGCCCTTCGTAGAGCGCGAACATCCACATGCCCATCGGCTTGGTGAGCGCGACGAGAATGGCGACAAAAGCAATGATGAGGATCCAGCCCTGTATGGTCATGGTCGGTCCGATCAGAATCGTTCGGGCCGGACGAGCACGGCCACGAGGTAAAGGAGAAGGCCAGCCGCGGTGATCGCCGCGAGCCAGAGATCGATGGTCATGAGCAGATCCTCACGCGTTATCGCAGAGGCGGACATAGGCCAGCGTCGCCGCCAGCAGTCCCACCATGATTGAAAGCCAAAGCAGGTCGTCCATCAGCGTTCCCCCGAGCTTGCCGCCGATCGCGGCGGCATGGTGATTGGATGTACGCATACGGGCCAATCGGCGGTGCCAAGGCGATTCGGACGCTTGGCGCCGCGACCAGGAACGATGCCTGTCATATTGCGCGGCGGCGCCTTATACGTATTGCTCCCAGCACACATAGCGATCCCACATGCGTGATTTGCCTCCCCGCCACGACGGCGGGAGGGATTATCACGCCGGCAATTAGGGCTGCTTCGCGTAGCAATGCGAGACGCAAGGGCGGGACGGCGCATATGTTTTTCGTAGGTTTTCCATCGATTTCGACAAACACCACCCGCGCAGCGCTGACGGGTTTGCGCAAGAAGGGCCATATGATCACCGCCGGCAAAGTCGATGGCGTGACCGTCTACCGCATCCAGCCGGGCGCATGACCATGGCGAGGCTGGACGATCAACTGGCTGCGCTGGCGACGATGTCGCCGGCGCAGCTGCGCGCAAGCTGGCGCGAAACGTTCCGAGCGCAAGCACCTGAACTGAGCACGCAACTGCTAGCGCTCGGCGTCGCCTACCATCTGCAGGAGCGTGTCCATGGCGGGTTGTCGAGCGCCCAGGCTCGCGTGCTGGCGCGGCCATGCCCATCACGTGCTGATCCGTGACGATGGTTACGTGTATCGCGAGCGACACTACCGCTCGCTCATAGAGATCGCGCGCACCATCACCGGCACCAGCTGGTCCGGCCCGCGCTTCTTCGGACTCAGGGCAAAACGTCGTGGCTAGCCGCAAGCCCGAACAGATCGAGCGCCGGTCGATCCGCTGCGCCCTCTATACTCGCAAATCGACCGAAGAAGGCCTCGACCACGAGTTCAACAGCCTCGATGCGCAGCGGGAGGCCTGTGCTGCCTACATCTTGAGTCAGCGTTTGCGCGGGTACTTTGGCACACGGCGCGCAGGACAGAAATGCTCCGAAACTGCGGACTGCGTGGCGCCCCCGGAGAGACTCGAACTCCCGACCTGCGGTTTAGGAAACCGTCGCTCTGTCCTGCTGAGCTACGGGGGCGTCGGCGCGTGGTTAGCCAGCGCGTCGTGCCGGGTCAATTGTCGGCGCGGGGAGGACGGACGGGAAAGGGCAGGGGCGCCACCGGCACGCCATCCTCGACAAGTCCCTTGGCTTCCTCCGGCGTGGCCTGGCCGTGGATCGCGCGATGCTCGGTTTCGCCCAGATGTATCGCGCGCGCTTCGTCCGCGAAGCGATCGCCGACCCAGTCCGATTTTTTCAGCATTTCGGTTTGCGCTTCGGCAAGCGCGCGCAGCATCTCCTTGACCTGCTCCGGCGCAGGGCCTTCGCTCGTCATCGGTACCGCCTTGCCCTTGGCCGGCGCGGGCAATGTCTGCTGATTGCCCTTCAGGCCAAGGCGCGGAGCCATCACCGCCTTTTCGACCTCGATGGACTCGCACATCGGGCAGGTCACCAGACCACGCTCCCGCTGCGATTCATAATCCTCGGTCGATCCGAACCATGCTTCGAATATATGGCCATTCTTGCAGCCGAGATCGAATACGATCATGCGCCGGCGCCCTCGATCAGCTCGACGGCGCCGATCGGCCGGCGATGCTGGAGAGCCGGGATGCGCGCGCGCACCTCGGTCGTGCGTTCCGCGACGATTTCAGCATATCCCAGTCCTGTTTTGTCTTCCATGTCGAGTATCACGTCTCCCCAAGGATCGATCACAAGCGAATGGCCATAGGTCGATCGGCCATCCTCATGCTGCCCGTTCTGCGCCGCCGCGATCACCCAGCAGCCTGCCTCGATGGCGCGGGCGCGCAGCAGGATGTGCCAATGTGCCTGCCCGGTCGGCACGGTGAAAGCGGCCGGGATTGACAGCATTGTCGCGCCTGCGTCGCTCAGCGCCCGATACAGGTCCGGGAAACGGAGATCGTAGCAGATGGACAAGCCGAGCCTGCCCCAGGGCGTATCGACCGCGATTGCTCGTTCGCCGGGCGCATAGGCAGCGGATTCCCGCCAAGTTTCGCCCGTCGGCAGATCGACGTCGAACAGATGGATCTTGTCGTAGCGTGCCCGGATCGCGCCCCCGGCGTCGATCACGAAGCCGCGATTGACGAGGCGGCCGTCACGCTCTCCGCGCAACGCAAGCGACCCGAGGTGAACCCAGAGCCCCGCCTTCGCCGCAGCATCGCGCACCGCCGCGAGGACGCGATCTTCGCTCTCCGTGACAATCGCTGCCGATGCACGCGTGCGGTTTCGGTCGAGCAGGCCGCTCATTTCCGGCGTGAACAGCATTTCGGCGCCTGCCGCGCCGGCGTCCGCGATCGCGGACGCAAGAAATGCCGCGTTTGGCGCCGGATCGATGCCGGTACAGGCCTGGAGGATCGCCGCGTGCATCAGGCCAGCAGGAGCAGGTCCAGCTTGCCGGCGCGATCCAGCTCGGCAAGCTCGTCGGAACCGCCTATATGTTGGCCATCGATGAAAATCTGCGGCACTGTAAAGGCACCGTTGGAGCGTTCGAGCATCTCGCTGCGCTTAGGGCCGCCCAGGCTTATGTCAAATTCCTGGAATTCCGCGCCCTTGGACGCGAGCAGCGACTTGGCCCGTGTGCAATAGGGGCAGAACATCTTCGTATATATCTCGACCGTCGCCATCCGGCTTTCATCCTGCTGCTTGCTTACTCAGTTGTTATCGCGACAAGCCATTGTCAATGTCGCGAACGACCCGGGCCCAGCAGCAAACGCGCACGCTGGCGGCGCCGGCCCGCTTGAGCGCAGCCGCGCAGGCGTTGGCGGTGGCGCCAGTGGTGTAGACGTCATCGATCAGGATGAATTTGCCATTTTTCACCTGATCGGCCTGACGCGGATCGACCTTGAATGCGCCGCGAACGGCTTTCCTGCGTTCCGCCGGCCCAAGCCCGCGCAAGATCGGGGTTGCCTTCGTCCGTTTGATAAGATCCGGGTTGAAGGAATGCCCCGTCTCGCGCGCCAGTGCGCGCATTATCAACGCGGCCTGGTTGTAACCCCTCCGCCACAGGCGCCAGCGATGCAGCGGCACGGGCGTCAGGATGACATCGTCTTCGGCCAGCAGCCTGCGCATCTGCCGCGCCAGTGTTTTGGCGATTCCCGGCCGTCCGCCATATTTGAGCTTGAGCGCAAGCTGTCGGGCAATTTCGCCATAGGCGACAGCCGCGGTCATGCCGTCGATGGCGGGCGGATCGGCCAGGCAGGCGGCGCAATGGGCCTCCGGCCCCGGATCGAGCGCGAATGGCTCGCCACAGCTTCGGCAGGCGGGACCGCTCAGGAAATCGAGCTTCTGCCAGCAATCGGTACAGAAAAGATGATCGTCCAGCGCAATGATGCCACACGCCGGGCACCGTGGAGGCAAAGCGAGATCGAGCGCGAAACGAAAGGGCCGCAGCGTAAAAGAGAGAAGAATGCGCGCCATTGATGGCATGCCGCCTTGTCCCCGGCATTTCATCGCGGCACAAGCCCCGCATGACCGCGCCAGAGATTTTCAACCGCCGAATCCGCCGGCTCCGGCGTGATCGCGCGGTCGCTCGTTTTAGTGAGCACGCCTTTTTGTTCGATCATTTCGCGGATGGAATTCTCGAGCGGCTGGACAGCGTGCGGCGAACCTTCTCGCGTGCGCTTGATCTTGGTTGCCACGACGGTCGCCTCGGCCGGGCACTCGAAATGCGTGGGATCGAGGTTGTCTCGGCGGATGCCGGCCTCGGCTTTGCCCGCGCGGCCGGAGGCATTCAATGCGATGAGGATCGCCTTCCTTTCGCCGACGGAAGCTTCGATCTGGTCGTGTCGGCCGGGGTGGCCGATCAGATCAACGATCTTCCCGGATCGCTTGCCTTGATCAGACGCGCATTGAAGCCCGATGGCCTGTTCCTGGCGGGCTTTCCGGGAGCAGGCAGCCTGCCGCTGCTGCGCCGGGCGATTATCGATGCCGATTTGGCGAATGGCGGCGCGGTGGGATCGCGCATGCATCCGATGATCGATGTGCGCGCGGCTGGCGATCTGCTTGCGCGGGCGGGCTTCGCGCTCCCGGTTGCCGATGGCGAGCGGCTGACGGTTCGCTATTCCAGCCCGCTGGGGATTTTCACTGACCTGCGCGGGATGGCGATGACGAACATGCTCGACGATCAGCAAAGGCAATCGCTGGGGCGATCCCGGCTCCACGCGATTGTCGAGGGGCTTGCCATGCAGGCCGACGGGGACGGCAAGATTCCGGAAAGCTTCGAGCTGATCTTCATGACTGGCTGGGCACCGGCACCGGACCAGCCCCGGCCCGCGCTGCGCGGAAGCGGAACGCGTTCGCTTGCTTCGGCCTTGCGCCCGCCTCATCCCTAAATAAGCGCGTCGAGCAGCCCAATCAGCGGGATGTCCGCCGGAGGCATCGGCAGATCGTGGAGCTGGTTCGGACGGACCCACCGCAGGGCCGCCGCATCCAGCGCCCGCGGCATTCCTGTCCATTTTCGGCATGCATACAGCAGCAGCAAGAGCTGACCGCCCTGGTCGCGGGGCGCGGTGCCGAAGCCGGCAGGCGCCAGGCAGGCGGTTTCGGTCTCGATCCCGAGCTCTTCAGCGAGCTCGCGTACCAGCGCCGCTTCCGCCGTTTCGCCCTGCTCGATCTTGCCGCCGGGGAATTCCCATAGCCCTGCCATCGGACGGCCAGGCGCGCGTTGCTGGACGAGTACGCGGCCGTCCCCATCCACGAGCGCCGCCGCGACGATCACCAGCAAGTCCGACATGTCACCCCGCCAAAAGACAGATTTTGTTAACCCCGGCGGTGTACTCCGACGCTGGGGACTCCCATGATCGGGCGCATAATATGCTGAAGCGGCTTCGCAAGCTCAAAGGTGATCACGACGGTGCGACGGCGGTCGAATATGGCCTGATTCTGGCGCTGGTGGTGCTCGCCGCCATGGGAGCGATCGTGGGCCTTGCGGGTACAACCATCGAGATGTGGGGCAATGTCGCCACCAAGATCGACAACGCCTGATCGCCACTTGACGTTACCGGCGCGTTCATCATCATTCTGCTTTCCATTAAAACTTTAGAAACTCCTTGGCTCTAATTCTTGCTTTGCTTGCCCGACCTTCAACAGGGTCCGGCCGGCCGGGAACACGAGAAGTTGGACGTTGAACAAGGAGATTATCATGCAGTTCATTCGTAACATTCTGAAGAATTCCAAGGGCGCGACTGCCATTGAATATGGTCTGATCGCCGCTCTCATCGCCGTGGCCGCGATCAGCGCGATGACCACGCTCGGTGGCAAGGTCAGCAAAACCTTCAATAACGTTGCGACCAATCTGGTCCAGTAATTTAGACCTAGCGAGAAAGACGGCGGCGCCAAACACCGCCGTCTTTTTTGTATTTAGCCCAGCACCACCAGTTTGACCTTGTCGCCCGGCCTGAGCCGTGTCTCGGCCGTGAGGCCGTTGAGCGCGAGGAAGCGCTCCATCCGGTAGCTTGAATAGGCCATGCGATTGGCGAGGCTGGTGAGCGTATCCCCGGATTTCACCTCCACCACCTGAATGCGGCGCGGCTTGACGCTGGCGGACTCGCTCTCGCCGATCCGCCGGAAGCTGTCGACCAGCGGCACGAACGCTCCCAGCCCGCTCCCCTGCGCCGTGATCGTTACGAAATGATAGGCGATGTCCGGGGCGAAGCGATAGGCGAACACGGTGACGTCGACCGGGCCGGACTGGCTGTTGGCGCGCGCCACAGCATAGGATGCATCGATACCATTGACCGTGGTCGAGCGGATATCGCCATGCTCGACCCGCGTCTTGCCGCCGCCCAGCGCCTGGAAGACCTTGTCCACATAACCATCAAGCCCTTCCCCGCCGATCTTGCCGCCCTGGAACTGGGCTTGGCCGCCTGATCCCGAGACTGAAACGGCAGTGGGGCTATTGGCGATGGCGTAACCCTGCGGCGCCGTGAAAGCCAGTTTGAGTTCCGGATGCTTGAAGTTCTGGCCATCGATGATGCCCTGGCGCGGATCGTCATCATAGCGCACGCCATCGATCGCGGCGAGGAACGCCTCGCGGTTCCGGATACCTTTGCCTTGACCTGCGCTCACGGCCTGCGCCTGCTTCCGGGCACGGGCGACGCGGTCCGCCGTATTGGGATGGGTGCTGGCCCAGCTCGGCACCGCATTGGCGTCCTTTCCGGCCAATTGCGCATCGACCACTGCCATGGCGTTGAGCTTCGTCAGCATGTCGGCGGCGGCATAGGGATCATAGCCTGCGCCCTTGAGATAACGAATGCCGAGATCGTCTGCCGCATATTCCTGCGTGCGTGAAAAGCGCAGCGTATAAAGCTGCGCCCCATAGCCGGCGATCTGGCCAAGCTCGGAACTGCCGGTGAGGACACCCACCCCTGCGGCGAGGATGCTTCCCAATGTTGATGTGCTGTTACGCTTGTTCGAATGGCGGGCGGCAACGTGGCCGATCTCATGGCCGAGCACGGAGGCAAGCTCCGCCTCGTCGTTCATCAACGCCAGCAATTGGCGGGTAACATAGACATAGCCGCCCGGAATCGCGAAGGCATTGTTCACGGGCGAATCGAGCAGCGTCACCGTGAAATCGCGCTCGGAGTTGGAGAGGCCGGATTGCAGCGCGATCCGCTTGCCGACCTTTTCCACATAGGCGGCCTGCGGCCCGCGATAGGCTCCGCCAAACTGTTGCAGCAGCTCGGGATGCGCTTTCGCTCCTTGCGCCTTGTCGCTGGCCGAGATGCTCCTGACCTGTTGCGCCGGGGCGAGCGTAGGCGTCGATAGCGCCAAGCTCGCTGTGGCGGCGATGATCAGCTGTTTCATGGCGCTTTGCTCTCCCTGCTTGCTGAAACCGAACCTAACCAAATTCGGTTCCGAAACGAAGATGAACAGATCGTAGTTTTCCATTCATGCAACGTAACGATCTTCTGCCCGTTGCATGAGGCGGAGTTTGAAAGGAGTTACCCATGCGCAAGATCGTTCTCGCCGCGGCACTGGCCGCCGTGGTCGCGCCGATGGCGCCCACTTTTGCCGATCCGCCGCCTTGGGCGCCAGCGCATGGCCGCCGGGCGAAGGATCACGATCGCGGCGATTGGCGGGATTATAAACGGTACGACTATAACCGCGCCGATCCGCGTTATGGCGGCTATTATGCCGACCGCTATTATCGCGACGATCGGTCTTACAAGGCGCGCCGTCTCGGCCCTAACGATCGTATCTACCGTGGACGCGACGGCCGCTATTATTGCCGACGCAACGACGGCACCACCGGCCTGATCATCGGTGGCGTCGCGGGTGGCGTGCTCGGCAATGCGATCGCTCCGGGCGGTTCCAAGACGCTGGGCACCATCCTGGGCGGCGGCGTGGGCGCGCTACTCGGGCGCTCCATCGATCGAGACGGAATAAGCTGCCGATAACCGCATTGAATGGTCGGCGCCGGTTTTGATTTCGGTCAATTACATCCAGTGCCGTCGGTCGCACGATCCCTCCTTGCAATTCAGGGAGGACATCATGTTCGCGTTCGTCGGCAATAATTATCCTCAGATGGTGGTCGTTGCGATGGCGATTTTCGCCGGGGCCCTTTTCTCGGTCAGTGTGATCGAGTCGCTGAAACGCGGTCGGCAAGACCGATCGAACTGATGGATGACGAGTTCGGGCGAATTATCCCCGTTTGCACGTATCGGAGGTCGTGAGGGCGTTTCGGCGGTCGCCAACGCATTCTACGATATTATCGACCGTGACCCGGCTTTTTCGGAGTTGCGAAGGATGCATGCGGAGGACCTCCGACCCATGCGGGACTCGCTCGCGGGTTTCCTTAGCGGGTGGATGGGTGGCCCTCGCGATTGGTTCGTCGCCAATCCCGGCAAATGCATGATGTCCCTGCACGGGGAGCTACCGATCAGCAAGGCAACCGCCGATCAATGGCTGTTGGCAATGAAGGCCGCCCTGCGAGCTGCCCATGTCGATTCGGAACTCGCGGAGATGTTGAATGATGCATTCGGCCGAATGGCGGGCGCCATGGCCCGCATGGCGGTTTGACCGCGAAGCCTATCCTGCCAGACCCGCCAACGTAGCTAGGCCAAGGAACGAGAAAAAGCCCATTACGTCCGTCATCATTGTGACGAACACGGCAGACGATACGGCGGGATCGACCCCCGAGCGATCAAGCGCGATAGGGACGAAGACGCCCGCAAGGCCAGCGACGAGATTGTTGATGATCATCGCCATGGCGATTACCCCTGCCAACGTCGCATTGCCGTAGAGCAGCCATGTGCCGGAGCCGATTAGTATACCTAGCGTTGCTCCGTTCGCACCTGCGATGCGGAACTCCCTGACGATCATCCGGATTGTGTTGGAACTGGTGATCTGATTCGTCGCCAGGGCGCGCACGACAACCGCCAGCGTCTGTGTTCCCGCGTTGCCTCCCATGCCGGAGACGATCGGCATGAGCACCGCCAGCAAGGCGAAGCGCGCGATCTCACCCTGGAAGAGGCCCACCACCGAGGCGGCGACGATGGCGGTGCCGAGATTGACGATCAGCCAGGTCAGCCGGGACCGCACTGTGAGCGCGATCGGCTCGTTGATGTCGCCGTCGCCCGCGCCGGACAGCCTCAGGATATCTTCGCCTGCCTCTTCCTGGATGATGTGTACGACGTCATCGACAGTTATCATCCCGACCAGCCGGCCCGCCTGGTCCACCACCGCAGCGGAAATCAGCGCGTATTTCTGGAAGCGCAGCGCCACCTCCTCCTGGTCCATGTCGACCGGAATGAGGGTCTGCTCGCGCTGCATCACGTCGGCGATCGCGATCGAACGGGGCGTGCGCAGTATCCAGCTGAGTTTGCAAGTGCCGACCGGCTTATGGCCCGGCTCGACGACGAAGATTTCCCAGAAGTCGGTCGTCAAATCTTCGTTGCTGCGCAGATAATCCAGCACATCGCCGACCGTCCAGTGCTCGGGTACCGCGATCAGGTCGCGCTGCATCAGGCGGCCTGCGGATTCCTCCGGATAGGACAGCGCTTCCTCGATCGCGGCGCGATCGTCGGGGGCGAGCGCGCGCAATACCTCGCGCTGTTCGTCCGCATCGAGTTCCTCGATGATCGCAACGGCATCATCGGTATCGAGCTGGGTGGCAAGCTCGGCCACCTGATGAGGAGCCAGCGCTTCTATCAGCTCGTCGCGTACCCACTCGTTCATCTCGGCGAGCACGTCGCCGTCCAGCATTTCGGCCAGCGCGGACGCAAGCGGGCGCCGTGCGTCCGACGGCGCGAGCTCAAAGAGGTCGGCAATGTCGGCCGGATGAAGCGGCGTCACCAGCTCGCGCGCGGCTTCGATCTCGCCAACCTCGACATGATCGATGACGGCCTGGACGAATTCCGGCGTCAGCCGGTCCTCGCCGTCGTGGCTGCTGCGGTGCTTGGGCTGGCTCTGCTCGGACGAAAGTTCGGCGGTGTCCTCGTCGATCTCGCTCATGCAGCCGCTTTCTCGAGCTTGGGTGGTGTAGTCGGCGGCGACCCTAGATGTCCGTTGGGCCTTTGTCAGCCTATTCCATGGCCATCGGTTCCATGCGGGCGGAGGGATCCTTCTGGGTCCGCAGGAATATGGTCAGGGGGATAAGCGCGAAGGTCATTACCGACATCAACCAGAAGGAATCGAGATAGGTGATCATCATCGCCTGGCGGTTCACCTGCTGGTCGACCAGCGTCAATGCCGCATCGGTCGGAACTCCGAACTGCTCCATAAGTCCGCCTTGCAGAAACGGGAAGCGGATGACGCTCAGTTCACCACTCAAGTCGGAATGGCTGACCTGAAGGTTCCGCGCAGCCAGAGCCATGAACATCGAGATCGCGATCGAGCCGCCGATGTTGCGGGAAAGGCTCCAGACGGCGGCGCCGCTGGTGCGCAGGGCCGGCGGAAGGGTAGCGAACGCGAGCAAGTTCATAGGCAACATGATGAAGCCAAAGCCAAGCCCCTGGATCAGCCCGGTGATGATAATCGGCCGCTCATCCATTTCAAGCGAGAAACCCGTCATCATCCATTGGGAGCCTGCTATCAGCAACATTCCGCTCGCGACGAGAATCCGGGGGTCGACTTTCTGGACGAGACGCGCCGCGAGGAACATCGAAAACATCATCGCGAACCCACGCGGCATCACCATGAGGCCGGCGTGGGTCGTGGTGTACCCGAACAGGGTCTGCAGCATGGGTGGCAGCAGCACCGATGCCGCCAAGAGAACACCCATCGAGACCAGGAAAAAAAGATTGGCCAGCATGAAGTTCCTGTCGCGAAACAATTGGACTGGAAGCAGCGGATTGCGAGCCGTCATGGTATGAACGCCAAACATCCAGATCATTGTCGCGGTGATACCGATTTCGATGATGATCTCCGGTGAATCCAGCCAATCCAGTTGCGTGCCGCGATCCAGCGCAAGCTGCATCGCGCCCAATCCCAGCGCGAGCAGGCTGAATCCCATCAAATCGAACGGCATCTTCGGCAGGCGGGTTTTTGGCAGCAGAGTCCAGATGCCCGCAAGCCCGAAGATGCCGACCGGGATGTTGATGAAAAATACCCAGCGCCAGTTATAGGCATCGGTCAGGATACCGCCAAGTACGGGGCCCAGGATTGGCGCCACCATAACCCCCGTTCCCCATATGGACATCGCTTTGGCGCGCTCCTTGTCGGAATAGACGTCAAGCATGACCGCCTGCGACAATGGGCTGATAAAGGCGCCGAATATGCCCTGCGCGAAACGGGACGCGACCATCATTTGCAGGGATATGGCTAGCCCACACATTATCGATGCCACCGTAAAACCGCCGATGGCGATCGACATGAGATTGCGCCGCCCGATACGGGTTTCAAGCCAACCCGTCATCGGTGTCGCGACGGCCGCCGCGACGATGTAGGACGTCAATACCCAGGATATGGTATCTGGCGCGGCGCCCAGCGCGGCCTGCATATGCGGCAGGGCCACGTTCGCGATCGTCGAATCCAGAACCTGCATCAGCGTGCCGACCATCACGACGATCGTCAGCGCAAGGCGCCTTCTGGGAGACATTGGAAAGGCAGCCCGCATGTCCCCGCACCTAAGCCCTCCGGCGCGGGCTTTCAATCGTGTCCAGTATTTCTATATCCGTGGTGATGACCTCACCCTACATCCTCTCAGTGCTCGACCAGTCGCCCATACCGGAAGGCTCGACATCGGCTGATGCGCTGGCCAATACGCTCGATCTTGCGCGGCTCTGCGACGGGCTGGGCTATCATCGCTACTGGCTGGCTGAACATCATGCGTCGCCGGGCGTTGCCGGTGCGGCGCCGGAGGCGCTTATCGGGCCGGTCGCATTGCAGACCCGGCATATGCGGATCGGTTCGGGCGGGATCATGCTGCCGCATTATTCGCCGTTCAAGGTGGCTGAAACATTCCGGCTTCTGGCCGCGCTGGCGCCGGGCCGGATCGATCTGGGCCTCGGCCGCGCGCCCGGTACGGATGGCCGCACGGCGTTCGCGCTGCAACGGGACAGAAGCCGCATGATGCCGAATGAATTCCCGGAGCAGCTTGCCGAGCTTCTGGCCTATCTGGGCAACAGCATGCCGGAAGATCACGCATTCGCAAGCCTGGGCCAGACCTTGCCGTCGGGCGGGCAGGGCGCGCCCGCACCATGGCTGCTGGGCTCGTCGATGGATTCGGCGATCTGGGCCGCTGAAACAGGTCTGCCATATTGCTTCGCCGACTTCATCAATTCTGACGGCGCGGCGATGACCCAGGTCTATCGGCGCCGGTTCCAACCCTCGCCCTGGCTCAAGGAGCCCTATGTCGCGGTCGCGTTATGGGCGATCGCCGCGCCATCGCGGGAAGAAGCGGAAATGCTGGCTGCGCCTGCTGCGATGATGTTCCATTTTCTTTTTCAGGGGCAGCTCATTCCCGTGCCAAGCGTCGATCAGGCGCTGGACTGGCAGCGCAACACGGGAGGCGGGATGCGCCGTAACCGTCGTCAGGCGCTCGGCACGCCACAGCAGGTGCGTGGGGAGCTTGATGAAGCCGCTCGGCTGTATGGCGCTGACGAAGTGTTCCTGGTGAACATCATGCATGACCACCAGACCCGGCGGCGCAGCTACGCGCTGATCGCGGAGGAATATGGGCTGGCGCGCCGGCCCGAAGCCGCCTAAGTCGCCCAATCTTTTGCATCAGGAGGATGAAATGGCCGATAATCCCGAAGATACCTTGCTGCTGGCGCTCGACGGCGGCGAGGTGACGATCCGCCTCCGCCCGGATCTCGCGCCCCAGCACGTCGCCCGCATCAAGGAGCTTGCGCGGGAGGGGTTTTACGATGGGGTTATCTTCCATCGTGTGATCGACGGCTTCATGGCCCAAGGCGGTGATCCGACCGGGACCGGTATGGGAGGATCTGAAAAACCCGATCTGCCGGCCGAGTTCTCCGCTGAACCGCATGTCCGGGGTGTTTGCTCGATGGCGCGAACCAGCAATCCCAACAGCGCCAACAGTCAGTTCTTCATTTGCCTCGACGATGCGACCTTTCTCGATCGTCAGTATACGGTCTGGGGTGAAGTGGTCGAAGGCATGGAGCATATCGACGCGATCCCCAAGGGCGAACCACCGCGCAATCCCGGCAAGATCGTCTCCGCCAAGGTCGCTGCAGACGCCTGAACGGCCGCTTTAGTTGGGCAGTGTTTCGAACAGCCAGTCGTGAAAGATTTTCACGGCGCGATTTGAAAGCGCGCTGCGGCGGCAGGCGAACCAGTAGCTCTGCGGGCTCACCACATGGCTGTCGGAAAGCAGGACGAGGCGATCATCCTGCGCTGCCGCCAGATGCCCGTCGAGCATGAACGCTACACCAAGCCCGGCAGCGGCGGCGTCAAGGATGAGTTGTCCTGAATCGAAATAGTCGATCGTCAGCGGCTCGAGATCGGGCATGCCCACCGATTCTCGCCAGCTGTCGAAGCCGTCGCGCAAATCGTTGTGAAGCAGCACCGTCAGCCGCGTGATGTCCTGCGGCTTGAAAGCGCCGCCCAGGTCCGCCGCCAACGAGCGTCCGGCAATCAGCACGATCTGCCCCCGATTGATCTCGCGTGCATAAAGGCCGGCATCGACGTCGCGTACCAACACCACGGCGGCATCAATACCGTCGTTGAGTCTCGCTAACCCGTTGATGGTGGTGTTCATGTCAACGTGCAGATCTGGGTAGCGCGCGCGCAGATCAGCCATGAGGGGCATCAATCGCTGCGATGCAAAAAGTGGAGGGACTGACAAACGCAGTCTCAAAATCTCGCGTTCCCCCCCGGTCGAAATCTCTATCGCATCGCTTAACATATCCAGTGCCGGTGCGATTCGGCCGAGCAGCTTTTCTCCATCCGCGTTGAGCACCATGGCCTGGTGCCGACGGTCGAATAATGGCATGCCGACAAAGCGCTCAAGTGCCTGTACGCGCCGACTAAGTGCTGGAGAAGATAGAGAAAGTCTTTCGGCGGCAGCTTTTACCGAGCCCTCGCGAGCAACCTGGATAAAAGCCTCGATTGACGTGAGAGGGGGCAAACGCCGCACGCTCGAGTTCCTCCTTATATCGCCAAGAATATCTGCCGATAGCGCCGGTTACGACCTGAGAGTTTGCGACTCAATCTTAATAGGATGGATTGCGCAATTTGCAACGTCAAATGCGCATTTCGCATTTGCAGGATATCCTTCGCAGATGCACAACGAAATTGCCTTTCAGGCATCCTCTCCTAAAACTTCCAGGGCCGGGCAACCGGCCCTTTTTTTTGTTCTTCGCCAACCAGTTCCATTTTTTCGGGTTCGGGGATCGAATTCCGCTCCAAAGCTCTTATGTCTCCCGGATGGGGCAGGAGAGTCGAAATGGCCGATAGCGAAAACCCGGTAAGGCGGCTGCAAGTCGCCAATGCGCGTCCTGAAGACGCGGGACGCGGGCTTGCGCGCCTGTCTCGGGCGGTCATGTCATCGCTCGGCCTGCTTGAGGGCGACATTATCGAAATCGTCGGCAAGCGCGCCACGCCCGCTCGCGCCGTGTTGTCCTATGCCGAAGATGAGGGCCTGGAGATCCTGCGTCTGGACGGTCTCCAGCGCGCCAACGCCGGCATCGGTTCGGGTGATTTCGTCGAGATCCGCAAGGCTGAATCGAAGCCGGCCACGCGCGTCGTTTTCGCGCCGGCACAGGAGAATCTTCGCCTGCAAGGTTCCGCCAACGCGCTCAAGCGCACCTTCGGCATGCGCCCGTTGACTACCGGTGACGTTGTCGCGACCGCCGGCCAGCAGCGCGTCGACCGCTCGGATATGCCGCCGGCACTGTCGCAGATGCTCAACGCGCCGGCCTATGCCCTGCAGGAAATCCGCCTCTCGGTGGTCGCGTCCAGCCCCAAGGGCATCGTTCACATTACCGAAGAGACCGAAGTCGAATTGCGCCCCGAATATGAGGAAGCGCGCGAGAGCCGCCGTGCTGACGTCACCTATGACGATCTCGGTGGCCTCGGCACGACGATCGATCAGGTGCGTGAGATGGTCGAGCTGCCGCTCCGCTATCCGGAGCTGTTCCAGCGGCTCGGCGTCGATCCTCCCAAGGGCGTGCTGCTCCACGGCCCGCCCGGCACCGGCAAGACCCGCCTCGCCAAGGCGGTCGCCAATGAAAGCCACGCCGAGTTCTTCCACATCGCCGGGCCGGAGATCATGGGCTCCGCTTATGGCGAGAGCGAGAAGCGGCTGCGCGAACTCTTCGAGAATGCGGCCAAATCGGCACCATCGATCATCTTCATCGACGAGATCGACTCGATCGCCCCCAAGCGCGCGCAGGTCACCGGCGAGGCCGAGAAGCGTCTGGTTGCCCAGCTCCTGACGCTGATGGATGGCCTTGAGGCGCGCCAGAACACGGTCGTCATCGCCGCCACCAACCGTCCTGAGGCGATCGACGAGGCGCTGCGCCGCCCCGGCCGCTTCGATCGCGAGATCGTTGTCGGCGTGCCGGACGAGCGTGGTCGCCGCGAGATCCTGGGCATCCACACCCGCGGCATGCCGCTCGGCGACAAGGTCGATCTCGACGAGCTAGCCCGCACCACCTACGGCTTCGTCGGTGCCGATCTCGCCGCGCTTGCCCGCGAGGCGGCGATCGAGGCGGTCCGCCGGATCATGCCCCAGCTCAATCTGGAGGAAGGCACGGTTCCGCCCGAGGTGCTCGAAACCTTGTCGGTGACGCGCGAGGATTTCCTCGGCGCACTCAAACGGGTGCAGCCCTCCGCGATGCGCGAGGTGATGGTGCAGGCGCCGAACGTCAGCTGGTCCGACGTCGGCGGTCTGGATGAAGCGCGCGAGAAATTACGCGAGGGCGTCGAGCTGCCGCTCAAGGACCCGGAGGCATTCCGGCGGCTGGGCATCCGCCCGGCCAAGGGCTTCCTGCTCTATGGCCCGCCCGGCACCGGCAAGACCCTGCTGGCCAAGGCGGTCGCGCGCGAGGCGCAGGCCAATTTCATCGCCACCAAGTCAAGCGACCTCCTTTCGAAATGGTATGGCGAGAGCGAGCAGCAGATCGCGCGCCTCTTCGCCCGCGCCCGCCAGGTCGCGCCGACAGTGATCTTCATCGATGAGCTGGACTCACTGGTGCCGGCGCGGGGCGGTGGCCTCGGCGAGCCGCAGGTCACGGAACGCGTGGTCAACACCATTCTCGCCGAGATGGACGGGCTTGAGGAATTGCAGTCGGTCGTCGTGATCGGCGCGACCAACCGGCCGAATCTGGTCGATCCGGCGCTGCTGCGGCCAGGCCGCTTCGACGAGCTGATCTATGTCAGCGTGCCCGATTATGGCGGCAGGCTGCGCATCCTCGGCATCCATGCCGCAAAAATGCCGCTTGCCGCCGACGTCGATCTCGAAAGCCTGGCGCGGCGTACCGAACGCTTCACCGGCGCGGATCTGGAGGACCTCGCGCGGCGGGCGGGCTTGATGGCGTTGCGCGAGTCCTTGCAGGCCAAGGAAGTCACCGCCGCTCATTTCGAAGCGGCGTTGGCGGAGACACGCGCATCGGTGACGCCAGAGATCGAGCGCGAATATGAGCAGATGGCAGCCCGGCTCAAGCAGGATTCGCTGGCGATCGTTCCGATCGGCTTCGTCGCGCCCGGCATGCTCAAGCCACGGGAAACACAGCCCGACGATTGAGCCGAAACGACACGGAACCAGACCGATTCCCGACCGTATCGCTTACGGCGCCGCTTGCGTTTGGGCTCGCCTTTTGCCAACGCAGTGTCGGACGGAGCCCAACAGGGAGCATAATGACCATGTCGATCGGCGAGACTGCCCTGAAACAACGCCGCAAGCTTCGTCTGCCAAAGCTCGATCACGTCCCGATCGCTTTGTTCTTCCGGGAATTCTGCAAGCATCCGACCATGATCGGATCGATCATCCCTTCCTCGGACAAGCTGATCGACAAGATGCTTTCCAGGATCGACTGGGACGACACGCGCGTGTTCGTTGAATATGGCCCCGGCGTGGGCACCTTTACGCGCCCGATCCTTGACCAGCTCGCGCCCGATGGAACCTTGATCGCCATTGACACCAATCGGGATTTCATTCGCCATCTCGAACAGACGATCGACGATCCGCGGCTGATCCTCGTCAACGGTTCGGCTGCCGACGTGGGCGCCATTCTCGCGCGCCATGGCTTCGAATCCGCCGATTATGTCCTGTCAGGGCTGCCATTCTCGACGTTGCCGCCCGGCGTCGGCCCGGCGATCATGCGTGAAACGCATTCGATTCTGCGGCCTGGCGGCGCGTTCGTGATCTATCAATATGCACTGAAGGTGCTGCGTCTGCTGAAGCCTTATTTCGCGACTATCGACCGCGATTTCGAACCCATCAATATCCCGCCTGCCCAGGTGTTCTGGGCCTGGAAAGACTAAGCGCCGCCCGGCGGCCTGATTCCTCCCAACTTCCTCTATCCCCTCGTTTCGTCGGAACCGTCACGGTCGCGGCGGGTTCTGGGGCGTCGGAGGGCGAAGTTATGAGGAGGAATGTCATGCACAGCAGATTGACCGCCGTGGCGATGAGCGCCGCGATCGCGTTCAGTGCTTTGCCGGGCGCCGCGACCGCCGCCAGTGAAACCAAATCGCGGGCAGTCGTCGCGGAAGCGCGCGGCAAGATCGAAGCCAATGACAAGGCCGGTCTCTCGGGCACAGCTGCCACCGACGCACAGAATCGCGCCCGTGAAGCCTTGGCGCGCGCGGAAGAGGCGGTTCGCCACGACAAGGAGAACCGCGCCTATCACGAAGCCAATTCAGCCGCTGCGCTCGCCGGACTCGCGCAGGCGAATTCGGAACTCGACAAGCTGACGACCGAGCGCAACCAGCTCGCCGCGCAGTAAGGAGAAGATGCCATGAAACGCATTACCACAACCCTTTTGGCCGCGACCGCGCTTGCTATGCTGTCCACCCCGGCGCTTGCCGAGAAGCGGGACCGGCTGCTCGTCGATCAGTATCGCGACAAGATCGCCGCTGCGCGCGCCGAGCCCGGCGTCGCGGAGAACGGATCGGCCGAACTCGATCGCGCGGCGGCGGAATTGGCGCGCCTTCACAACACGCTCGACGATAACGACGTCGCCCAATCCAAGGCGGTCATCCGCGAGCTCGACGCACTGATCGATACCGCACGCACCCGTGCCAAGATCGCCGGCGCCAAGGCGGAGCTTGCCCAGCTGCGGCAGCAGCGGGCTGGCCAGATGGCCGCAGCCCAGGTCCAGGCGCAAGCCGCGCACGCCGATGCCCAGCAGGCGCGTCTCGAAGCGAATGCCGCCAAGGCCGAAACCGCCGCAATGCGTGCCAAGCTTCAGGATTATCAGATGAAGCAGACCGCGCTGGGCGCCACACTCGTCCTTCAGGACGTGGTGTTCGAAACCGGCAAGGCGGATCTGAAACCGGGCGCTGCCGAGCGTCTGCGCCCGCTCGCGCAATATCTGGCGGCAAATCCCGAGGTGAAGGTGCGGATCGACGGCCACACCGACGCCCAGGGGTCGGATAGATATAATCAGAACCTGTCCGAGCGCCGCGCGCAGGCGATCCGCGCTGCGCTAAGCTCGATGAGCATTGATCCGTCGCGCATCCAGGCCGTCGGTCATGGCGAATCCACGCCGTTGGCCGATAACCGCACGGCGACCGGAAGGCAGCAGAATCGGCGTGTGGAGATTACCCTGATGGGTCAGAACGCGTCGAGTTTCGCCGCCACCAACTGATCGTTGGAATATTGGGGGCCGGTGCTTACCGGCCCCATTTTTACCGCCAGCGCTTGCCGAAATTCAGGCGTCGGGTGATGCCGGAATCGAGAACGCCGACCAGAAAATAAGCCAGACTCCAGCGCATTCGCGCCAGCCAGGTCCGTCGGCGGCGGTGCAGTTGCGGGGTGATGGCCTGCGCAAGCTCCCGTTCGCCTTCGGCGTAAGCGCGCATGTGGTCGGCGAACTGTTGGTCGTCGATCCGCAACATCAGCTCCAGGTTGAGATAGAGGCTGCGCATGTCGAAATTGGCTGATCCGGCATAGACGGCATCGTCGAGCACCAGCAGCTTCGTATGAAGCCGTGCGCCGCGATATTCCCAGATCTTTACGTGATGTGTCAGCAATCGATGATAGCTGTGGCGCGCGGCGGCGACCGTTACTTCGCTGTCTGACTTGGCCCCGGTCATGACGTTGGCCGTCCCCCCTCTGCGCCCTACCGAGGCGATCCGGCCCAGCATGAACGGGCTGGGCACGAAATAGGCGGAAATCATGTCGAGCCTTGCGGCCTTGCGCAGATCCAGCTTTACCGCCTTCGCCCATGGATTGAGCCTGCGCGTGGGCCCTCCCATCAGCCAGCGCACCTTGCCGTCCTGATCGCTCCACTTGCCCAATGTGCGCCGGAGATCGCGCAACCGGGCGTTCGGCTTGCGCGACCAGGCGGCGAGCGCGTCATAATAGCCGGCGAGCCGCTTCGCTGCCTCGCCCTCGATACCGAAGCCGAGGTCGCGCCAGTGGGTGCGGCCCTCGTCGCGAAAATAATCGTCGGCGATGTTGAAGCCGCCAATCAAGGCGCGGGTCTCGTCGGCCAGCGCCATCTTCTGATGATTACGCAGCAGATAGCGTCGGCCGAAACGTGGGAGGAAGCGGCAGATGTCGGCGCGGGCGTCGAGGAGCGGGGCCAGGAAGCTGTCCGTGGCGGTGCTGCCGAAGCCATCGATCGTCAGCGATACGCGCACCCCTCGCCGGCATGCGTCGGTCAGTGCATCGCGAACCTTCGCGCCCGCCTCGTCCTTGGCGAAGGTATAATAGAACAGGCGCAGGCTGGTCTTCGCGCCCGCGATCAGCGAGAGCAGCGCTTCCAGCCGTTCCTGGCCCTCGACATAGGGTGTGATGGTGATGTCGCCGACCGCGAAACTTTGCGCCATGAATCCTCTCGTCTCTTGGGATGGACGCGCCGACCGGTCGCTGGCAAGCCCGATTTCATTGACAGCCGCCGTTGCGGCTGGTAGGCGCGCCGCTTCCCAATAACTCCACCATTTAGCGGAGCGTTTCATTATGGCGCGCGTCACCGTCGAGGATTGCGTCGACAAAGTTCCAAACCGGTTTGATCTGGTGCTGTTCGCCGCCCAACGCGCGCGGCAGGTCTCGGCTGGTGCCGAACTCACCATCGATCGCGATCGCGACAAAAATCCGGTGGTCGCGCTGCGGGAAATCGCGGAGGAAACGATCACGCCCGACGAACTGCGCGAAGCGGTGGTCGCCGGTCTACAACGCTTCCGCGTCGATGATGAGGATGCGCCGGACGAAATCGGCTCGCTCAGCGCTTCGGCCGAGGCGCTCCGCCTCACCGCCGCCGCGCCGCCGCGCAACCAGAATATCGGTCCGGATTACGACTGATCGATTTCGCTGCGATCTTTCCAGTGAAGATCGCACAGTTCCAGCGGCCTGCCGTCCGCTGCGGTGAGCTGGATCTCGCGAACCGGCTTGCCGTCACGCTTGTCGACCAGCACGGAATTGCACGGGGAGTTGCACTCCCATCGTTCGCCCCATTGCCGAAGCGCAATCAGTGTGGGCATTAGCGCTTCGCCCTTGGGTGTCAGCGCGTAAATCACTTTCCGGCGATCGTCGGCGCAGTCCCTCCGCGCAAGGATGCCGTGCTGGACGAGCTTGCTCAGCCGGTTGGCAAGAATATTGCGGGCGATGCCCAGTTCCGCCTGAAACTGCTCGAAATGGCTAAGGCCGTTGAAGGTGCCGCGCAGGATGAGGAACGACCAGCGCTCACCCACCACCTCCAGCGCGGCCGGCAGGCTACACTGGATGACGTCCTTTCTAAGCAGCTCGATGTCCATGTTGGAAAGATAAGCCGATTCACACGCCCTGCAAGCGGCTTCCGCTGCGGAAAAGCCGAAGGAATGTCGCGGGGGGATGCTTGAAAAGGCGTGGCGCTACCCCGAGGAGCCATCCTACCGGTTGTTGCCGGCCTGATCGGTCAGGTCGCCGTTCCTGCGAGGGCGGTCGGCCCCTGAAAACGTTGTGAATTCCGCTATTTGGCCCAAGGCCATCGTATATCCAAGGGCAAATGAGCGGCTAATGCGCCATCAACTCATCGCATTTCCAGCTAGGGATAAATACGGAGATGTCCCGCCGAAAGGCCGCAATTCCGCCACGTGGCACGTCTCCGCCGAGGATGATGTCCACCGCCAGATGTAAAAATTTCATTTACCGTCTTGCATCCGGATTCAGTTCAGGCACAATCTGTTGTGCCGATGCCAGGGGGCCGGCACAAGATTGAGTTACTGGCGCGCTGCACCCATATGGGTTGCAGGATATCCCGCCGTTATCCTGTGGATAGCGGGGACGGATGGATTCGCGCCCGTGCAATCCAGTCTCCTGGTGCTATGCTCGGGTTGCATCCCGAGTCGAACGGAACGAGAACGGGGGATGGAAATATGGATCTTTCCAGCGGCAGCGAGGTGGGTGCAAGCGACGTGGCGACAATATTGGAAAATCCTTCCGTGGACGCAAAGCCGGCCAAGGACGAGTCCGTGAGCAGCCAGGGCGCGCGGGTCAAGCCTTATGCGCTCGAGGTCGATCATGGCCGCGATGCGCTCCTTACCGATTTCGGCAAGGAGACGCTCAAGGACCGTTATCTGCTGCCCGGCGAAAGCTATCAGGATCTGTTCGTGCGCGTGGCCTCGGCCTATGCCGACGATCAGGAACACGCCCAGCGGCTCTATGATTATATCTCGAAGCTCTGGTTCATGCCCGCCACGCCCGTGCTGTCGAACGGCGGTACCGGGCGCGGCCTGCCGATCAGCTGCTATCTCAATTCGGTCGATGACAGCCTTGAGGGCATCGTCAACACATGGAACGAGAATGTCTGGCTGGCCGCGCGCGGCGGCGGCATCGGCACCTATTGGGGCTCGGTGCGCGGCATCGGCGAGCCGGTGGGCCTCAATGGCAAGACCAGCGGCATAATCCCCTTCGTCCGCGTGATGGACAGCCTGACGCTCGCGATCTCTCAGGGCTCGCTGCGGCGCGGCTCGGCTGCCTGCTATCTCGATATCTCGCACCCCGAGATCGAGGAGTTTCTCGAAATCCGCAAGCCGAGCGGCGACTTCAACCGCAAGGCGCTCAACCTCCATCACGGCGTGCTGCTGACCGATGCCTTCATGGAGGCGGTGCGCAATGGCGACGAATGGCAGCTGAAATCGCCTAAGGACGATTCCGTCCGCCAGACGGTCGATGCGCGCGCTCTGTTCCAGAAGCTGGTCGAGACCCGGCTGGCGACCGGCGAGCCCTATATCGTCTTCTCGGACACCGTGAACCGGATGATGCCCAAGCATCACCGTGACGTCGGCCTCAAGGTCTCGACATCCAACCTGTGCTCGGAAATCACGCTGCCGACCGGCAAGGACCAGCTCGGCAATGATCGCACTGCGGTCTGCTGTCTCTCCTCGCTCAATCTCGAAACCTGGGACGAGTGGAACGGCGACAAGCGCTTCATCGAGGACGTGATGCGCTTCCTCGACAATGTCCTTCAGGATTATATCGACCGCGCGCCTGACGAGATGGCCCGCGCCAAATACAGCGCGTCACGCGAGCGTTCGGTCGGCCTTGGTGTGATGGGTTTCCACAGCTTCCTGCAGGCACGCGGCCTGCCGTTCGAAGGCGCGATGGCCAAGAGCTGGAACCTCAAGATCTTCAAGCACATCGCCGCCGCCGCCAACGAAGCCTCGATGCTGCTCGCCACCGAGCGCGGGCCGTGCCCGGACGCCGCCGATCAGGGCGTGATGGAGCGTTTCAGCTGCAAGATGGCGATCGCGCCCACCGCTTCCATCTCAATCATCTGCGGTGGCACCAGCGCCTGCATCGAGCCGATCCCGGCCAACATCTACACCCACAAGACGCTGTCCGGCAGCTTCTCGATCCGCAATCCCTATCTGGAGAAGCTGCTCAGCGAGAAATCGAAGAACAGCGACAATATCTGGAACTCGATCCTCGAGAAGGGCGGCTCGGTCCAGCATCTCGATTTCCTCAGCCAGGAGGAAAAGGATACCTACAAGACCAGCTTCGAGATCGACCAGCGCTGGCTGATCGAGCTTGCCGCCGACCGCGCGCCCTTCATCGATCAGGCGCAGTCGCTGAACCTGTTCATCCCGGCGGACGTCGACAAGTGGGACCTGCTGATGCTCCACTTCCGCGCCTGGGAACTGGGCATCAAGTCGCTCTATTATCTGCGTTCCAAGTCCGTCCAGCGCGCCGGCTTCGCGGGCGGCGTCGAGGCCGACAACACGCCCGACCTGCGCCAGATCGAGGTCGAGGCCAAGGACTATGACGAGTGTTTGGCGTGTCAGTGATGGCGCGCGCCGTACCATCCTCAAGGAACGTCACCCCAGCGAAGGCTGGGGTCCATGTCTCTCCGATCAAAAGACATCGCTTGCCGGAAGAGACATGGATGCCAGCCTCCGCTGGTATGACGCGCTAGGACAGTGAACCCCATCGCCTCCTTCGCCGCTGTCTTCGCGCTCGGCGTGATCGTGCTGATCGGGTTCGACATGCTGCTGCGCGGATCGAAGCGGCGCGAGGATCGTGGCGCGCCCGCGCCGATGGTGCCGGGGGGCGTGGATCCCGCCGATCTGCGCCGTCGCCCGCCGCTTGCGCAACGGCTGTCCGGCGCGGTGCTGATCGTCG
>Ga0157380_10000376_pt1 | contig 26882 bp, 28 predicted proteins | sample S35metaG_FD_119757 | JGI IMG/M metagenome (GOLD analysis project Ga0157380, IMG submission 119757) | Switchgrass rhizosphere microbial communities from Kellogg Biological Station, Michigan, USA - S3-5 metaG | ecosystem: Host-associated > Plants > Roots > Rhizosphere > Soil | place: USA...
CTGGCGGCGGATGTCCTCGGTCCCCATGTAGACGACGCATTCGAGCCCGAGCAGGGCGCAGGCGGTGGCGGTCGCCACCCCGTGCTGGCCGGCACCGGTCTCGGCGATCACCCGCGGCTTGCCCATCCGCGCCGCCAGCAGCGCCTGGCCGACGGCGTTGTTGATCTTGTGGGCGCCGGTGTGGGCGAGGTCCTCGCGCTTCAGGTAGACCCGCGAGCCGACCCGCTCGGAGAGCCGCTCGGCGAGGTAGAGCGGCGTCGGGCGGCCGATGAAGTCGCGCCGCAGGTGTTGCAGCCGGCCGACGAACTCGGCGTCCTCGCGCGCCTCCGCCCAGGCGGCGGTCAGCTCGTCCAGCGCCGGGATCAGGGTCTCCGGCACGTAGCGGCCCCCGTAGGGGCCGAACCTCTCCTCGATCGCGCTCATGCGGCGCTGGCGCCAACCGAGTTCGCAGCCTCGAAGAAGGCCGTCATCGCCGCGTGGTCCTTGCGCCCCGGCTCGACCTCGACCCCGCTGGCGACGTCGACCGCGTAGGGACGGGCGATCTCGATCGCCGCGGCGACGTTGTCTGGCCGCAGGCCGCCGGCGAGGATCGCCGGCACCTCGGAGCGGTGGCCCCGGAGCAGCTCCCAGTCGAAGCTCTCGCCGGTCCCACCCCACTGCCCCTTGCCGCGACGGTCGAAGAGGTGGAAATCCGTGCGGAAGGCCTCGGCGCCATGGACGTCGGCTGCGCTGGCGACGTGGATCGCCTTCGCCACCTTGAGGCCGGTGCGCCGCTGGACCTCGGCGCAGAACGCGGCACCCTCGGCCCCGTTCAGCTGCACCATCGTCAGCCCCTCGTCCTCGACCGCGCGGGCCACCTCGTCGAGGGTCGGGTTGACGAAGACGCCGACCACCTCGCACTTGCGCCGGAAGGCGGCGGCGATCGCCGCCGCCATCGCCGGGTCGACGTTGCGCGGGCTGCCGTGAAAATGGATCAGCCCGACCGCCCAGGCGCCGAGGCGCACGGCCTCGGCTGCATCGTCGAGATCGGTGATTCCGCAGAACTTGACTCGCACAGAGCCAGCGTACGCGAAGAAGGGGCCGGGCCAAGGAGAGGAGCCCAGCCCCTTTTCGCTATTCGGAACTCTTGGGCTGCGTTCCGAGGGTGACTTCGGCGGTCTTCTCCTGATCGCCGCGGAGGATCGTCAGTTTCAGCTTGTCGCCGGGCTTCGATTCCTGGATGACTTCGACCAGCTCGTCCATGCTCTTCACCTTCTCGCCGTCGACCTCGGTGATGATGTCGCCGCCGAGCCGGACTTCCGCGCCGTCGATCGTCGCCGAGGTATCCCCGGCCTCGAGGCCCGCCTCGTCGGCCGGGCCGTCCTTGACGACGGTCTGGACGATCACGCCTTCCTTGACCGGCAGGTTCAGCGCCTTGGCAAGTTCGGGCGTCACCGTGCCGCCGGAGATGCCGATGAAGGCGTGGTCGACTTCGCCGGTCTCTTTCAGCTGCTCGAGATTGGCGCGGAGGGTGTCGATCGGGATCGCGAAGCCGATGCCGACGTTGCCGCCACCGCCGCCGGTCGCGATCTGGGCGTTGATCCCGATCACCGCGCCTTCGGCGTTGATCAGCGGCCCGCCGGAGTTACCGGGGTTGATCGCCGCGTCGGTCTGGATCACGTGCGAGATCGAGAAGCCGTTGGGGGCCTGGATGTTGCGCTGCAGAGCGGAGACGATGCCGCTGGTGACGGTGCGGTCGAGGCCGAACGGGTTGCCGATCGCCACCACCGGGTCGCCGACTTCCAGCTCCGAGGAGCGGCCGAGGCGCAGCGGGTTGAATTCGTCGTCGGGCGCGTCGACCTTGAGCAGGGCGATGTCGGTGCCGGGATCCGTGCCGACGACCTCGGCGTCGTAGCTCTTTTCCGAGTCGCCGAGTTTGACCGAGACGCTGCGGGCACCTTCGACCACGTGGTTGTTGGTGATGACGTGGCCCTCACGGTCGATGACGAAGCCGGAGCCGGTGGCGCTGCCGCCGCCTTCGGGCTGCGGTTCGCCGAAGGGGTTGAAGCTTTCCGACGATTCCTGGGGTTCGATCTCGGCTTCGATGAAGGCGACGCCGTCGCCGTCGGCCTTGTAGATCTGGTTGACGAGGTTGCCTTCCCCGTCTCCCTTGGCCTCGATCGGCGCGGTGAGCGGCGCCGCGACGGTGGTCGTCGTGCCGCCATCGGACTCGACCACGCCTGCGGCGATCGCGATCAGGCCGACGACGGCGACGACTGCACCGCCAAGGAGAGCGGAGAAGAACGGGCTGCGAAGTTTCGATTTGGGCTCGGGCATGGAGAGGAGAATGGCGCAGGGCCGTGACCGATCCCTAAACGCTCTTCAAATTTTTTCTAAATTCGGAGGCTCAGACGAGGTGTTCGCGGGTGCCTTCGTCGTACCCGGTCAGCTCCCGCACCTTCGTCTCGGGGTCGGGATCCGACATCAGGGCGCCGCCGATCAAAACCGCGTCGACGCCGACACGCTCGAGCTCGACCAGCTCCTCGCGCGCGGAGATGCCGCTCTCGGCGACCACGGTCTTGCCCGCGGGGACGTCGGTCATCAGCTCGTAGGTGGTGGCGACGTCGACGCTCATGTCGTCGAGATTGCGGTTGTTGATCCCGATCACCTCGGCACCGGCCTCCAGGGCGCGGTTCAGCTCGCCCTCGTCGTGGACCTCGACCAGCACGTCGAGATCGATCGTCCGGGCCTCCTGATGCAGCGCGCGAAGGTCCTCGTCGCCAAGCGCGGCGACGATCAGCAGCACCGCGTCGGCGCCGTTCACCGCCGCCTCGTAGAGCTGGTAGCGGTCGACGATGAAGTCCTTGCGGATGATCGGCAGGTCGCAGGCGGCGCGGGCGGCGCGCAGGTCGGCGAGGGAGCCGCCGAAGTGCGGCTCGTCGGTGAGCACCGACAGCGCGGCGGCTCCACCACGCTCGTAGGCGGTGACCTGCGAGGCAACGTCGAGCCCCTCGGGGGCGATGGCGCCGGCGCTCGGCGAGCGCCGCTTGAACTCGGCGATCAGCGAGAGGCCGGGCCGGGTCAGGGCCTCGTTGAAGGGACGGTCCTCCCCCCTGGCCGCGAGACGCGCCTCCAGGTCGGTTTGCGGCAGGTCGCGACGCCGGGCTTCGACCCCCTCCCGGGCCCCTGCGATGAGCTGATCCATCATTCCCACTTGAGCTACCAGAGCCTAGACGGCGGGGGCGACCGTTGCCGCGATCAGGCGCTCCAGCACGTCGGCTGCCGCGCCGGAATCGATCGCCTCGGCCGCCTTGGCGACCCCCTCGGCGAGGTCGACCGCCAGGCCGCCGACGTAGAGCGCGGCGGCGGCGTTGAGCAGGACCAGGTCGCGGTGCGGGCCCGCCTCGCCGGCGAGGACCCGCTGCGTCGCCGCCGCGTTCTCCTCCGGGCTGCCGCCGGCGACCCGCTCCAGCTCAGCCGGCGCCAGGCCGAACTGCCCCGGCTCGACGAACCACTCGGAGGTGCGGCCGTCGGCGACCTCGATCACCCGCGTCGGCGCCGCGAGCGAAAGCTCGTCGAGCCCGTCCTCGGCGGAGACGACCAGCGCCCGCTCGCTGCCGAGTCCGATCAGCGCCTCGGCCATCGTCTCCTGGTAGTGGCGGTCGGCGACCCCCAGCAGCTGCCGCGTGGCGCCCGCCGGGTTGGTCAGCGGCCCGAGGAAGTTGAAGATCGTCCGCACCCCGAGCGCTTTGCGGGCCGGCACGACGTGCGCCATCGCCGCGTGGTGCCTGGGCGCGAACATGAAGCCGAAGCCGACCTCGTCGATGCAGCGGCCAACCTGCGCGGGCTCGATATCGACATTCACCCCCAGCGCCTCGAGAACGTCGGCGGAGCCGCTCCTGCTGCTGTTCGAGCGGTTGCCGTGCTTGGCGACCGCGCAGCCGGCTCCGGCGGCGACCAACGCCGCCGTGGTCGAGACGTTGAAGGTCGAGGGGCCGCCGCCGGTGCCGCAGGTGTCGATCAGGTCCGGGCGTCGGGTCGGGGCCGGAGCGGCGAGCGAGCGCATCGTCCGCGCCAGGCCGACCACCTCGGGAACCGTCTCGCCCTTGGCCCGCAGGGCGATCAGGAAGGAGCCGGTCTGGACCGGGTCGGTGCGCCCCTCCATGATCTCGGCGAGCACCGCCGATGCGTGGTCGGCGGTGAGGTGGTCGCCGGCGCAGACCGCGTCGATCGCGCGGCTGACGACGTCGTTAGGCACCGTTCTCGCCCCTGCCGATGAAGTTGGCCAGCAGGTGCTTGCCCTGCGGGGTCAGCACCGACTCGGGGTGGAACTGGACCCCCTCGATCGGCAGCTCGCGGTGACGGGCGCCCATCACCACCTCGCCGAGGCTGGCGCTCAGCTCCAGCTCCTCCGGCAGGTCGGGGTCGGCGACCAGCGAGTGATAGCGGCCGGCGACCATCGGGCTCGGCAGGCCGGCGTAGATCGCCTTGCCGTCGTGCTCGACCTCGTCGTCCTTGCCGTGGATCGGCTCGCCCTGGACGACGCGGCCGCCGAAGGCCTCGACCATCGCCTGGTGGCCGAGGCAGACGCCGAGCACCGGCGTCCCGGCTTCGCCGAAGGCCCTGATCGCCTCGCCGGAGATGCCCGCCTCGGCCGGGGTGCAGGGCCCCGGTGAGACGACAAGCCGGTCCGGCCTGCGATCGAGCAGCTCGGCGACGGTCGCCTTGTCGTTGCGCACGACTTCGACCTCCGCCCCGAGCTCGCCCAGGTACTGGACGAGGTTGTAGGTGAAGGAGTCGTAGTTGTCGATAACGAGCACGCGCATGCGGTCACGCCCAGTCCGGCTGCTCGCAGGCGACCTCGACGGCGCGGAAGACCGCCCGTGCCTTGTTCACCGACTCGTTCCACTCGTAGTTCGGCTTGGCGTCGGCGACGGTGCCGCCGCCGGCCTGGACGTGAAGCTGGCCGTCCTTGACGACGACGGTGCGGATGTGGATCGCGGTGTCGAGGTCGCCGTCCCAGGAGAGGTAGCCGACGGCGCCGCCGTAGCCGCAGCGCTTGACCGGCTCCAGCTCGTCGATGATCTGCATCGCCCGCACCTTCGGCGCGCCGGAGAGGGTGCCGGCGGGGAGCGCCGAGCGGAGCACGTCCATCGCGCTGATGCCGTCTTTCAGCCTGCCGGAGACCTGGCTGACGATGTGGAGGACGTGCGAGTAGGTCTCGACCACCATCAGCTCGTCGACCTCGACGCTGCCGTACTCGCAGACGCGGCCGAGGTCGTTGCGGCCGAGGTCGACCAGCATCACGTGCTCGGCCCGCTCCTTGGGGTCGTTGATCAGGCGCTCGGCGAACCGCCGGTCCTCGTCCTCGCTGTGCCCACGGGGCGAGGTGCCTGCGATCGGGCGGGTCTCGACCTTGTCGCCCGTGACCTTGACCAGCGGCTCGGGCGAGGCGCCGGCGATCTGGAAGTCCCCGAACTCGAGGAAGTACATGTAGGGCGAGGGATTGACCGCACGCAGGCCGCGGTAGACCGAGAAGGCCTCGACCGGAGCCGGAGCCGAGAACCGCTGCGACGGGACGACCTGGAAGGCGTCGCCGGCGTGGACGTACTCGACGATCCGCGCCACCGCCGCTTCGAACTCCTCGCGGGCCAGATTCGACACGAACTCGGGGGGCTCGACCACCGACGGCCGCTCCGGCACCGGGACCGCGCCGCGCAGCCGCTCGCGCATCTCGGCGATCGTCGCCGCGGCCGCCTCATACGCGGCGTCGACGCTGCCGTCCTCCTCGACGAAGGCGCAGGCGAGAATCGTCAGCTCGTGGCGCAGGTGGTCGAAGACGACCATCGCGTCGGTGATCATCAGCGCCAGGTCGGGAAGCCCCAGGGTGTCGGGATTCGGCTCCCCCAGCGGCTCGACCGTCCGCACCAGGTCGTAGGCGAAGTAACCGACGGCACCGCCGGCGAAGGGCGGCAGGTCGGGCACCGGCGCCGGCCGGTACTCGCCCAGGCGGGCGGCGACCGCGGCGTAGGGGTCGGGGGCCTCCTGGCGCCGGTTCGGCTCGCCGCCGGGCGACCCCTCGCGACCGTCCCACTCCGAGAGCACGCCGTCGCTCCAGCGCAGCAGCGCCCGCGGGCGCAGGCCGACGAACGAGTAGCGCCCGACCTGGCCCTGCTCGGCCGACTCGAGGAGGAAGCACGGCGCCCCCTCGGGCTCGCCCGCGCGCAGCTTGAGGAAGGCCGAGACCGGCGTCTCGCAGTCGTCGACCAGCCGCGCCCGGACCGGCACCACGTTGCCCTCGCGGGCGAGCTCGCGGGCGCCCTCGAGGCTGGGCTCGAGCTGGATTTCGGAGTCAGCCGCTACGCGCATTCAGCACTTCCATCACCTTCGCCTGCGAGATCCCGCGCGAGGCGAGCAGCACGCTCAGGTGGTAGAGGACGTCGGCGGCCTCTTCGGCGACCCGCTCGTCGGTCTCCTCGCGCGCGGCACGGACCACCTCCTCCGCCTCCTCCTCGACCTTCTCGCCGATCAGGGCGCGGTCGTCGAGCAGCGTCACCGTGTAGCTGCCGTCGGGCCGCTGCAGGGCGCGGTGGCGGATCGTCCGCTCCAGTGCCGGCAGCGCTTCGTAGGTGACCGGGTTCGGCTCGCCAGGGGCCGGCGGCGCGTCTTTGCGCGGCGAGGCCGAGCCCAGCACCTCGCGGTAGAAGCAGCTGCGCTCACCGGTGTGGCAGGCCGGCCCGGCGGGGTCGACCAGCGCCACCAGGGCGTCGCCGTCGCAGTCGTAGCGGAGCTGGCGCAGGTGCATGAAGTTGCCGGAGGTTTCGCCTTTCTTCCAAAGCTCGTCGCGGGAACGGCTGTAGAAATGCAGGTCGCCGGTCTCGAGCGTCATTTCCAGGGACTGCGAGCTCATGTAGGCGAGCATCAGCACCTCGCCGGAGGCGAAGTCCTGGACCACGCACGGCACCAGACCCTGCTGGTCGAATTCTATTTCGGCGAACATCCGAGGAATCGTAAACGCCGTGCCCCTACTCGATGCCGAGTCGATCGAGAAGATCCTCGTCACGGCGCCAGTGGCGGCGGACGCGGACGGTCAGGTCGAGGTGGACCCGGGCGCCCAGCTCGCGCTCCAGCGAGCGGCGGGCGGCGGGGCCGATCTCGCCGATCTTCGCCCCTCCCTTGCCGATCAGGATGCCCTTCTGAGACTCGGTCTCGGCCCAGATCTCGGCCTGCACGGTGACCAGCCCGTCCTCGCGCTTCTCGACCTCCAGGACCGAGACCTCGACCGAGTGCGGGACCTCCTGCCGGGTCCGGTTCAGGACCTGCTCGCGGATCAGCTCGGCGAGCAGCAGCTCGCTCGACTGATCGCTGCTGTCCTCGGGGGGATAGAGGTAGGGGCCCTCGGGGAGGAGCTCGCCGAGACGCTCGAGCAGCGGCGGCAACCCCTCGCCGGTGCGGGCGCTGATCGGGAAGACCTCGTCGACGCCCTCCAGCTTCGCCGCCTCGGCCAGCACCGGCACCAGCTCGTTGGGCCCGAGGCGGTCGGCCTTGTTGACGGCGCAGATCACCGGCAGCTCGGCACCGGCGCCGAGCAGAGCCCTGACGATGAAGCGGTCGCCAGGTCCCACCCCCTCCTCGCCGTTGATCACGAAGAGGACGGCGTCGGAGTCGGTCAGCTCGCGCTCGACCCGGCCCTGCATTCGCTTGGTGAGGACGTCACGCGGGCGCTGTACCCCCGGCAGGTCGACCAGGACGAGCTGGCGCTCCGCCTCGAGGTCGGTGGCGACGCCGCGGATCGCCCGCCGGGTCGTCTGCGGCCGGTTGGAGACGATCGCGACGTGGGAGCCGACGAGGGCGTTGACCAGGGTCGACTTGCCGACGTTGGGACGGCCGGCGAGGCCGACGAAGCCTGAGCGCCTCATCTCAGGCCCGCCAGGACGCGACCCTGCAGCGCCAGCATCTCGCCGTCGTCGGTCTCGTGGTCGTAGCCGCAGAGGTGGAGGGCGCCGTGAACCGCCGCCTCGGTCACGTCGGAGCAGTGCTCGGGGCAGATCGCGACGTCGCCGAGCTCGCGCGGACCGGCGACCGGCCCCAGCTCGTCGATCGGGAAGGCGAGGACGTCGGTCGGCGCATCCCTGCCGCGGTGCTCGCGGTTGAGCTGGCGGATCCGCTCGGCGCCGACGATCTCGACCGCGAGGTGGCCGTCGCCGACGCCGGCTGCCGCCAGCGCGGCGGCGACGGGACCGCGCAGGTCAGGGGGAACGTCGGCGAGGTCGACGTTCACGAACGGGGGGTCGGCCCGTGTTCGGCGCGGGCATCGCGCGAGCCGTGCTCGTCGTAAGCGGCGACGATCCGCTGCACCAGCTCGTGGCGGACGACGTCCTCGCCGCCGAAGCGGACGAAGGAGATGTCCTGAACGTCCTCGAGGATGTCGCTGACGGCGATCAGGCCGGAGCGCTGGTCGGTCGGCAGGTCGATCTGGGTGACGTCGCCGGTCACCACCATCCGCGAGTTGAAGCCGAGCCGGGTGAGGAACATCTTCATCTGCTCGGGGCTGGTGTTCTGCGCCTCGTCGAGGATCACGAAGGAGTCGTTCAAGGTGCGGCCGCGCATGAAGGCCAGCGGCGCCACCTCGATCACGTTGCGCTCGAAGTAGCCGTTGACGCGGTCGGGGTCGAGCATGTCGAAGAGGGCGTCGAAGAGCGGCCGCAGGTAGGGGTCGACCTTGGCCTGGATGTCGCCGGGCAGGAAGCCGAGCCGCTCGCCGGCCTCGACCGCGGGACGGGTGAGGATGATCCGCTGGACCTTGCGTTCGGTCAGCGCCGCTGCGGCCATCGCCACCGCGAGGAAGGTCTTGCCGGTGCCGGCGGGGCCGATCCCGAAGGTGATCGTGTGGCGCCGGATCGAGTCGACGTAGCGCTTCTGGTTGAGCGTTTTCGGCGCGACTTTGGTGTTGCGGTGACGCCAGACGACGTCGTCGAGGATCTCGGCCGGGCTCTCTTCGGCGTCGAGGGCGCCGGTCACCGCTTCGATCGTGCCGGGGGCGACGTCGTGCCCCTGCTCGATCAGCTCGACCATCTCGTCGACCACGGTCGCGGCGGCGGCGACGTCATCGGGGTCCCCCTCCAGGGTCAGGACGTTGCCGCGCAGGTGGAGATCGGCCTCGAGCCGCCCACGCAGGGCACGGAGGACCGTGTCCTCGGAGCCCGCCAGCTCGGCGGCGACGGTGTTGTCGAGGGTCAGCTGCCTGCGGGCCAAGACTCAGGCACCCAACTTCTGCCGCACCGCGGCGCTGACCCGCTTGCCGTCCGCCTGACCGCCGACCTTCGGCATCAGCGCCGACATCACCTGCCCCATCTGCTTCTGCTCGCTGGCGCCGGTCTCGGCGATCGCGGCGTCGACCAGCTCGGCCAGATCCCCGTCGGAGAGCTGCTGCGGCAGGTAGGCCTCGATCAGCTCCGCCTCGAAGCGCTCCGCGGCGGCCTGCTCGGCGCGGCCGGCCTGCTCGTAGGCCTCGGCAGCCTCGATCCGTTTCTTGCGCTCGCGCTGCAGCACCGCGACCTCGTCGCCCTTGCCGAACTTGGCGTCCTGCTGCAGAACGTCGACGATCAGCCGCAGAGCAGAGGCGCGCTCGCGGTCGCGCGCTTTCATCGCCGTCTTGACATCGTCCTGGACCTGTTCGAGAACCGGCATCGGTCTTAAGGGTAAACGGCGGAGTCCGGGGTGACGGCGAGCCCCTTGGAGACCAGATCCCGGACGTCGAGACTGACGAGCTGCCAGCCGTGGCGCCGGGCGGCGGCGACATAGGCGGCGTCACAGGCGGTGAGCCCGTGCTCGCCGATCAAATCCAGCCCGTCTTCGAGCAGGGTGACGTCAGCCCGCAGCGGCGGACGAGCGGACCCGCGGAAGAGCCCTTGCACCAGCTTCCGAGCCACGTCGATCTCGCCGTACTTCCCGGCCACCACGTTTGCAACCTCGTACAGCGTGAGGTCAAGCGCGATCAGCGGCGCTCCCGCCCGCAGAAATCGCTCCGCTCGACCAGGCTCTGCAGGAGGCCGCTGCGGCTCTCGTGGCGCGCAATTCGAGCCAATCGTGTGCCAATTCCCCGCCGGAACTCAGAATTCGACCTGCTCGACCTCGCCCAGAGGCATCTGCAGGAAGCGGGTGCCGATCGCGTGGAAGCTCTCGCAGTCGCCGGTGCAGAGAAAGTCGTAGGCGCCCTCCCCCCGGGCCTCGCGGGCGAGCCCGGAGCCCTCGAGCGCACGCTGGACGGCGGCGGCGACGGCGTGGCCGCCGCTGACGAGGCGCACGTCGCGGCCGAGGATCCGCTGCAGCATCGGCGCCACCAGCGGGTAGTGGGTACAGCCGAGGATCAGGGTGTCGACCTCGGCCTCGATCAGCGGCCGGCAGTAGGAGCGGGCCATCGCCATCGTCTCCTCGTCGAAGAGCGAGCCGTTCTGGATGAAGGGGGCGAGGTCGGGGGCGGCGACCTCGATCACCTCGAGGCCGCGGCCGGCGCTCTCCAGCGCCCGCCGGTAGGCGCCGCTCTCGACCGTGTTCGGCGTCGCCAGCACCCCCACCCGCGCGTTGGCGGTGATCGCCGAGGCGATCTCCGCCTGGGGCTCGACCACCGGCACCACGTCCACCCCGCGCGCCGCGGCAACCTCGCGCGTCACCCCCTCGCCGATCGAGGTCGCGGTGTTGCAGGCGATCACCAGCAGCTTGGCGCCACGGTCGAGCAGCAGCTCGGCGATCCGCCGGATCCGCTCGCGCAACTGGTCGGGGTCCTTGTCCCCGTAGGGGAACATCGCGGTGTCGCCGAGGTAGAGGAAGTCCTCCTGCGGCAGCGAGACCAGACACTCGTGGAGGACGGTGAGGCCGCCGACCCCGGAGTCGAACATCGCTACCGGGAGGTCGCTCACATGAACGGCTTGTACGACATGAAGAAGATCGTCACGACAACGATCAGGCCGGCGATTTTGCCGACCTGGCTGATCCGTTCCGAGACCTCTTCGAACTCGGGGCTGACCTCGTCGCCCGCCTTCAAATCCCGCTCGGCGAGCTCCAGGGCCCTCGCGGTCTGCGGCTGGAAGAAGGCGTGCTGGAGGCCGAAGAGGACGATGATCGCCAGGAAGCCGATCGTGATGAACGCATCGCCGCCGCCCCAGGCGCCGTCGCCGGCGATCAGCAGGTAGATGCCGGCGAGGAGCAGGACGATCATCCCGGGATTCACCAGGTAGCGGTCGCAGCGCTGGACGCCGGTGAGGATCGCCGGCACCGCCCGCGGGTACTGCGGCGCGACCGAGAAGAAGAGCGCGTAGCCGAAGGTCGGGCCGAATGCGAGCACTACCGCGAGGATGTGCAGGAAGAGCGCGATCTTGTAGTCGGCGCTGACGATGGACGCGAGGGGCATCGGCGAAAACCCTATCTCTCAACCACGACGGAGCAAGAGGGCCGCCCAATCGCCGTCCTGGCGGCGCTCCACCTCACCGAGACCGACAGCCGCGAAGGCGGCGGCCACCTCTTCCTGCTCGGACGGCAGCAGGCCCGAGCAGACCAGGACGGGAGGCGGTGCGCCCATCTGCCCTGCCACCGCCCTGAGGATCGGCGCGGTCATGTTGGCGACCACGGTGGGGGCCAGGTCCGGGAGCCGTTCGCGCAGGTTCACCCGCTCCAGCCGAACCGGGACGCCGTTCCCCTCGGCGTTCGCCGCGGCCGCCTCGAGCGCCGCCGGCTCGTGGTCGTAGCCGCGGATCGGCCCCCAGCCGAGCTTCGCGGCCGCGATCGCCAGCACCCCCGAGCCGGTCCCGAGATCGACCAGCTCTCCCCCCGCCTCCCCGGCCGCCTCCAACTCGCAGAGGAACCCGAGGCAGAGCCGGGTGGTCGGGTGGGCGCCGGTGCCGAACGCCTGCCCGGGGTCGACGACGACGTCGATCGCCCCCTCGCGCGGCGGCTCCCACGAGGGACGCAGCCAGAGCCGCTCGGCGACCAGCAGTGGCTTGTGGAAGTCGCGCCAGCGGTCGGCCCAATCGTCGGGGATCTCGGTGGAGCTGACCTCGACCCGGCCGCCGCCGATCGACGCATCCAGGTCGCCCAGCTCCGGCAGCTCCCCCTCACCGCCGTAGATCGCGTACTCGACGTAGCCCGGTCCGCGCTCCTCCTCGACCCCGTTCGGGGCCAGCACCGTCAGCTCGGCCAGAACCAGGTCGGCCTGCTCGGGGGCACAGCGAACCGCGAGGCGGATCACGGGCGCCTCAGCCGAAGGCCCGTCGCACGCGGCTGAACAGACCCTCCCCGTGCTGGGACGCGAGGTTCTCCTGCTCGAGGGTCTCGTCGAGGCGCTCGGCGATCTCCCGTTGGTCCTGATTGAGGTTGGTCGGGACGAAGACCTCGAGGATCACCCGCTGGTTGCCGCGGCGACGGCTGTTCAGACGCGGCAGGCCGACACCCCTCAGCACCTTTTCGGTACCCGGCTGGGTCCCCGGCTCGACCTCGACCTCCTCCTCGCCATCCAGCGTCGGCACGGCGACGGTCGTCCCCAGCATCGCCAGCGTCGCCGGGACGGAGACGATGCTGATCAGGTCGCTGCCGTCCCGCTCGAAGCGCTCGTCCTCGCCGACTCTCACCTCGACGTAGAGGTCACCGGGAGGCGCGCCGGGCTCGCCGGCGTGACCGGCGCCGGTGATTCGCATTCGCTGCCCGTCTTCGATCCCGGCTGGCACTTCGATCGCGCTGGTCCGGCTCTGCCGGGTGCGGCCACTGCCGCCGCAGGTTTCGCACGGCGTCTCGGGGATCTTGCCGGCGCCACCGCAGGCGTCGCAGGGCGCTGCCCGGACCATCTGGCCGAACGGGGTGCGCGTCACCTGGCGCAGCTCGCCGGCGCCGGCGCAGCGCTCGCAGGTCGTGATCGGCGTCCCCGGCTCGGCCCCGTTGCCGTGGCAGTGCTCGCAGCCGCCGACGACGTCGTAGGTGACCTCGCGGCGGGCGCCGGTCGCGACCTCGGCCAGCTCCACCTCGACCGCCAGGGCGACATCGCCACCCCCCGCCGCCTGACGGCCACCGAAGCCGAAGCCGCCACCGCCGAAGAACGCCTGGAAGATGTCGTCGATCGAGCCGAAGCCGGCCCCCGGTTCGTACCCACCGGAGCGCAACCCGTCATGCCCGTAGGCGTCGTAGGTGCGGCGTCGCTCGGCGTCGGAGAGGACCTCGTAGGCCGCCGCTGCCTCCTTGAACTTCTCCTCGGCTTCGGGATCGTGGTCGTTGACGTCGGGGTGCAGCTCCCGCGCCAGGCGGCGGAACGCTTTCTTGACCTCGGTCTCGCTCGCGTCCCGGGAAACCCCGAGGACCTCGTAGTAGTCGCGCGGCATGCCTTACTGCTCGTAGACGGTCTCGAAGTAGTGGGATAGCTCGCGGGCGGCGTGGCGGACGGAGGCGATCGCCAGCGCGTAGTCCATCCGCAGCGGCCCGACGACGCCGACGGTGCCGAGGTTGCGGTGGCCGAGGCCGTAGTTGGCGCCGACCACGCTGACCGAGCGCAGCTCCGGCTGCGGGTTCTCGCCGCCGATCCAGAAGAAGACCGAGCGCTCCGCCAGGGAGGAGCGCAGCATCCGCAACACGTCGGCGCGGCGCTCCAGCGCCGTCATCAGCTCGTCGGCCCGCGGCAGGTCCGGGCGATGGGCGGCAGAGAGCAGGCGCGAGGTGCCCTCCATGTAGAGCTCGCCGCTTTCCTCGGCGATGAAATCGGTGAAGGTGGCGCCGAGGGTGGCGATGAATTCGGCCTCGACCCCGCCGAGGCCGGGGTCGGCGAGGCGGGTGGCGATCATCCGCGCCCCCACCCCGAGACCGGAAACCGACTCGTTCAGGTAACTCGAGGCCCACTCGACCAGGCCCGGATCGAGCGGTCGGTCGAACTCGAAGACGCGGCGGGTGACGTCGCCGGTCGAGGCGATCGCGATCACCACCACCTTGTTCGGCTGCAGAGGCAGGACCTCGACCCGGTGGATCGTCGCCGCCAGGCTCGACTGCGGCGCGGTCGCCATCGCCACCAGGTCGGTGACCTGGGCAAGGGCGACGGTCGTCTCCCGCATCGCCTCGTCGACCTCGCGGCGCAGGCGCGAGAGCTCCAGTTCGACCCCCGGCGTGGCCGGCACCCCTCCGGAGGCGACCATCCCGTCGACGTAGAGGCGGTAGCCGGAGTCGGTCGGGACCCGCCCGGCGGAGGTGTGGGGATGAGTCAGGTACCCGGCCGCCTCGAGCGCCGCCAGCTCGGCCCGCACGGTCGAAGGACCGCACTCGACCTCGTGCCGCTCGGCGACCTCTTTCGAGGGCACCGGCCGTCCCGACCCCTGGTGGGTCTCGACGACCAGGCGAAGGATCAGCTCCTGGCGCTCGCTCAGCATTGCCTGGAGTTTAGGAGGGAGGCCGAACGCCCCCTCCGGACGGCCCGGCAGCCCGAGCTAGAGCTCGAGCTCTGCCTCGGCGTTCTTGATCAGCGTCGTCTCGCCCTGGGCGGCGACGGTGTCGATCACGACCCGGCCGCCGTCGACCGACTTGACCGTGCCGGTGACGACGATCTCCTGCTCGGGGACGCCCATGCCGCGCATCTGGATCGAGAGGCGCTTCAGCGCCCGCGGATCGCCGTCGGCGACGGCCGCGTTGGCCTTCGCCACCAGACCCATCGAGTAGAGGCCGTGGAGGATGTTGCGCGGCAGGCCGACGGCTTTCGCCAGCTCGTCGTCGATGTGGATCGGGTTGAAGTCCCCCGAAGCGCCCGCGTAGCGGTGCGGCAGGTACTTGTCCGGGGTGACTCGCTGCTCCGGGATCTGGTCGCCGACGTTCAAAGCCATTTCAAACCCCCCTGACGATCAGCGTCCAGGTGCCGCGAGCGACCTGGGCGCCATCTTGGTTGACGGAGTTGGTCTCGAACACGTAGAAGCCCTTGCCGTCCTTCTCCTCGATCGAGAGGCACCTGGTGGCGGTCGTGATCTCGTCGCCGGAGCAGGCCGGCTCGTCCCAGGCGAACTCCTGTCCGCCGTGGACCATCGCCGCGAAGTTCATCTCGACGTCGGGGTCGAGGATCGCCGGCCCGAGGGCCGGGCTGCTGTAGACGACGGCGAACATCGGCGGCGCCACCACGTCGCGGAAGCCGGCCGCGCGGGCCGCCTCGACGTCGCGGTGCACCGGGTTGTCGATGCCCAGCGCGTTCGCGTACTCCTTGATCTTCTCCCGCCCCACCTGGTAGGTGGTGGCGGGCCATTCCTTGCCAACGGCATCAGTTTTCAAAGCCATGGCGGGGACAATAACTGGCCAGGCGGCCAGTCGGGCGCGCCGTCCTACTCGTCGATCTCCAGCACCGCCAGGAACGCCTCCTGCGGCACTTCGACCCGGCCCACGGACTTCATCCGCTTCTTGCCCGCTTTCTGCTTCTTCAGCAACTTGTTCTTACGGGTGACGTCGCCGCCGTAGAGCTTCGCGGTGACGTCCTTGCGCAGGGCCTTGACGGTCTCGCGGGCGAGGATGTTGGAGCCGACCGCGGCCTGGACCGGGACGTCGAAGAGCTGGCGCGGGATCGTCTTGCGGAGGCGGCCGACGAGGCGCTTGCCCTGGTCGTAGGCGAAGTCGCGAAAGACGATGATCGAGAGCGCGTCGACCTTGTCGCCGGCGAGCAGGATGTCGACTTTGACCAGGTCGGAGACGCGGTTGCCGATCGGCTCGTAGTCGAGCGAGGCGTAACCGCGGGTCGAGGACTTGAGGAGGTCGAAGAAGTCGAGGACGATTTCCGCCAGCGGCAGGTCGTAGCGGATCTGCACCCGCTCGGGGCTGAGGAAGTGCATGTCGACGTGGGTGCCGCGGCGCTGCTGGCAGAGCTCCATCACCGCACCCACCTGCTCTTTCGGGCTGATCAGCGTCGCCCGGATGTAGGGCTCTTCGATCGTCTCGATCGTGGCCGGGTCCGGCAGGTCGGTCGGGCTGTGGACCTCCTTGGCCTCACCGTTGGTGAGGTTGACCATGTAGCGGACGTTCGGGGTGGTCGCCAGCAGGTCGAGGTCGTACTCGCGCTCCAGCCGCTCGCGCACGATCTCCATGTGGAGGAGCCCGAGAAAGCCGACGCGGAAACCGAAGCCGAGCGCCTCGGAGGTCTCCGGCTCCCAGGAGAGCGCGGCGTCGTTCAGCGAGAGCTTCTCGAGCGCGTCACGGAGGTCTTCGTAGCGGTCGGTGTCGATCGGGAAGAGGCCGCAGAAGACCATCGGGCGGACCTCGCGGTAGCCCTCCAGCGGCCCGGAGGCGGGGTTGGCGTGAGCGGTGAGGGTGTCGCCGACGCGCAGCTTGGTGACGTCCTTGATGCCGGTGATCAGGTAACCGACGTCGCCGGCATCCATCGCGCCGACGGCGGTCATCGCCGGCCGGAAGAAGCCGAGGTCGTCGATCTCGGCGGTCGTCCCGTTCTGCATCGCGAGGATCTGCTCGCCCTTGCGGAAGGCGCCGTCGACCATCCGCACGTAGGCGATCACGCCGCGGTAGGGGTCGAACTCGGAATCGAAGATCAGGGCCCGGGGCGGCGCCTCGGGCTTGCCCTGCGGCGGCGGGATCCGCGCGACGATCGCCTCCAGCACCGCGAGCACCCCCTCCCCGGTCTTGGCGGAGATCGGCAGCGCTTCCTCGGGGTCGCCGCCGAGCAGGTCGGCGATCTCCCGGGCGACCCGCTCGGGCTCGGCGCCGGGCAGGTCGACCTTGTTGATCACCGGGATCAGCTCGAGCCCGTTCTCGATCGCCAGGTAGGTGTTGGCGACGGTCTGCGCCTCGACGCCCTGGGCGGCGTCGACGACCAGCAGGGCGCCCTCGCAGGCGGCAAGGCTGCGCGAGACCTCGTAGGAGAAGTCGACGTGACCCGGCGTGTCGATCAGGTGCAGGTGGTACGTCTCGCCGTTCTCGGCGGTGTACTCGACCCGCACCGCCTGGGCCTTGATCGTGATCCCGCGCTCGCGCTCGAGGTCCATCGAGTCGAGCAGCTGCGCCTGCATCTTCTTCGGATCGACGGCGCCGGTGAGCTCGAGGATGCGGTCGGCCAGGGTCGACTTGCCGTGGTCGATGTGGGCGATGATGCTGAAGTTGCGGATGTGGTCCATGGTGGGCGTGGGGAGTATGAGGGACGGGGGTTTCGGGCGCGCGGGTCCTGTCGCGGCCGGGGACCCACCATCCCCTGAACTGCCAGGGGATGGTCCCCCCTACCGCGCCGCCCGCGCGACAGACCGGTCAGCTACACGCGTCGGGACGGAGGCGTTCCGGCAGCTCGAATACGACCGTCGGAGGGGTTTTGAGAATTGCTTTTCCTCCGGCGGCTTCGGTCCATTTGGCCGTGGGTGGATATGGAGGCTTGCCGGCCTCGACTCGGTCGCGGGTGGCTACCGCGTAGTCGTAGTGGCCCTCGCTGAGGAGCTGGAGGTATTGCTCGCAGGTGGCGGGGGGCTCGAAGCCGCCGTGGGGTTGTTCGGTGCCCAGGTACTGGACCTGGTTGCTGAGGTCGGTGCCGAAGAGGGGGTACTGGCGGGTGCTGGTGGTGGCAATGCGGGCGTCGGAGACGTCGCGGGACCAGGCGAAGGCGGCGTTGAGGCCCGGGGCGGCGAAGGTCGGGTCCTCGTAGCGGGACTCCAGGTAGTGGCGCTGGACCGGGTAGCCGATGGCGACCGCGAGGACGAGCGCTGCTCCCGCCGCGACCAGAGCTCGAGCCCCACCCCGCCCCGGGCGGGTGCTCCCGTCATTTGCACCGCTATCCGGCACGAATGACGGGAGCACCCCAAGCGGCAGCAACACGAGGCCAAGGACCAGGGCCGGGGCGAGATAGCGGAGGCCGGACTCGAATCCGCGCGGCATCCCGTCGGGGCCCGACGCCGACGTCGGCGCCACCAGCCAGGCGAGCGCCGCCGCCATACCGACGAGCCCCGCCAGGGCCAGCACCCCCGCCGACGGGACGATTTCCGCTCCAAGCAAGCGGCTTCCGTCCCGCCGGCGGAGGAGTGGCAGCACGGCGAGCGCGAGGCCGGCAAGGGCCGCGATCAGGAACAGCGGCCAGAGGAACCAGAGGCCGTCGTGGAGGCCCGGGAGGAGCCAGTCGGACCAGACCGCCCCGTCCGTCAGGTAGCCGAGCACGGAGTGCGCTTCGCGGCCGCCCAGGGCCTGCTCGGGCGCCGGCAGGTCGATCGGGCCGAGATGGTGGATCCACGGCAGCGGGTTGCCGCTGTGGACGAGGTTGCGCAGGTACCAGTAGCCGCCGCCGGCCAGGGCGGCCAAAGACGTGGCAACGAAGGCGCGGCCGCGCGTGCCCCGGGGGGCGAGCAGCGCCAGACCGACGACCAGAACCGCCGCAGGCAGCAGGAAGTTGAGCTTGGCGCCGGCCGCCAGGCCCGCAGCCAGGCCAACCACCAGGTATGAGCCGACGCCAGCGCCTCCCCCTTCCCCACCCAGCGTCTTTTCCGTCCCGCAGGGTCCGCCCCAAGCGTTCAGCGCAATCGCCACCGCAGCCAGCAGGAAGAAGATGCCGACGATGTCGTTCCGCGCCTCCCCGGCCTGGTCGGCCAGCGCCGGCACGCTGAGCGCAATCGCTCCCAGGGCAAGCGACCAGGGCGCGACCCGGTACGGCCGACCGATGCACCAGCATGCCGCCAGGCAGCCCACGAACCAACCCAGGTTCAGCAGCGGGGAGAGCAGATCGCGACCGAAGGCCAGCATCCCGGCCGCGTGAAAGACCTCCGAGTTCGCCGGGTAGAACCAGGCCAGGAACTGCGGGGCGATGAAGTGCAGGTCCCAGGTATCGCCGCCCTGCATGAACCCGGCGGCGAACGGCCCGTGGTACCAGGTGCTGTCGAACCCGGTCATCCCGGTCGAAAGCCGCGTCTTCACCCCCGCAGCGAAGTGAACGACCGCCACCAAGGCAACGAGCAGCGCCACCAGCGTCGAGAGGGAGGTCACCCGCACCCCTGCTGGCTGGGTGGGGTGCGGGTGACCTCCCTCTCCCTCGGACGACCGCGGTGCGAACTTCCACAGGGCGAGCCCAGCGATACCGACCAGCAGCAGATACGGAAGCGGATCCAGCGCGCCGAAGGTCCCCACCAGCTCCGCCGACCAGACCAGCAGCGCCAGCGCGAGCACCGCGCCCGCCAGGTGCGCCGGCGCCCCCTCGAAGCGCGGCAAGAGCCAGGCGCGCAGCGTCGTTCCACCCAGCCAGGCGAACCCACCGAGCAGCACGATCTCGACGATGCCAAGCAGGTACCGCCCTGGCCCCAGCATCTGGCGCTAGCGGCCCCGCCGCAGCAGCAGGCGGCTCATCTGCTCCAGCTCGGCGACCTGGAGCAGCTTGGCGACCGCTACGTATACGACCCCGCCAGCCCCCAGGCCGACGCCGAGGGAGACGATCTGCCCGACCAGGCCGCGACCGACCGCCTGGTCGAGGACGTCCCAGACGATCCAGCTGATCGCCGCCAGCCCGGCTGCCGCGACGGTGATTCGCACCGAGGCCGAGAGCAGCCGCCCCAGCTCCAGCCCGTGCAGGAGGCGACGCAGGATCACTCCCTGGGCGACGACGCTGGCCCCGGTGGCGATCGCGGTCGAGGCGACTATCCCGCCCACCCCGAGGTGGTAGAGGGCCAGCGCCGCCCCCGCCGTCACCGCCAGGTTGCCGAGGGCGATTCCGGTCGGCACCCAGGGCCGCTGCAGGCTGAAGAAGGTGCGGGTGAGGAGCAGGAAGAGGCCGTTGGTGGGCAGCGAGAAGGCGAACCAGAAGAGCGCGGTGGCGACGACTTCGGTTTCGTGCGCGTCGAAGGCCCCGCGCTGGTAGATCAGCCGGATCATCGGGTCGGCCAGGACCAGCATCGCCGCCGCCGCCGGGACCAGGACGAAGAGGATCTGCCGCATCCCGTTGGCCATCGTCGAGCGCAGGCTGTCGATCTCCCCCGCGTTGGCGAACCGGGCCAGGGTCGGGAAGAGGACGGTGGCGATCGCGACCGAGAAGATCCCCTGCGGGAGCTGGTAGATGCGGAAGGCTTTGTCGATCGCCGCCGGCGCCTCCACGGAGACGAGGCTGCCGAAGAAGCTGTTGATCAGCAGGTTGAAGTTGATCAGGCCGAGGCTGATCGTCACCGGCAGCATCAGCACCAGCACCCGCCGCACCTTCGGATTGCGCCAGTCGAAGCTGAAGCTGAAGCGGTAGGGCGTGTTGCGCAGGTCCCAGGCCGGGATCAGCAGCTGGACGGCCGTACCGACCAGGATCCCGATCGCGTAGGCGTAGATCCGGTCCTGCCCCTCGAACATCGGCTCCAGCACGACCAGCACCAGGATGATCGTCAGGTTCCAGAACAGGGGGGAGATCGCGAAGGCGCCGAAGCGGTCGTAGCTGTTGAGGACGCCGACGACGATGCCGCTGATCCCGAGCAGGACGAGGATCGGGAAGAGGACCTGGGAGAGGGCGACGGTGAGGTCGAGGATCTCCCCCTCGAAGCCGGGCGCGAAGAGGGGCATGACCACCGGCGCGAGGAGGATGAAGAGGGCGGTGACCGCACCCAGCACCATCGTCACCAGCAGCAGCATGGTCGAGGCAAGCCGGAACGCCTCTTTGTAGTCCTTCTTGCCGAGCAGTTCGGTGAAGACAGGGACGAAGGCCGGCTGCAGGGCCGCATCGGCGAAGAGAGCGCGGATCAGGTTCGGGACCTGGAAGGCGATCGTGAAGGCCGACATCGGCCCGCTGATCCCGTAATAGCCGGCGGCGACGACTTCGCGGGCGAGCCCGGCGACGCGGGAGGCCGCGGTGGCGATCGAGAAGAACGCCGTCGAGCGGGCGATCCGGCCGGCCTGCCTGGGCGCCGGATCGCGGGTGAGTTCCTCGCCGGGTTCGAACGCCTCCGCCTCCCAGGCGCCGACGTCCTCGTTGATCGGCCGCTCGTCGGGATTCGGGGTGTCAGGTTCCCTGGGGGTCTCCAAGCTTCGTCTCAGTCGCTATAGTCGGCGGCCGCCCGGAGCCGGCAAGGCGCCTGCTCGGGTACATGACATGGCCAACATAGCCTCACAGAAGAAGCGGATCCTACGCAGCCAGCGCGAGCAGACCGAGAACCGGCTGCTCACCAGCACTGTGAAGACGCACTTCCGCCGCCTCGAAAGCGCGGTGGAGTCCGGCGATGCCGAGAACGTCGCCAGCGAGCAACGGGATCTGGTCTCGAAGATCGACAAGGCCGTGCAGAAGGGCGCCCTCCACAAGAACACCGGCGCCCGCAAGAAGGCGAAAGCCGCAAGGCTCGCCGCCAGCGCCTCTTCCTGACTCAGGTCGCCCCTGCCGCAGCTCGCCGCAGCGCGAGCGTCAGCGCCAGCTCGTCGCCGTAGTCGGCGCCGCCGCGGCACCAGAGCTCGAGGTCGGCGAGGGTCTCGGTCGCCAGTCGCAGGCTGGCCAGGTCGGTGTCACCGAGGCGCCGAACCAACTGCTTCGCCGCGTAGGGGTGCATCTTCAGGGAGGACTCGATCTGGTGCGGCGGGATCCCCTCCTCGAGCTGCGCAGCGGCGGCGCAGGCGCCGCGCAGGCGGGAGGCGAGGCCGTAGATCAAGCCGGTGACGTTCTCCCCCTGGCCGATCAGCCGCTCGCCGATCCGCAGAGCCGTTGCCGCGTCGCCTTCGATCAGGGCGTCCGAGAGCGACCAAACGACCGCTTCGGAGGTGTCGGCAACCATCGCTTCCAGGTCATCGGCGCCGACCTGCCCTCCCTCGCCTGCCCACAGAGCCAGCCGCTCGAGCTCGTTGCGCAGGCGGACCGGGTTGGCGCCCATCCGGTCGACCAGCATCCGGGCCGCAGCCGGGTCGAGCCGGAAACCGAGCTGCTGGGCTTCGCCGATCAGGACCCTGGGCATCTCCCGCGCCTTCGGCGCCTCGAACTCGTGCACCTCGCCAGACGCTTTCTTCACCGCTTTGACGAGCTTGGCCGCGGGCTTGTCCCGGCAGATCAGGACCAGGGTCAGATCCGGCGGCAGCTCCCCAAGAGCGGCGATGACGGGCTCGAGCTGGCGGTCGCGCCAGCGCTCGATCCCGTCGGCGAGCAGGTAGCGCCGCGACTCCATCAGCGACATCGCCGGGATCGCCGTCAGCAGCGCCTCGTGGTCGGGCATCCCCCGGCCCTCGCTCGGCTCGAACACCTCCAGCGCCGCCGCTCCACCCTCGCGCTCGGCGCGTGCGCGCAGGCGCGAGCGGGTGGCGTCGATTTTCGCCCCGTCGCTGCCCGCGATCAGGTACAGCGGTCGCATCTCGTCGGCCATCGGCCGAGTCTAGAACCCGCCGGTGCCGCGACCGCTACTTGTCCTTCCTGTCCTTCTTCGCCTTGTCCTTGTCCTTGCCGTCGGAGACGGGCGCAGGAGCGGGGACATAGGTGGGTTCGGGCGCCGGGTCCGCGTCTGAGTCGGCGGGCTTGGACTCCGGATCGGTTGGCTTCGTCTTCGGCGGCTTGACGGGCTTGGGCTTGGTCGACCCTGAATCCGACTTCGGCGGCTTGGCGGTATCAGCCTTCGACTCGTCGGGGTCCGAGCCGACCGCCGTCGATTTCCCCGGCGGCGCCGCTTCCGGCGATGCGACCGGTACCTGGGCCGGCGCCGGAGCTGGCTCGCTGGCGGCCGTCGGGCTCGGAGCGGCTACTGGAGCAGGAGCGGGCGCCGGCGTCACGACCGGCTCGGAAGCCGGGGGCGAAACGGCAGCGGGCGGACCCGGGTCGGCGACCGCGGACCGGTCGACCCCGGAGTTGCGGCCGCCCTCCGTCGCGGCGCCGCGGGCATTGCCCTGCCCGCGCGAAGCACCCGACGAGGCAATGGCGTCCTCAGCCCCTCCCAGCCCGATCGCCGTGGCCCGCTCCTTCAGCGGCACGGCTCTGGAAACGGAGCCCTGGTCGGACGGGGCGCCGGGGATCGGAACCGGCGTGGGAACCGAGAAGCCAAGCTGGGCGAATACCGCCACCAGGGCGAGTCCCGCCGCCGCGGTCAGGCCGAGGAAGGCGACGGCGGTGCTGCGCATCCTTTCCGGCAGGCCACTGCCGGCCAGACTCGGTCGCCGAATCGAACGGGGCAGCTTGTCGCGGAAGTCGGATCGCACTGATTCGTGCATCGGCAGCCGGACCGCCAGCCGTAGCGATTGGATTGGTTTCCTCAAGTTTCGATTCGATCAACCGTCCAGACTGAACCCGCGCGGTTCGACGTCGATTGCGACCGGTCCGTCCTCGTCGGTTCGCAGGGTCGCGACCCGATGTCGCTCCAGCGTCGCCAGGGTCTGCGGTGCCGGATGCCCGTAGGAGTTGTCGGCCCCGACCGAGATCACGGCCAGCCGAGGCCTGGCCCGGTCGAGCAGCGACGCCAGCCCGGCGTCCTCGCTGCCGTGATGGGCGACCTTGAGAACGTCGACCGGACCCGTTTCGATCGGAACCGCCTCGGCCTCGGCGTCAGCGGTCAGCAGCATCGTGAAGTCCCGCCAGCGGGCCTCGATCACCAGCGCCAGCTGGTTGGGATCGGCGGGTGCCCCCGCGCTCAGCAGCTCCGGCGGCGGCCATAGAACCCGCAGGCGCAGCCGGCCAGAGCGCAGCTCGCTCCCCGCCGCGACCCGCTGCGGGGCGACGCCGGCCTCGACGGCACGGGCGATCGGCTCCCGGCCCAGCCGGGCGTAGACCAGGCGCCCGACCGGCATCGCACCGAGCAGCTCTTCGAGCCCGCCGACGTGATCGGACTGGTCGTGGGTCGCGACGACGGCCCCGAGGCCGTCGACCCCCGCCGCTTCCAGCTTCCGCTCCAGCCCGTCGCCGCGCGGGCCGCCGTCGACCAGGACCGCGGGGGCACCGGCTGGCCGCAGGAGGATCGCGTCTCCCTGACCGACGTCGAGGACCTCCACCCGCAGCCCCGAAGGCGGGCCCGGTTTGGCCCCTCCGCCACCTGGCAGCGGCACCACGACCGCGAGACCGATCGCTCCCAGCGCAAGAGCGTGCCGCGGCCACCTCCAGCAGCAGGCGAGGGCGACCGCCAGGACGGCGTAGGCGACGAGCAACCCGACGCCGCCCAGATGCACCTCGAGCTCGGCCCAGCCGGGAGATGCGCACCAAGCGGCGATCTGGGCGATGTAGGCGAGGAGGAGGGCGTTGAGCCCGTTCAGCGGCTCCAGCGGCACGCCGGGAAGCTGAGCGAGGCCGGCGCCGCACATGCCCAGCCACATCGCCGGCGCCACCGCCGGAAGGGCCAGCACGTTGGCCAGGAGCGTGGTCGTCGAGATCCGCTCGAAATGGAAGGCGATCAGCGGCGCGGTCGCCAGCGTCGCCGCGACCGTCACCGCCACGCCCTCCGCCAGAGCCCGGCGCCAGGACCCCCTCCCCAGCCTCGCCTCGATCGCCCGCCGCAGCGGCGACGCGAGCAGGAGGATGCCGAGCACCGCGGCGAAGCTCAGCTGCCAGCCGACGTCGGCACCGATTCCGGGATCGACCGCCAGCGTCACCAGCGCCGCCAGCGCCAGCGCGTAGAGGCGGGAGGAGCGGCGACCGCCAAGAGTCGCCAGGACGCCGATCGCACCCATCACCGCCGCTCGCTGGATCGAGGGACCGGCGCCGGCGACGGGGACGTAGACGGCGATCAGGGCGAGGACCCAGAGCAGTCTCTCGCGCAGCGGGATCCCGAAGGCGCCGAGCAGGGGCATCGCCAGGAGGGCAAGCAGGGTGACGTTCTGACCGGAGACGGCCAGCAGGTGACTGAGTCCGGAGCGGCGGAAGTCTTCCTCCGTCCGCGCGTCGATCCCCTCGTCGTCGCCCAGCACGAAGCCGCGAGCCAGCGCCGCCTCGCGCGCCGGCACCCCCTGCCCGAGCCCGTCCGAGGCCCGGGCGCGGATCTCGCCGCTGTTCACGAGGGCGATGACCGCCACCACCAGGATCCCGAGCAGGACCGGCAGCGTGGGACGCGGCGAGGCCATGACAGGACCAGGCGTTACGGCTGCAGCCGCTCGCGCAGCGAGTCCATCGTCGCCGGCCCGATCCCCGGGACCTGGTCGAGCTGCTCAACCGAGGAGAGGCCGCCGTGTTCGTCGCGGAACTCGACGATCGCGCCGGCGGTCACCGGCCCGATCCCCTCGATCTCTTCGAGCTGCTCGGCGCTTGCGGTCCCAAGACCGATCGGCCCTTCGCTGCCGGGCGCCCCCACCGCGGCCGCACCACCCGGCAACCGTTCCGGCACGACCACCTGCTGGCCATCGGCGAGCCGCGCAGCCAGGTTGATCGCTTCCAGATTCGCCCCCGCGCCGGCCCCGCCCGCCCGCGCCACCGCATCGGTGACGCGACTGCCCAGCGGCATCCGATAGACGCCCGGGTCCCGCACCGCCCCGGTCACGTCGACGACCACGGCGCCAGTCTGGCCGCCGATCGAAAAGCCGGCGCCTCCCCCTGCCGGCGCGTCGGCCGCGGCGAACGAAGCCTCGTCAGCGCCCTCGCCGCGGATCGCCCGCGCCCCGACCAGCAGCAGCGCAACAGCAACCGCCGCGTAAACGACCACCTGGCTTCGGCTCAGATCCGGCATGCCGGCGATGCTGAACCGAAGAAGCGCACGCGTGGCGCGCTAAATCAAAAAGTTGTGAAACAGACCTCGTACTGAGGTGCGACGGGCAAGCAGGTCAAGGACGCAGGAAGCGAAGTGTGCTCTGCACACGAGCGACCGAGGACGCAGAGATGCGCCGCCCGTCGCACCTCAGTACTCGTCGTCGTCGTCGTAGCCGGCCACCTCTGCCAGCTGATCGGAGTACAGCTCGGCGGCGGCGACCGGCGGCGACTGGATCGAGATGCAGACAAGCTCGTTCTCGGCCTCGTTGCCGATCGCGTGCTCGGTCGCGGGCGGGACCAGGATCAGGTCCCCCTCACCGACCTCCTGGGTGTCACCGGCGACCGACATCGTGCCGCTGCCGCGGACGACGACGTAGGCCTGCTCGGCCTCGCCGGAGGAGTGCAGCGTCTGCTCCGCCCCGCCGGGCACGCAGACCCAGGTCACGGAGAGATTGCGCGAACCGAGTTCCCCCGCGTCCATGAGGACGTGGGCGCGGATACGGTGCCACTCCTCCACCGCCGAGTCTTGAAGGCGCCTGACCAGCATTCGGCGGCTTTCTAGCAGAACGGCAGGCCGCCGCGAAGGGCGCTACCGGACCACAAGGTTGACCAGCTTGCCTGGAACGACAATTTCCTTGACTATTTTCTGGCCGTCGAGATGCTTGGCGACCTTCTCGCTTTCCCGGGCCAGACGCAGCAACTCCTCCTTCGGCGCCTCGGCCGGCGCCTCGATCCGGTCGCGCAACTTGCCGTTGACCTGGACCACGAGGGTCACCGTGTCGCTGACCAGCAGCGCGGGGTCGGGCTCGGGCCAGGACTGCTCCCACACACGCTCTCCGGCCAACCTCTCGTAGACCTCGCTGCCGAGGTGCGGGGCGAAGGGGAAGACCAGAGAGGCCGCCGTCGCCGTTGCGAAGCGCACCGCGGCGCCCCCCTCCGGCTCCCCGTAGAGGTCGTCCTTGAGTCGGTAGGCGTCGTTGACCAGCTCCATCACCGCCGAGATCACGGTGTTGAACTGGAAGCCGCGCTGGAAGTCCCGCGTCGTCTTGTCGATCGCCCAGTGGGCCTTGGCGAGCAACTCGCGCGCCTGCCCCCCGGCGGCCGCGCTCGGCTCGCCGGGCCCGGTCCGCTCCTCGGCCTCCTCGCACAGCCGCCAGAGCCGCGAGAGGAAGCGGTTGACCCCCTCCACCCCCTCGTCGGTCCAGTCGCCGCCGCGCTCGGGCGGGCCCATGAAGCAGACGTACGTTCGAGCGGTGTCGGCGCCGTAGCGCTCGACGTAGTCGCCGGGGCTGACCGTGTTGCCCTTCGACTTCGACATCTTCGCCCCGTC
>Ga0157380_10000377_pt1 | contig 26856 bp, 21 predicted proteins | sample S35metaG_FD_119757 | JGI IMG/M metagenome (GOLD analysis project Ga0157380, IMG submission 119757) | Switchgrass rhizosphere microbial communities from Kellogg Biological Station, Michigan, USA - S3-5 metaG | ecosystem: Host-associated > Plants > Roots > Rhizosphere > Soil | place: USA...
GCCTTCAGTTTTCTCGAAGCACCGCGTCACGTAGGGCACCTTCGGCGCCTGACCGGGGTGCAGCCGGTTCCAGCGCTCGCAGGCGTGGCCGTCGCGATAGAGCTCCTGGAAGCTCGGGGCGCTCCACACATCGGCCGCCACGTCGTAGTCCTTCTCGAGCATCTGCTGGGCCTTGAGCACCTCGTTGAGGATGGCGCCGGCCCCGATCAGCTGCGCCCGACCCTTCGCCTTCTTCTTCGACGAGGTCCGCAGCTGGTAGAGCCCCTTCAGGATGCCGTCGCGCGAGCCTTCGGGCATCGGCAGCATCTCGTATGTCTCGTTCATCACGGTGAGGTAGTAGAAGACGCTCTCGCCGTCCTTGTACATGCGCCGGATGCCGTCTTCGAGAATCACCGCGATCTCGTAGGCAAACGTCGGGTCGTACGAGATCAAGTTCGGCACGGCCAGCGCCAGCAGGTGGCTGTGGCCGTCCTGATGCTGGAGCCCTTCGCCCGACAGGGTCGTCCGGCCCGCCGTGCCGCCCAGCAGGAACCCGCGCGTGCGCGTGTCGGCCGCGGCCCAGACCAGGTCGCCGACGCGCTGCATCCCGAACATCGAGTAGTAGATGAAGAACGGAATGGTGTTGACGCCGTGCGTGGCGTAGGCGCTGCCCGCGGCGATGAACGACGCCAGCGAGCCCGCCTCGTTGATCCCTTCCTCGAGGATCTGCCCTTCCTTCGCTTCCTTGTAGTAGAGGAGCGTGTCCATGTCGACCGGCTCGTAGAGCTGACCGACACGCGAGTAGATGCCCACCTGGCGGAAGAGCGCCTCCATGCCGAAAGTGCGTGCCTCGTCCGGCACGATCGGCACCACCAACTCGCCAAGCTCCTTGTCGCGCAGCAGCTTCGCCAGCATGCGCACGAACACCATCGTGGTCGAGGCCTTGCGGCCTTCGCTGCCGGCGTGGAATTCCTTGAAGAGCTCGGGAAGGGAGTCGATCTTGAGCGGTTCGACCTGGACGGTGCGGGAGGGCACGAAGCCGCGGAGTTGCTTGCGGCGCTCCGTGAGATACGTCACCTCGGGGCTGTTGTCGGAGGGGCGGTAGAACGGGGCCTTGCTCACTTCCTCGTCGGCGACCGGGATGCCGAACCGGGTGCGGAACGCCCTCAGCTCGTCTTCGTTCAGCTTCTTCTGCTGGTGGGTAACGTTCTTGCCCTCGCCCGCCTCGCCGATGCCGTAGCCCTTGATGGTGCGGGCCAGGATGACCGTGGGCTGCCCGGTATGCTCGACGGCCGCTTTATAAGCCGCGTAGACCTTGGCTGGATCGTGGCCGCCGAGCGTGAGCTTCTTCAGCTGCTCGTCGGAGAGATGCGCCACCATCTCCAGCAGCCGCGGGTCCTCGCCCCAGAAGTGGTGACGCACATAGGCGCCAGACTCCACGGCGTACTTCTGATACTCGCCGTCCACCACCTCGCCCATGCGCTTCACGAGCAGGCCGTCGGCGTCCTTGGCCAGCAGCGCGTCCCACTCGCTGCCCCAGATCACCTTCAGCACGTTCCAGCCCGCACCGCGGAAGATCGCCTCGAGCTCCTGGATGATCTGACCGTTGCCGCGCACCGGACCGTCGAGCCGCTGCAAATTGCAGTTGATGACGAAGATCAGGTTGTCGAGCTTCTCGCGTGAGGCCAGCGTGATGGCGCCGAGCGATTCGGGCTCGTCGGTCTCGCCGTCGCCGAGGAAGGCCCACACCTTCGAGTTCGAGTGCTTCTTCAGCCCGCGATCTTCGAGGTAGTGCATGAAGCGGGCCTGGTAGATGGCGCAGATCGGGCCGAGGCCCATGCTGACCGTGGGGAACTCCCAGAAATCGGGCATCAGCCACGGGTGCGGGTAGGACGAGAGGCCGCCGCCGTCCTTCAGCTCGCGGCGGAAGTTCTCGAGCTTCTGCGCCGAGAGGCGCCCTTCGAGGAACGCGCGCGCGTAGATTCCGGGCGCCGCGTGCCCCTGGAAGTAGATGATGTCGCCGTCGTTGTCGTCGCCCTTGCCCTTGAAGAAGTGATTGAAGCCGACCTCGTACAGCGTTGCGGCCGACGCATAAGTGGAGATGTGGCCGCCGATGCCGTCCTCGACCTTGTTGGCTTTCACCACCATGGCGAGCGCGTTCCAGCGGACGAGGCTCTTGATGCGCCGCTCGATCTCGCGGCTGCCGGGGAACGGCGGCTGGGCGTCGGTGGAAATCGTGTTGACGTAGGGTGTGTTGGCTGTAAACGGCAGCTTGACGCCGTTGCGGCGCGCGTGGTCGCTCAACTCGCGCAGCAGCTTGCTGACGCGGACCGGGCCGCCCGACTTGATCACGTAGTCGAGCGACTCGAGCCACTCGCGCGTTTCGAGGGCCTCGATCTCGGCGGCGTCTTTTGGTGCTGTATTCCGCATGAATCCTCGTGGAACCACCCCGCGACGCGGGGCAGGGGACGGTAACCAGCCCTTATTCTATTATTCGGTCCTTGCTGGATGGAACCTGATTCGGCGACTTTCCCTGTGAATTCCCGCGAGGCCAGCCGCCGTCTCGCTGATGTTTCTCATGCGATCACCTCATGCGAGCGCTGCCCACGGCTCCGCGAGCATTGCCGCACCGTGGCGCGCGTGCGCAAGCGCGCGTTTCGCGACGAGGTCTATTGGGGCCGGCCCGTGCCGGGCTTCGGCGACCCGGCGGCTCGCCTGTTGCTGGTCGGTCTGGCGCCCGCCGCGCACGGCGCCAACCGGACCGGTCGAGTGTTCACCGGCGACGGCGTGGGCGGCTCGGGCGACTTCTTGATGAGCGCGCTCCACCGGACGGGCTTCGCCAGCATGGCGACGTCACAGCGTATCGACGACGGGTTGCAGCTCCGTGACGCCTACATCCTCGCGGCGGTCCGCTGCGCACCGCCGCAGAACAAGCCGACGCCCGAGGAGATTGCGCGCTGCCAGGATCATCTGGATGCCGAAGCCGACGCACTGGCGCACGTGCGCGTGGTGGTCGCGCTCGGCAAGATCGCCTTCGATGCCTGGCTGCAGCGGCTCAAACGCCGCGGCGTGTCGATCGCGCCACGGCCGCAGTTCGGGCACGGTTCGATCGCCCGGTTCGAGCACACCCCCACGCTCATGGGCTGCTATCACCCCAGCCGGCAGAACACGAACACCGGGAAACTGACGCCGCCGATGATGGTGGACGTGTTCAGCACTGCGAAACGTCTAGCAGAAAGCCCTGCAGCCGCCGTCCGCTGAGCTCGGCGGTATTCCGCGTCTGATCTCACGGTGCCGTACGCACGACGGGCGGGCCTGCGCCCGCCCGTCGATGCCGCGATGGACAGCTGACGCGTGTGCTAGATGGTGCCCGGCTTCAGGATGTACTGCATGTTCTCGTCCTGCACGCGATAGGTCTTGTGGCAGGCGCCGCAGGTGCCGCCCGCGGCCTTCAGCGCCGCAAGCGCGGCCTGCTGATCCGGCGCGGCGGCCGACACCGCCTGCTCGAGCGCCGTGATCTTGGCGATCGAATCCTTGCTGAACGCGATGGCCTCGTCCTTCTTGTTGGCGACCCAGAAATTCTCCGCGTCCGTCAACGTCTGCTTGACGATCGCCACCTGCGCCTTCGCGTCGGCGAAGTTGCCCGAGTTGATCGCCTTACCGGTCGCGCCCTGCGCGGCAGCGATCTTCTTCATTGCGGCATCGAGCTCCGCGGGGGTCGTCACTTTCTGGGCAACCAGCGCGCTTCCGGCCATGGCAATCATGGCAGCCGTCGCGATCGTGAGAATTCGCCGCATTCGATAGTCCTCCTTGGGAATCACGCACCAACTGTGCTGAGTAATCATGCCCCACGATTGCCGACCCACGCAACAAAGCGAAGCATGAATCGCATCACGTCGCGTCACGTCCGGGCCGGCGCCGCCGTGACGGTGCCGACAAACGTGTCGCGCACCGTCGCCGCGAGATCCGGGCGATTGCTGATCAGCGCATCGACGCCCCAAGCCAGAAAGCGCTCCATGTCCCCCTCGGCATCCACGGTCCACACCTGCACCTCGAGGCCGGCCGCGTGGGCATGGCGAATGAAGCGCGGCGACACGATCCGCACCCTTCCGGCATGCTCGGGCACCTGATAACCGCCAAATGGCGGACGCTTTACCGGCCACCCGCTCCAGGACCGGTACACCGCCAGACGTACCTCGGCGTGGCACGCGCTGGTGGCCACGCCCGGCAGCAGGCGCCGCACGAGGGCCGCACTGGTGCCGCCGTAGCCGGCGCAGCAGACCATGTCTTCGGCACCGGCGGCGCGGATGTCACCAGCCACACCGGCGGCCATCGCCTCGGAATCGACCTTCATCTCGATGATGACGGGCACGCCGCGATGCTGCAGCAGCACGTCGCGCAGACGCGGAACACCCAGTCCCTGTCCACGAAACGCGAACTCGCCGCCCGGGCCCTGGAACCACCACGCCGCATCCACACCGGCCAGCTCGGCTGCGGTCCGCGCCGCGACGGGCCCGGTGGCGTTGGTCGTGCGGTCGAGCAGGTCGTCGTGAATCACCACCGGTACGCCGTCGGCCGCCAGGTGCACGTCGAGCTCGAGGCCGTCGGCGCCGGCGCGGAGGCCGGCCGCGAAGGCCGCCAGCGTGTTTTCGGGCGCGAGCGCGCTGCCGCCGCGATGCGCGAACACACGCGGACGCCCGCCACCGAAGAACGGCATGGCGGTCATGCTAGCAAACGCGGCGCCTCGAACCGGCCTGCAGGCGGCGCCTGCTCGCAGCACAGCGCCTGATCGTCCGCCCTTCGGGCCGACAGCTGCTATAGGATCCACGGTATGCCCATTCCTTCGGCGATCTCCACGCTGGGCGATCTCCGCCGCGCCATCGAGCGCGGGGAGGTTCGTCACCGCAACGTGCACGAAGAGGTGCGCGACAACCTGATCGGGAAGCTGCGCGCCGGGGGAACCCTGTTCCCGGGAATCGTCGGCTACGACGACACGGTGCTTCCGCAGCTCATCAACGCGCTCCTCTCGCGCCACCACTTCATCCTGCTGGGCCTGCGCGGACAGGCCAAGACCCGCCTGCTGCGCGCGCTGGTCACCCTGCTCGACGAGGTGCTGCCGGTGATGCCGGGCTGCGAGATCAACGACGACCCGCTGAAGCCGATCTGCGGTGCCTGCCGGGCCCTGGTGGCCGAGGCCGGCGACCGAACGCCGATCGCGTGGCTCGAGCGCGAGGCGCGCTACGTGGAGAAGCTGGCGACGCCCGACGTGACGATCGCCGACATGATCGGCGATATCGACCCGATCAAGGCCGCGCGCGCCGGGCTGCAGCTCTCGAACGAGCTGACCATGCACTACGGGCTGCTGCCGCGCGCCAACCGCAGCATCTTCGCCATCAACGAGCTGCCGGACCTGGCCGGCAAGATCCAGGTGGGGCTGTTCAACATCCTTCAGGAAGGCGACGTCCAGATCAAAGGCTATCCGGTGCGGCTGCCGCTCGACGTCATGATGGCGTTCACCGCCAACCCCGAGGACTACACGGCTCGCGGCAAGATCATCACCCCGCTCAAGGACCGGATCGGCTCGGAAATCCGCACGCACTACCCGGTGAGCCGCGGCGATGCCCAGATCATCACCGCGCAGGAAGCGTGGATGGCCCGCGGCGGCAGCGGGCCACGCACCGAGGTGCCGACGTTCGTCGCCGAGGTGGTCGAGGAAATCGCGTTCCAGGCGCGGCAGGACCGGCGCGTGGACAAGCGATCGGGCGTGAGCCAGCGGCTGCCGATCTCGGTGATGGAGAACGTCATCTCGAACGCCGAACGGCGGGCCATCGTCGCCGGCGAGGACCCCGCCGTGCCGCGCGTCACCGACGTGTATGCGGCGCTGCCGTCGATGACCGGCAAGTTCGAGCTCGAATACGAGGGCGAGCTGAAGGGCGCCGAAACCATCGCGCGTGAGCTGGTCCGCAATGCCGTGGCCAACGTGGCCGAAGGCTATCTCTCCCATCTCGACCCGCGGCGCATCATCGAGTGGTTCGACCTCGGCGGCAGCCTGCAACTGGCCGACACCATGAGCGCCAGCGACGTGCTGACGCACGCCCGCGCAGTGCAGGGCCTGGTCGATCTCGCGCACCAGGCCGGCATCTCGAAGCAGGCGCCGCCGCCGATGCTGGCGGCGGGCGTGGATTTCGTGCTCGAAGGCCTCTATGCGACCAAGAAGATCAGCCGCAGCGACGAACGCGGCTATCACGCCAGCGACACGCCGGCGCGGCGCCCGCAGCGCGAGCCGTCGCTCGAGGACGAGCCGAAAGTGCAGAGTGGTGGCAAGAAGAAGTACTACAACTAGGTCAGGTGGGCCAGGTAGGCCGGGTGGATAAGAACGCTCCTGCATCGACATGAAATATCGCTACACGAAATTCACCGGCGACCTGATGGACGAGATCGATCTCGAAGATCTCGTCTCGAAGCTGTCGGACCTGCTGCTGTCGAGCGGCTTCAGCAATCCCTGGGATCCGTCGGACACCGACGAGGACCGGACGATGCAGGCGCTGCACGACGCCATCCTCGACGCGCTGTTCAGCGGCGGCGTGCTGTCCGACGAGGCCATGCAGCGGCTGCTCGGCGAACCGGCCGACGGCGATCAGGAAGGCGTGCGGCAGCAGCTCGAGGACCTGATCCAGCAGATCATCGACCGCATGATGGAGCGCGGGTTCATCACCGGCGCGCCCGACCTCGAGACCGAGCGCGAGCGGCGGCGCGGGGCCGGCGGCGGCGTCGGCGAGGACAACAGCCGCGTCCAGTTCGAGGTCACCGACAAGGCGCTCGATTTTCTCGGCTACCGCGCACTCCGCGACCTGCTCGGCTCGGTGGGCCGCAGCAGCTCAGGCCTGCACGACACCCGGCATCTGAGCACCGGTGTCGAAGCCATCGCCGCGCCCAAGCCCTACGAGTTCGGCGACACGCTCAACATCGACCCGAGCAGCACCATTCTCAACGCCGTGCAGCGGTTGCATCTCGACGGCGGCGCCACGGCCGGCAGCGGCATCGACATCGACTATGCCGATCTGATGGTGGCGCAGAGCGACTACCAGAGCTCGTGCGCCACCGTGATCATGCTCGACTGCAGCCACAGCATGATCCTCTACGGCGAAGATCGCTTCACCCCGGCCAAGCGGGTCGCGCTGGCGCTGTCGCATCTGATTCGCACCCAGTATCCCGGCGACTCGCTCCACGCGGTGCTGTTCCACGACTCGGCCGAGGAAATTCCGCTCAAGCAGCTCGGGCGCGTCCGCGTCGGGCCGTATTACACCAACACCCGCGAGGGGCTGCGCCTGGCGCGGCGCATCCTCGAGCGGCAGCGCAAGGACATGCGCCAGATCGTGATGATCACCGACGGCAAGCCGTCGGCGCTGACCCGGCCTGACGGGCAGATCTACAAGAACGCCTTCGGTCTCGATCCGCACATCGTCTCGGAGACGTTCGCCGAGGTGAACGCGTGCAGCAAGGCCGGCATCATGATCAACACGTTCATGCTGGCCCGCGACCCCGACCTGGTGGCGTTCGTCCGCCGCGTCGCAGCCGTGTGCCGCGGCAAGGCGTACTTCACGACGCCCTACACGCTCGGCCAGTACGTGCTGATGGATTACATGAACCGCAAGACAAAAACGATTCACTGAGCGAGGCTCCGCCACTTGCGTAGAACCGGCTCCGCCTCGCTCAGGCAGTGTTTACTTGCCCCGCCTCCGGCGGGGCGGTTGTGACCTGTTTCCGATGCTGCCGACGACGATTCCGATTTTTCCGCTGCCGAACGTCGTGCTCTTCCCGAACGTGTTCCTGCCGCTGCACGTCTTCGAGCCGCGCTACCGCGCCATGCTCGCCGACGCGCTCGCCGGCGATCGCATCATCGGCATGACGCTGCTCCAGCCCGGCTTCGAGGTCGACTACCAGGGCCGCCCCGCCGTGTATCCGATCGGCTGCGCCGGCGTCATCACCCACTCGGAACGGCTGCCCGACGGGCGGTCCAACCTGGTGCTGCGCGGCATCGAGAAGTTCCGCATCGTCAACGAAGACGCCAGCCGCGAGTACCGCCTCGCCCACGTTCAGCCACTGCCCGAAATCGCGAGCGACGCCGACAAGCAGTTGCTCAAGCGGAAACGGCAGCGGCTCGAGGCGCTGCTGGTCGTCGCCATCGAGCGCGGCGGAGCCGACCCGCGTTTTCCCGCCGCGATTCCCGACGAGGACCTGGTCAATGCGCTGTCGCAGTACCTGGGGCTGGATCCGGTGGAGCGTCAGGCGCTGCTCGAGCGCGACGGCATCCTGGCGCGATGCGACGGGCTGATCGAGCTGCTGGAGATGAAGACCTACTCGGCCGGCGGACCCACGTCGGTGCACTGAGGAGCTCCCCAAGGATCCGGAGCGATTCTCCGAGGAGACACAACGGTGAGCTTTCTGGCGCAGTACGACAAGGCGACGACGGAAAGTCAGTTCCCGCTGGTTCGCGGCTGGATGAAGAATTCACCGCTGGAGTTCTTCACCGAACTGCGGGAGACCCGTCCGATCCTGCAAACACCGGAGTGCACGCTGCTCGCGCTGCACGACGATGTCGTGGATGCGCTCCTCCAGCCTTCGGTGTTCACGGTCCAGCTCTATGAGGACAAGATGGGCACCCACCTGATGGCCCAGGATGACACCGCGGTGCACTACAGGGAAAAGGCGATCATGCAGTCGCTGTTGAATCGCGACGATCTACCCCGGATTCGTCAGTTCGTTGGTGAAACGGCGTCCGCCGCCCTCGATGCCGCGCCGGACCAGGAGATCGAAGCGATCAACGGCCTCACCCGTCGGGTACCGATTGCGCTCGTCCAGGAGTACATGGGGTTCGACGGGATCCCGCCGGAAGATATCGCGCGTTGGTCGCTGTTCAACCAATGGGACACCTTTCACAACCAGCCGTTCGACGGCAACGAGGACCCCGCAGCGATTCATGCGCAAACCCAGGCCGTAAACCAAGAGCTGCGAGCGTATCTGGCGGAACTCGTTCCCCGGCGCATCAACGCGATCAAAGGCGGGGACACGCGCGATGACATCGTGTCCCGGCTGCTGCGCATGTCTCTTCCGGCGAGCGTGGGATTTCCGATGGACCGCCTCGTGCGCAATATCGGCGGCCTGCTCATCGGGACGATCGAGACGACGTCTCAAGCGGCGGCCCAGGCGATCCAGGAGCTGTTCCGCCGTCCCGAGGCGTTGGCGAAGGCGCGCCTGGTTGCGAACGATCCGGGGAAGTTCGATGGTTTCGCGTTCGAAGCGCTACGGTTCGATCCGATCGCGCCGTATCTATTCCGGCGCGCGGCGCAAGACTATGTCGTAGCGCGAACGACGAGCCGCGAGACGACCATCGCGGCGGGCACGATCGTGCTCCCGCTCGTGCAGTCCGCGATGTTCGATCCATCGGCACACGCCGAGCCACTGGAGTTCAGGCCAGAACGCTCACTGGCCAAGACATTCCACTTCGGGTTCGGCTTGCATGAGTGCCTTGGCCGGTATATCGGCGAAGTGATGGTGCCGGAGATCGTGCGGCAGGTTCTCTTGCGTCCGAACGCGCGGCCGCTCAGTGCGATTGAATTCGGTGAGGCTTCGCTCCCCCAGCGGTACATGATCGCCGTGAGTTGAGGCTGATCGACCTGCTCGAGACGAAGACATCCTCGACCGGCGGGTCACGCCTCGTCCGGGGGCGGGCGGGTAGGGCAGGTGGGGTCGGCGACTGCACCGCCTCATGGGGCAGGTGGGGCGGGCAGGGCGCGGCGCAGTCGTTGCAATCGTCGTTGCATGCCGCTACGACATCACACACTGGTTGCGTGGCAACGAGCCGACGACCTTTTCATTGAGCTGCACGCGCTGACCGTCACAGCCTGGCCCTCTTATGAGCGATTCGAACTGGGCTCACAGACTCGGCGCGCCGCTTACTCCGTCGCCGCGAACATCGTCGAAGGATCTGCGCGAGATCACGTGCGCGAGCGATTGCAGTTTCTGAACATGGCGCGCGGCTCTCTCGCCGAGCTCGGATACTGCATTCACGCTGCGCGACGACTCGGCTATCTGAACGATGCACAGCGAGATGCGCTGGAAACGAAGGTGAAGCAGACCGCGGCGGCGTTGAACGGATACATTCGTTCGATGCGCGATCGCGAAACCTGAACAACGTCTTGATGGCCATTTGTGCGTCTTTAGGTCGCTGCGGGGCTAGACCGGCTGATTCGAAATGCGCCAGAGTCCCAAATCGGTGGCGACCGATGTGCTTCGCGACAACACTACTCCATGTGTTCCCGCAACACACAAATAGCACCCGAGGAAGTCGAGCCATCGATTCACGTTCCGGCACAGCCTGGCCCAGGAGTGGACCTACCCGCCTTACCCGCCTTACCCGCCCTCAGTCCTCACGAAGCGCGACATAGAGGGCGACCGGCACGGCGATGAGGAACGCGGCGACCCCGACCACGATCGGCAGCTGCGCTTTCAGTGCCGCCATCACGGCATCGGTCGCCAGCGTCACCGGCGGCATCCACTGCGTGAGCGACGGCAGCCGATCGAAGGCCGGCAGCAGCGACGGCCACGCCGCGCTCGCGCCGGCGATCAGCAACGCCACCGCGCAGGCCGCCGCGACGCCGTAGCCCCACACCAGCGGCCGGGTCGCGGCCTCCGCGGCCTCGACGCGAGCCTTGACGGCGGCGCGCCACCAGATCTGGCCGGCCGAGGGCAGCGGCACGTCGCGCTGCGCGATCGCCTCGCGAGCCTCGTCGTAGTCCTCTTTCAGGAGCGCCGCCACTTCCACGACCTCGCGGCACACCTCGCACGCCTCGGCGTGCGCCCGCAGCGACTCGTCGCACGCCTCCGGCCACCGCCGGCTCAGTACCGCGGCGACGACTTCGGGCTCGTGCACGCAGGGTTGCGGAGTCATGGCGTCCCTCCATCGCCGGCCGGCGTCAGGAACCCGGCCAGGCGCCGGCGCGCGCGGTGCAGCAGCGCCTTCAGGCTCGACGTCTTGAGCCCCAGCACCTGGGCAATCTCCTCGTGCGAGCAGCCATGCGCGTAGGCCAGCCACAGCATGCTGCGCTCGCGCGGCTTCATCCGCGCCATCGCCCGCGCCAGGTCGATGCGGCGCGCCGCTCGGCTCTCGGACCCGGTGAGGCTCGCGGGTGCCGGCTGCCGCTCGGGGTCCTCGAGCGGCTCACGGTCCGCGCGGGGCCTCCGCCGGTGGTCGTGCACCAGGTTGGTGGCGATCCGATACAGGTAGTTGCGGCGGTGATCGTCGCTCTCGAAGGTCGCCTTCGTGCGCAGCAGCCGGTAATACGCTTCCTGGAGCAGGTCGTCGGCCAGACGGCTATCGCCGGTCATGCGCGTCAGATAGACCCACACGGGGCGGGAGGTGAGCTCGTAGAAAGCCCGGAACTCCTCCTCGGTCATCGGGAAGGTTCGCTCGGCCTCTTCCAGTGCGGCGAGACGTTCCAGCTCGGAGAGCACGAGCCCGCTCATCTCACGCCTTCCTCGCCGGCAGGATCCCGAGCCGGCCCGATACCAGATAGGCGGCCACGGCCGACACCAGCAGCCCCACACCGACCGAACCGGCAATCGACTGGATCACCAGGATCGCCTGGCGGACCTCTTCGATGGCGTTGCTCTGGACGAACCAGAGCCCGCCGCCGAGCGCCATCAGGACGATGCCGGCCTGCATCGACCAGATGATACGGCTGACGGGGGCGGTCGCGCGCGTGTCGGCGTCGAGGGCAATCGGGGTCGACTCGAGGAACCGGCTGCCGGCGGGCGACTGGGCGTAGGCCAGCAGATCCTCATTGGTCGTGAGGCGATCGACCAGCTTCCCGTGCATCTCCACCTGCACCTTGGACGTGCGCAGCCACCGGCGGTGGTCCACCAGCGTCTTGACGAGCCACACGAACACGCTGAGGAGCGAGACCAGGACGACGCCGCCGGCCATGCCGCCCAGGATCATCTCCATCATCTCGATGGCACCCTCGCGGCTCGTGCGCTCCCGGTACTGATAGTTGCCAAAGTAGAACCCGGGATTCCGGACCACTTCGGGGTGCTGTTCGAGGAACGCGACCAGGGCCGGGTAGGCCGACATGTATTCCGGCTTGGTGAGCAGCGACGGGTCGCGCTGGATGATCTCGCCAACGGCCGGGGGGAACTGGCGCATCACCCGCCACAGATCCTGCTGGGTGCCGAAGGCGTTCTGCTGGTCGAGGTAAGCCCGCTCGCCGTCGCTGAGCGGGCCGCGCCGTTCGACGAGCACTGGGGCCTGTGGGGCCTGGGGAGCCGGGGAGGCCGGCGACTGTGCCTGGGCCCCCGCCAGGCCGGGGGCGGCCAGCGTGAGGGCAAAAATCGAAGCGGTCAGGGCGCGATTCGTCATATCCGCTACTACGGGACCCTGACGGGAAAGGTTAACGCGCCCCGGGCACTATTTCACGCGGTGCGCCAGCCCCCACCCGGCGGGAGACGGCCGCCGCCAGCCGGTCGATATCTTCCATGGCGTTATAGATTTGCGCGGAAATCCGCGCCCACACCCGGCCCCGGTAGGCGTGCATCTGCACCTCGATGCCGTCCTCGAACAGGAGCGCGTCCCGGAGCGCCATGGCCTCGGCGGGCGAACTGCCGGCCGACTCCGGCAGCGGCACGGTGGCCATCGTCCCCACCATGGCTTCCGGCACGTCGAACGTGGTCTGCCAGCGCTCGGCCAGACGATGGGCACCGGTCCACGCCAGGTCGTGGTTGTAGGTCTGGATGGCCTCGGGGCCACCCCACTCGTGCATCAGCGCGATGGCCGCCGGCGCCGACAGGTGGGTGGACGGGTCCTTGGTGCCGATCATGTCGAACTCGGCCTTGAACCCCTGATCGAGCCCCCAGGAGATGACGGCCGGGCGCAGCTCCTTCTGGCGATCGGGCGCGGCCCACAGGATGGCGCTGCTTCGCGGCACCCACGCCCACTTGTGGAGGTTGGCGGTGTAGTAGTCCACCCCGAGCGACGGGATGTCCACGGGAATGCTTCCCGGCGCGTGCGCTCCGTCCGCCAGCACCATCACTCCCCGGGCGCGCAGGCGCGCCGCGGTTTCCCGGAGCGGGAAGACCACCGCGGTCTGCGCCGTGACGTGCTCGACGATGGCCAGTCGCGTGCGCGGTCCCACCGCGGCGGCGTAGGCCTCGACGAGCCGCTCGGCGCGGAACGGGTACGGCATCTCCACCGTGCGCACCGTGGCGCCACGCTCGCGCGCCGCGTAGAGGGCTGCGCGCAGCACGCCCCCGTAGACGAGACCGGAGACGAGGATCTCGTCGCCGGCCGAAAGCGGAAACGAGCGGAGGACGGAGTTGGCACCCGTGGTGATGTTGTCGACGAACACCAGATCTTCGCCGCGGGCGCCGAGGAACGCGGCCACCTCGTCGGCGGCCGCGCGCAGACGCGGCGGCCCATCCACGGGGCGGCCGAACGACGTGACGGCGAGCTCCCGCAGCATGACCCGGCTCGGGTGCCGCTCGATCTCGTCGCGAATCGCCTGCTGCACTGCCATGATCCGCCGCGGCGTCACGCCCACCGTGCCGTGATTCAGGTACGTGGTTCCCGGCTCGAAGGACCACTCCGCGAGCATCGCCTTGCCGAATTCCATCGTCGTTCACCCCGGCGGGCCCGGCCGCCGTCGTCTGAAGCTATGGCGGTCCGCCGTAGCCTTGGCGAAGGCGGAAGGCTCGCCCTACGCCCTATCCACCTCAGTCGCCCAGCCGCTGTGCCAGCGCCGCAATGATCTTCTCGCCGTGAAACCGGCCGTTCTCGATGAAGATGTTCCCGGTGTGGCGGCCGGCCACCGCGCCTCCGGCCACGAACAGGCCGGGCACGTTGGTCTCGAACGTCTCGGGATTCATCTGCGGCGCCAGCGTCTCCGCGTCGCACGAGACGCCGGCGCGGCGCATCAGGTCCACGTCGGGCCGATAGCCGGTCAGCAAAAAGACGCCCTCGGCGGGCAGCTCCTCGCGTCCGCCAGGACCCTCGATGACGACGGCGGTGGGCGTGATCTCCACCACGTGCGAGTCGAAGCGCGCCTTCACCGCCCCTTCCTTGATGCGGTTCTCGATGTCGGGCCGCACCCAGTACTTGATGGTGCCCCCCAGCTCGGCGTGGCGGTGCACGAGCGTGGGATACGCGCCGGCGCGGAACAGCTCGAGACACGCTTCGGCGGCCGAGTTCTTGCCGCCCACCACCACCACGCGCTGCCGGTAATACGGGTGCGCGTCGGTGTAGTAGTGGTTCACGTGCGGCAGGTCCTCGCCCGGCACGTCGAGGCGGTTGGGGATGTCGTAGTAGCCGATCGCCAGCACGACGGCGCGCCCTTCGCGGACGCGGGTCACGCCCCGCGGCGTGGTCGTGGTGACGACGAACACACCGTCGTCTCCCCGCTCGATCGCCGTCACCGTCTCGTGAAACGAGATCTGCAGACCGTAGGTGTCCACCACGCGGCGGTAATAGCGCAGCGCTTCGAGCCGGGTCGGCTTGTCGTACGGGGTGACGAGCGGCAGGCCGCCGATCTCCAGCAGTTCGGGCGTGGTGAAGAACACCATGTGCATCGGAAAGTTGAAGATCGAGTTGACCAGCGCCCCCTTCTCGACGATGACGTAGTCGAGGCCGCGCTGTTTCGCGGCAATGGCCGTAGCCAGGCCCGACGGGCCGGCCCCCACGATCAACACATCACGAACGGGCATCTTGGGATTCTAACCGGCTGCTATGATCGACGTCTCCGGCGTTCGCCCCGCATTCATGCCACTCCTCACACTCGACCACGTCTCGCTTGCCTACGGCCATCTGCCGCTGCTCGACGAGGCGACGCTGCAGGTGGAGTCGGGCGAGCGTGTCTGCGTGATCGGCCGCAACGGCACCGGCAAGTCGACACTCTTGAACGTCATCGCCGCCGCCGTGCCGCCGGATGCCGGGCGCGCCTGGACGCAGCCCGACCTGCGCATCGGCTGCCTGGCACAGGACGCGCCGTTCCTCGACGAGCGGCCGGTGTTCGACGTCGTCGCCGACGGGCTCGGCGACCTCGCCAGCGTCGTGACCGACTATCACCATGCGGCGCTCGCGGTGGCCGACGCGTCGACGCCCGCACGACTCGAGCGGCTGGGAGCGCTGCAGCACGAGCTCGAACAGCGCGACGGCTGGCGCCTCGAGCAGCAGGTCGAGGTCGTGCTCGAGCGCCTGGGCCTGCCGGCCGACGCCAGCGCCGCCACGCTGTCGGGCGGATGGCGGCGGCGAGTCCTGCTCGCGCGCGCGCTCGCCGGTCAGCCGGGGCTGCTGCTGCTCGACGAGCCCACCAACCACCTCGACATCGAAGCAATGACCTGGCTCGAGTCGTTCCTCACCGGCTTCGGCGGCACGGTGGTGTTCGTCACGCACGACCGGGTGTTCCTGCAGAACGTCGCCACGCGGATCGTCGAGCTGGATCGCGGCCGCCTCTCGTCGTGGCCGGGCGACTACGCCACGTTCCTGCGCCGCAAGGAGGAATGGCTCGCCGCCGAGACGGTGCGGCAGGAGAAGTTCGACAAGAAGCTCGCCGAAGAGGAGGTGTGGCTGCGCCAGGGCATCAAGGCGCGGCGCACGCGCAATGAGGGGCGCGTGCGAGCGCTGCTGGCGATGCGGGCCGAGCGCGCTGACCGGCGCGCGCAGATGGGCGCGGTGCGGCTGCAGGTGGAGGCCGGCGAGCGCTCCGGGCAGATGGTGTTCGAGACCGAGCGGCTCTCGAAATCGTTCGGCGACCGGCGGGTCGTGGGCGATCTGACGCTGCGAGTCGTGCGCGGGGATCGCATCGGTCTCATCGGACCGAACGGCTCCGGAAAGACCACGCTCCTCCGCCTGCTGCTCGGCGAACTGGCGCCCGACGCGGGCGAGGTGCGTCACGGCGCCAACCTGCAGGTGGCCTACTACGACCAGCTGCGGGAACAGCTCGACCCGGATCGCTCGGTGGTGGACACGATCGGCGACGGCCGCGATACGGTGACCATCAACGGGCGCGAGCAGCACGTGCACGGATATCTGCGCGACTTTCTCTTTCCCCCGGAGCGGGCACAGTCGCCGGTCCGCGCGCTCTCGGGCGGCGAGCGCAACCGCCTGCTGCTCGCCCGCCTCTTCACGCGCCCCGCCAACGTGCTCGTCCTCGACGAGCCGACCAACGACCTCGACATCGAAACGCTGGAACTGCTCGAGTCGCGGCTGGCCGAGTGGCCCGGCACGCTGCTCCTGGTCAGCCACGACCGCGCCTTCATCGACAACGTCGTGACCAGCACGCTCGTGTTCGAGGGCGAGGGTCGCGTGAGCGAGTACGTGGGCGGCTACGAGGACTGGCTCCGCCAGAAACCCGCACTGGGTGCGTCTTCGGACTCACCCGTACGTGGGCGCGGGTCTCTGGACCTGCGCGGGCCTGTCCGCGGCTCTTCGGACCCGCCTGCGTCACCACGTAAGGCCAGCTACCGCGAGCAGCAGGAGCTCCTGGCGCTGCCGGGGCGCATCGCGAGCCTGGAGTCGGAGCAGCTGCGGTTGCAGGCCGCCGTGGCCGCGCCGGCCTTCTACAAGGAGCCGGCCGAGACCATCGCCCGCACCCTGACGCGCCTCGAGGCCATCGAGCAGGAGCTGCTCGGCGCGCTCACGCGCTGGGACGAGCTGGACTCGCTTACCAAGCGCTGACCACCGGGAACGGGGGCGCCGCGGCCTGACGGGGTAAAATAGGGAGTTTGAACCCCGGTTTTCCTTCCAGCAAGGCACTTTTCGCATGATCTCAGTCAGCGGCGTTTCGATGCGGTACGGCTCCAAGGTGCTTTTCGAGGACGTCAGCACGACGTTCTCGCAGGGGCGCCGCTACGGCCTGAGCGGGCCCAACGGGTCCGGCAAGTCCACCTTCATGAAGCTCCTGACCGGGGCGCTCGACCCGCAGAAAGGCAGCGTCGTGCGCCCGCCGAAGCTCGGCGTCCTGCGCCAGGATCAGTTCGCGTTCGACGCGCACCGCGTCATCGACACGGTCATCATGGGCAACGCCCGGCTCTGGAAGGCGATGACCGAGCGCGACCGCCTCTATGAAAAGCCGGACCTGTCGAACGAAGACGGGATGCGGCTCGGCGAGCTCGAGGGCATCGTCGGCGAGGAGGACGGCTACTCCGCCGAGAGCAACGCGGCGGTGCTGCTCCAGGGTCTCGACATCCCCGACGAGCTGCACGAGCGGCCGATGGCCGAACTGCAGGGCGGGCAGAAGGTGCGGGTTCTTCTGGCTCAGGCGCTCTTCGGCTCGCCCACGGCGCTGCTCCTCGACGAGCCGACCAACCACCTCGACCTCGACTCGATCCACTGGCTCGAGAACTTCCTCCAGCGCTACGAGGGCACGCTCATCGTGATCTCGCACGACCGGCACTTCCTCAACGCGGTCTGCACCCACATCGCCGACATCGACTACCAGACCATCATCACCTACACCGGCGGCTACGACGACATGGTGATGGCGAAGACGCAGATCCGCTCCCGCGTCGAGAGCGAGAACGCGCAGCGCGAGAAGAAGATCGCGCAGCTGATGGACTTCATCCAGCGCTTCGGCGCCGGCACGCGCGCCGCGCAAACGACCTCGCGGCGCAAGGAAGTGGAGCGGCTGCAGACGACCGACCTCGCGCGCTCCAACATCCAGCGCCCGTACATCCGCTTCCAGCAGAACCGCCCGTCGGGCAAGGTCGCCTTCGAGGCCAAGGACCTGGCCAAAGCGTTCGGCGAGCTCACGGTGATCGACGACTTCAGCGCCATCGTCAACCGCGGCGAAAAGATCGTGCTGGTCGGCCGCAACGGCGTCGGCAAGACCACCATGCTCAAGGCGCTGATGGCGGACAATCCCACCCATCCGGCCTCCCCGGGCGACCTGGACGCCGGCTCGGTGCGATGGGGACACGAAGTCTCGATCGGCTACTTCCCCCAGGACCACACCGGCGCGATCGAAAAAGGGCTCACCGCGGTGGAGTGGCTCCACCGCTTCGATCCCGACGCGCACCGGCAGGACATCCACGGCCTGCTGGGGCAGATGCTGTTCACCGGCGAGGAGGGGCTGAAGCCCACCGAGGCGTTGTCAGGCGGCGAGACCGCCCGGCTGCTGTTCTGCCGGATCATGCTGCAGAAGCCGAATCTGCTCATCTTCGACGAGCCGACCAACCACCTCGACCTCGAGTCGATCAACGCGCTCAACATCGCGCTGCAGAAGTACGAGGGCACGGTGCTGATGGTCACCCACGACCAGGACCTCCTCGAAGAGGTTGGCACCCGGGTGTGGCACTTCGACCACGGCCGGATCGTGGACTTCAAGGGCACCTTCGAGGAGTACGAGGCGTCGGTGAGACAATGAGGGATGGGTGTCCGGACCGTCGCGGCCGCAGTGTTGGGATTCTGCACGCTGGTGCTGGGATCGGCCGCGCCGCTGGGCGCGGCGACGGTCGATGAGGCCTACCGCCTCTTCTACGCGTCCCGCTTCGAAGAATCGGCCGCCGCCGCCGCGGAGCTGACCACCGCCAATCCGGGCGATCTCGTCGCCTGGGAAATCCGCACCTCCGCCCTGCATTTCCAGCTGAAACGACTGGTTGGCGAGGGCAAGGACAAGAAGGGCGCCTTCGCCAGGTGCGCCGACTGCCCGAAACTCCTGGCCACGTTCATCGAGGACGTCAACCGTGGGCGGGCCGCCGCGCGCGCCAGGCTCGTCAAGGATCCGATGGACGACGAGGCGACCTTCCTCCTCGGCAAGATGGACCTCAACTACCTGTGGCTGCAGCTCGCCACCCTGGAGCGCAAGACCGGCTGGGACGAGTATTGGGAGGCGAAACGCCTGCTCGACGCCGTGATCCAGAAGTACCCGACGCACGTGCGCGCCCGCGTGGCCCGCGCGTGGATGGACTACATCGTCGGCACGCGCGTCCCCTGGGGCACACGCTGGGTGATGGGCGGCGGCAGCAAGTCACGCGGCCTGAAGATGGTGCGCGAGGCGGCGCAGACGCCGGCCGATTTCTACACGCGCGTCGAGGCGCAGTTCGGGCTGTGGGAGATGCTCACACGCGATGGCAAGCGCGCGGAAGCGTTGGTCGTCGCGAAAGAACTGCTCGTGACGTTTCCGGAGAACAAGGACCTCGTCAGGTTCGTCGAGAGCGGCGGCCAGCCGCCGCCGCAACCTCCGGCCTGACCAGGCGCGGCCGGGACGGTCAGCTCGCTCGAACGTTCACGCGCGCCCCGTCCGCCAGCGTGTCAGGCGGATGCAGCACGACCGTCTGACCGGGCACGAGCCCTCCGAGGACCTGCCCCTCCACGTCGTTCCGCTGCCCTAGCTGGACCGGCTGCAGGCGGACCAGGTCGCCGTCGATCACGAAGGCCGCCCACGCGTCGCCGCGCCTGAACAGCCCGCCCACCGGCACCTTCACCACGTCCGGCTCGCTCCACATCACCACGCGCACTTCGACGCGGTAGCCGTCGCCGAGGCGTCCGGCGGCGGCCGGGTCGTCGAAATCGATCAGCACGTTGACCCGCTGCTCCTCGACGCCCAGCGCGGAGACCTTCATGAAGCCCGCCGGCTCGACGCGGCGGACGCGCCCCTGGAGCGGATCGCTCCCGCCCCACCCGTCGATCAGCACCAGCGCGCCCTGCTGCACCCGCACGGCGTCAGTGGACAGGAAGTCGGCGACGATCTCGATCCGCGCCGGATCACCGATCTCGATCAGCGGTTCGCCCACGGGAACGACCGACTCGCTTTCGCGCAGCCGCTTCAGAATCACGCCGTTCACCGGCGCCACGACCTCCACGGAGCGCCCGGCCGGAGCCGGCGCCTGCAGGCGCGCCCGGGCGAGCTGCAGCTCGTGCTCCGAGCGCGAGACGGCGAATACCGAGGCCTTCGACGCCTCCTCCGCCGTGGCCACGGCCGTTTCGGCCGCGTCGAGCGTGTCGCTGGCGATGGCACCAGCCTTCATCAGCTGCCGCTGCCGCTCGAGGGTAGTCCGCGCGCGCGTCAGTTCGGCGGTCGACCGGTCGCGCTCGGACTGCGCCTGGCCGACGGCGGCGCGCGCGGCCTCGACGGCGGCCTGCAGTTCGACGCGGGTGCGTGGGTCGAGCAGCGGCGCGTCGGCCGTGGACAGCCGCGCGACCACCGTCTTGCCGCGAACGACGCGATCGCCCGGCTCGAGCTCGATCCGCTGCAGCCGCCCGGCCACCGGGGCCGAGACGACGAACCGTTCGCGTACGCGCGTCTCGCCGTCCTCGTCCAGCGTGACCTGCAGCGGGCCACGCTCGACCTTGGCGGCATTCACTTCGATCGATTCCGGCCACATCGCCGCGGCGACGATGCCGAGCACGACGATCACGCCTGCAATCAGTCGCTTGTGTTCGAGGATTCGCATACAGAGTGCCGTGGTTGTTGGACCTGGGTGGGCGCGCCTCTATTCTCGGATTTTCAGCACGGCGACGAGATCGAGCTGATCGAGCTTGCGTCGGACGACCAGCCCCGAGAAGACCGTGGCGGCGATGATCCCGAGAAACGCCAGCGCGACTGCCTGGCGCGAGACGTAGAGCGGGAACCGATACACCTCGCTGTCGATCATGCCGACGATGGCGGCGGAAAGCGCGTAGCCGAAGAGCCCCCCGACCGGGAGCGCCACCAGGGTCAACAGCGCCAGTTCGCCCATCAGGATCAACGAAATCTCCGCGCGCGTGAATCCGAGCACACGCAGGCTCGCCAGCTCTCGACTGCGTTCGGACAACGATACCCTGGCGGCGTTGTACACGACGCCGAACGCGATGATGGCCGCGAAGATGAGATTGATGAGAATCGATACGCTCATGTTCGCGGCCATGACCTCTCGGAAGCTCTGAATCACCGCACGCTTGAAGCCGGCGCCGGCGACGGCGGGCAGGACCTTCAGCTCGGCTGCCAGCTCCCCTTCTTGCGCCGCGTCGATGAGCAGCAGCGCGCTGTTGGCCACCTCACCCTCGCGCATCATCTGGTGCAGCGCCGCCAGATCCATGTAGGCAGAGAGCCCCATGATGTCGTCGACGAGGCCGGTCACCAGGACGCGCCGGGTGGGGCGCTGCCCCTCGAGCACGTCGAGGGAGACCTCGTCACCCGGGACCACGCCTAGCACGTTGGCCAGCGTCAGCGACAGGACCACCCCCGATGGCGGCAGCCGGATCTCACGGCCGTCACGATCGACGATGCGCCTGAACCGCGGCGTGGGCGGGACGCCCGTGATGGAGAGATAGCGTTCGCGGTAGCCCGATCGAATGCGCGCGGCCACGGTCCTCTGCGGCTCGACCGCGACCACGCCCGGGAGCCTGGCGAGCGCGTAGCGCGCCGACTCGCCGCGAGGTTCGATGAAGGTGACGGTGACGTCCTGGCGCTCGGCGCCCCAGAACTGCGTCAGCATCAGGCGGTCGATCGCATCGTTGAAGACGAAGCCGATCATCAGGATCGCCACCGCGAAGGCGATGCCGAAGACCGACGCGGCGGCGCGGAGGGGATGGCGGACCACGTTGCGGAGCACCATCCGCCCGGCGGTCCCCAGATGTCGCGAGACGAGCGGCGTCTCGAAGAGGGACCGCCGGTATCGCGCCGGCACTTCGGGGCGCATCGCCTCGGCGGGCGGCAGGCGCACGGCGCGGCTCACCGCGGTGTAGGCGCCGGCGACGGCGGCCACCATGGTCATGGCCGTGGCGCCGACGACGACGCCGAAGGGCACGGAGAAGAGCAGCGTCGGAAAGCGGAAGAACGAGTTGTAGAGGCCGATGATGAGGGTTCCCATCATCGCGCCGAGAACGACGCCGATGACCACGCCGCCGAGCCCGATCGCCAGCGCCCACTTCAGGTAGTGCCACCCGATGGCGCGGTTGTCGTAGCCGAGCGCCTTGAGCGACGCGATCTGCGGCCGCTGCAGCGCCAGGGCCCGGGTGAGCGCCACGTTCAGGATGAAGGCGGCGACCATCATGAAGATCACCGGGAGCAGGACGCCGAACGTCTGCAGTTGCGACAGTTCGTTCTGCACCGTCCAGTGCGACAGCTGCAGCGCGCGCGGAATGGCGCCGAGCCCGCCGTAGGGCTCGAGGATCCGGTCCAACCGCGCCATCACCTCGTCGGCGGATGCGCCCGGCGCGAGGCCGAGGACGACGTCGTTGAAGCCGCCCTCCATGTCGAAGGCCGCGGCCAGCGCCTGTTCGTCCATCCAGAACGTGCCGAAGCGCCGATCGTCGGGCACCAGTTCACCAGGACGGATGTTGTAGATGAATTCGGGCGAGAGCGCGACACCGACGATGGTCAGGCGGCGCAGCCGGCCGTTGAGCACGGCGGGCACCCGATCCCCCAGCTCGAGCCCGTTCGCCAGCACGAACCCTTCACTGGCCAGCACCTCGTCGGGCCGCCCGCGCTCGATCCAGCGTCCACGTCGAAGGAAGAGATCGTTGACGAGCGGCCGCCGATGCGCCGGCACCGAGACGAGCCTGCCGCTCGCCGGTTCGTCGAAGCCGGGCAGGTCCAGCGTGACGTTCGCGACGACGCGCGTCTCGACGGCGGAGACGTTGGGAATGGCCGCGATGGCGTCGGCCACGCGCAGCGGCGCGCGCTTGAACGACGCGAACACGTCGCCGAAGCGCTGCCGTTCGTAGTAGGCGTCGCGCGTCCGGTACAACGAGTCGAACGTGGACAGATACATGACGAACATCGCCACGCCGGCGGCGACGACCATGGCGATGGCGAAGGCCTGGCCCTTCATCGCCAGCAGATCGCGGACGAGCTTGCGATTGAGCGGCCTCATCGCCCTATCACCAGACGAGCTCGCGCGGCGAGAGCTTCTCCGTCCGCTCCTCGACCGCGGTCACGCGGCCGTCGGCCAGCCTGATGATGCGATCCGCCATCGAGCCGATGGCGGCATTGTGCGTAATCACCACCGTCGTGGTGCCCAGTTCGCTGTTCACGCGCGCGAGCGCCTCGAGCACGACGATTCCGGTGGAGATGTCGAGGGCCCCCGTCGGCTCGTCGCAGAGGAGCACCGAGGGGCGCTTGGCAATCGCCCGCGCGATCGCCACGCGCTGCTGCTCGCCGCCGGAGAGCTGCGCCGGGAAGTGGTCCTGACGTTCGCCGAGCTGCACCATCCGAAGCGCGTCGCCCGGGTTCATCGGACGCTCCGAGATGTCGGTCACGAGCGCGACGTTTTCGACCGCAGTGAGGCTGGGGATCAGGTTGTAGAACTGGAACACGAAGCCGACATGCTGCCGGCGATACGCGGTGAGGCCGGCTTCGTCAGCGCGCGTCAGCACGGTGTCGCGGTACTTCACCTCGCCGCTCGTCGGCACGTCGAGGCCGCCGATGATGTTGAGCAGGGTGGACTTGCCAGAGCCAGACGGCCCGAGCAGCACGACGAACTGGCCTTCGTCGAGCTGGAGGTTCACCTGCCTGAGGGCGTGCACCTCCACTTCGCCCATGTGATACACCTTGCCGAGATCGGTGATGGTGAAGAGCGCCTCCGCCATGCTCCTGCCATCCTAGCGCGGGTCCGTTTCGGTCTCGTCGGCGCGACTTCAGTCGCACCGGCCGACGGCGCTACCAGCGCCTCCCGAAGGTGGGCGGCGCCGGCGGGCGCAGCCGGCCGGGATTCCAGATCTCGCCGCACGCGGTGCACCGCCAGTAAGTGGACTCGTTGATCACTTTCGAGGCCGTGCTCAGGTCTTTCGACCGGCAGAACGGACAGAACACCGGCGCTGCGACATCCGGTTTGGGGTCACTGGCAGATCTCATGATGGGCTCCCTCTCTCGCTTTGATGAGGGAACGGCGTGGGCAGGGACCCAGCCCGCAGGCTCAGGAAAGCAGTGCACTCACAGTGTACCGCCCTGTTCATCCGCCGCGGCGCCTATTTCCGCAGCCGCGCGAGAAGACCCGCGAAATCCGGCGGCAGAGGCGCCTCGAACTCGATCGGCCGATCATCGGACGGGTGACGGAACACGAGCCGGTGCGCGTGCAGCGCCTGGCGGCCGAACTCGATCGGGCGCAGCGCATCGGGGCCGTAGACGTAGCGCGTCTCGCCCACCAGCGTGTGCCCGCGCAGACGCGCCTGGATACGAATCTGATTGCGCTTGCCGGTGTGGAGCCGCACCTCGATGAGCGACGTGTTCGCGAAGCGCTCCAGCACCCGGTAGGCGCACTCGGCATCCACGCCTTTCGGATCCGACGGGTGCGTCTGCTTCTGGATCAGCGCTTTCGTGTCCCACACGAGGCGATCCCGCCACGTGCCCTGCGGCGGCGAGGGGTGGCCGTAGACCACCGCCCAGTAGACGCGCTCGGGCTCGCGGCGGCGGAATTGGTCCTTCATGCGGGTTTGCGCCAGCGCTGTCTTGGCGAACACCACCAGGCCGGACGTATCGAGATCGATCCGGTGTACGACGAACGGCTTCCGCTTGCGGCTCGACCGGAAGTAGTCCTCGAGCAGCGTCACGATCGACGGCGACTGGCTGCGCCGCTCCAGCGGCACCGAGAGGAGCCCGGCCGGCTTGTTGAGCACGATCAGCGCGTCGTCCTCATAGAGGATGTCGAGCGCGCCCTTCTTGAACGGGCCGGGCTGGCGACTGGCGCTGCCCGGACGATCCATCCAGAGCCGCACGACGTCGCCGGCGACGAGCTTTACGCCGGCATCGGCAATCCCGCTCTCCACTTCGTTCAGGAACACCTTCCCACGCTCGAGCGCGGTCGCGACGCGCGCGCGGGAACCCACGCGGTCGGGCGCCGCCAGGAACTTGTCGAGGCGGGTCCCGGCGTCGGGTGCGGCGACCGTCCACTCGGGCAGCCCTGAAGACCTGCCGCTACGGATGACGGGCACGGAAGCGGCAGCCGGCCTCAATCGACGCCGAACGCGAGCAGCACGTTCCCGGGACGGGCGGCGATGCCGCCGTAGCCCGAGTTCACGAAGATCATCCCGCCGCCGACGATGAGCGGCGAGCCGTCGATGCTGGCGCCCGTGCCGGCGGCGCCGTTGACGGTCTCGAACGAGCGGTTGGTGTCGAACTGCCAGAGGATGGTGCCGTCGTCGGCGGCGTAGGCGCGGAGGCCGCCGTCGATCGATCCCACGAGCACCGCGCCTGGAATCGCGGTGGCTGCGCCCGCCTGCGACGTGTTGCAACGCGGCTGACCGGCACAGAGCGCCGGCTGCGCGGGCACGTTCCACGCTTCCTGCCCCGTCCCCCCGCGGACGGCTCTCACGCCGCCCGGAGTCGGAGAACGGTAGCTGCCGTTGCCGAAGTACGCCTGCCGGCCATCGACCGAGCCGCCGTACTGGCCGCCGAGAGCGTCGCCCGCCCCAAAGCGGTACTGCCACACGAGCGCTCCGGTGTCGGGATCGATCGCGTGCGCCACACCCGACTTCTGCGGAATGACGATCAACTGGCGCCCCTCGATGGTCGCCAGCATCGGCGCCGCGGAGAAGTCGTGGTCGGGACCCATGACGGCCGGACAGCCGTTGCCATCGCTCGTCGCGGGGCATCCGCCGAGCCAGCTGTCGTTTTTCAGTCCCTGGTAGAACCACTTCACCTTGCCGGTCTGCATGTCGACCGCGACGACGGAATCGGTCATCGGCTGAACCGGATCGGCGTAGCCGTTGCCGGTCGCGAAGTAGACGGACCGCCGCGCCAGGTCCACCGTGGGCGACGACCAGATGCTGCCGCCAGCAGGACCGAACGCTTCGGTGCCGTTCCGCGAGTTCTTGCCGCGCGGCTTCGGCTCGTCGATGGTGTAGGTCTTCCACAGCGGCGCGCCTGTGTTGACGTCGAGCGCGGTGAGGTTGCCGCGGAAGGTGCAGCACTTGTTGTCGCCTCGCCCCGCGCTCGTCTCTTCACCAAGCCCCTGAATCGGCACGAACGCCTTCCCGTCGGCGACGGCGATGGCGCCGGTGATGGCCGCGTTCGGGTGCTCGTCCGCTTTGCGCTTCCACACCAGTTGGCCCGTCACCGCGTCGACGGCATAGACATTCGCCTTCGAATCGCCAAAGAACACGGCGTAGCGCGTGGCGTTGCTGCTGCGATACGGCCACACGCTGAGCGCGCTGCGGACGCCGAGCTCCGCTTTGTAGGTCCAGTAGGTGCAGCCGGTCTTCGGATCGAGCGCGTGCAGCTCGCCGTTGTCGCTGGCGGCGAAGAGCTTTCCGCCGGCAAGGGCGGGCTGGACGCGCGCGGAGGTCGCGCCCTCGTAGGCGAACGCCCACTTCAACTTCAGGCGCGGCAGGTCCTGGGCGGCCAGTCCGCCCTGCGCGGCGTAGCGTGTGTTGGTGGCGTCGCCGCCCCATGCCATCCAGCGCGGGCCCTGCAACGGGTCCGTCGTGGGCGTCGCAGCGGTGCACTGATTCGAACGGCGCGCAGAGGCCGCGAAGGTGCGTCCGGTCAGGAACTGCGCGACGGCGACGCGCTCGGCGGTGGTGAGCGTCGCGCCCTGGACCGCCATCTTGCCGTTGGTCAGCGCGTTCACGATCGCCTCCGGCGTGTACGCGCGCAGCGCGTCCGGCGGCGGCACGGCGGTCTGCCCGGCCTGATGGCAGCTCGCGCACGCCCGCGCGAAGACGGCGTCACCGGCCGGGGGCTGAGGCGGCTGGGCCGTCGCCGCGACGGGAACGGCCAGCGACAGGGCAAGCAGGACACTCTTCAGGCGCATCAATCCTCCAGGTCGGAGGAGATGTTACCGCGTACGTGGGGGCCGCCTTCAGGCGGCTCAGTCGTGGGGGCCGCCTTCAGGCGGCTCAGTCGTGGGGGACGCCTTCAGGCGGCCCATCATGGGCCTGCTAAAGCCGGCCCCCCACGTCAGGGCAAC
>Ga0157380_10000378_pt1 | contig 26833 bp, 21 predicted proteins | sample S35metaG_FD_119757 | JGI IMG/M metagenome (GOLD analysis project Ga0157380, IMG submission 119757) | Switchgrass rhizosphere microbial communities from Kellogg Biological Station, Michigan, USA - S3-5 metaG | ecosystem: Host-associated > Plants > Roots > Rhizosphere > Soil | place: USA...
CGTAAAATATGACGACCATCTTTTAGTCCAACATTTTTCCAGGTTCTTCCACCGTCTTCGCTTCGCCATATACCACCCAATCCTTCACTTACATTACCGCGCATGGTATTCTCTCCTTCGCCCACATAAATGATATTTTCATCAGACGGAGCAACAGCTACCGAGCCGATTGTGCTGCCGAAATATTTATCGGAGATATTCTTCCAGTTGCTTCCTCCATCAGTGGTTTTCCAGACTCCACCACCGGTAGCCCCGAAATAAAATGTGTTTTTGTTTTTATAACTGCCGGTAGCCGCAGCGCTCCTTCCACCCCTCCAAGGGCCAACCAGGCGATATTTTACTTTGGAAAAAAGGGCCGTTTCGGCATCAGGAGGTTTGCTTGTGGTTGTGGCAGGAGTCTTTTGTTGAGCAAAAGCGAATAGAAAGCATATGGCAATCAAGCAAGTCAAAAGGAGTTTTCTCATAATCTGTGTTAGTTTGATGAGGGAATTTACGAACAAAATCCATTCAGAAACCAGACTACCGTAGTTTGAAGACATAGAATTCAACACTCTCCGGGCTGAAAATACGGTAGTCTTCTGCCAAATTTTCCCATTCCGGGAGTTTCCACCAACCACCCTTTCTACGTCTACTTTAATAGGCAATTTTTGCCGCCTTTAAAAATTTCACATTTCATTGGTAACATAATCCCTGCTTTTCGTATCTAATATATAGGAGAAGACCAGCAGAAAGAAGGGCGGAATTTGAAAAGATTAAACTGAGTAACATGAAACAGACTTTACACATTGAGGCAGATTTCGACAAACCGGAATTACTCAAATCGATGGTTGAAAAATTAGTAATGCGCAGGAACGAAAGCAATAAACCTTTTACTGTTTCGCCCCTGCACCATATAGCAATGGAAACTTCTTCCACAGAAGCCTATGTATGCGGATCGGTTTCACTCAACGACGATGAAAACGTAATTAAAATGCCATTCGACAGTAGCTTTATATTTACGTGTATTAAAGGCGCGAATAAATTATATGAGGTAGCGTGGAGTATGTCGTTGTCTTAAATAGTCCGGAGTTTTGAGGAGGCTATTCGCTTTTCGCGGCGTACTGAAAGCAGCGGAAGCTTTCGTCTGACGATCCTTTTTCATTCATCATTCTTAATTCTTTATTCTTCATTTCCTTGTGAACCGCTCATTCATTCACGGGAATGGCTCATTGGGGAAGGTCATTAAATAAAACAAAGCTTTTATTTAATTAACCTAAACCCACCAACATGGAAAAGACCTACAAACATCTTGGCTTCTTTTTTATTGCCCTACTGTTACTTGTTACCTGGGGCTTTTACAGAACTTATCTTATTCAATTCCCCAACTTCAAAGGATTTACAACAGTTCATCATCTGCATGGCTTCGTATTACTAGCCTGGATGATTATGCTTATCGTTCAACCATTCCTGATCCGCTACGGAAAAGTTGAGTTACATAGAAAAATCGGGAAACTTTCTTATGTACTGATGCCCCTCGTAATGATTTCTATTTTCGCCGTATCCAGAAACCAGTATTATACAATGCTGCCTACCGCACCACCTCCTGCGGTAATTGCCGCATTGGCGCTTAACCTTCCACCGATATTTGCTTTTGGAGCGATGTATACACTGGCTATGATTTATAAGAAAAACACCGCTTACCATATGCGGTTTATGATTGGAACTTCTTTACTGGTAATCGGACCGGGATTAGGAAGAGCACTGATCACTTATTTTGGGGTACCATTTGAAGAAGCTATTGATATTATTTTATACATTGAAGGTATCATTGCCGCGCTTTTGCTGGTTTCAGATTTAATAAAAAGAAAGGCCTATCAACCTTATACAATAATCCTTTCAATTATTGTGGCAATGCATATTTGCTGGGAATTCAGAACTTCCGGATGGTGGCAGGCTTTTGGGAAATGGTTTGCAGGATGGGCTTTTTAGATTTTTATTGCCCCCATCCCCGCCAACTGGCGGGGAGCTGGCAGCAGTGTAATTAAATTTGACTTACTCTTATTCTAAAAAACATTGAATGATACATTTACTCAAGCAATTGCAAGCTCCCCTTTAGGGGATGGGGGCTACTTCCCGATCTTACTTTCCAACACCGGTTTGTCTTCTTTCAACAACCCTTCCTTTATCAATGCTTCCTTTACTTTGCTATAATATTTTGTAGTGAGGCTGTTATTGGTTTGCTCTGCTTTTGCCAATTCAGTTTTCAATGTTTCTACGCGTTGCAATTGCAGATTACCGGGTGCCGCCTCCTGCATCGTTATTGATATATAGATTTCGGTAATTCGTTCGCGAAGTCTTTCCTCGTCGGCAAACAGGGATTTTTGTTTAGTAGCGAGACATTCTGCCCTCAGTACTTCGAGTTGCGCCAGGTATTCTTCTAATAATTTTTTTACCTTCTTATTCTTCACCTTCTCGATATTTTCTTTCAATACTTTTTGTTTAGCATTGATATCGTCCACTGTTTTAGCTAACTGTTCATGCATGGCATAAATTTCCATAGCTACTTTGTATTGCTGTTGCCGATCCTCCATTGTAAAATCCTTGTTGGCATCGTTATGTAGCAACTTTATATCTGATGGATATTCCTGATCGCCGATTTTCAATTTAATGGTATAGTCGCCCGGTAATACCATCGGAGCGATGAATCCACTATTATCAACTTTGCTTCCACCACTGGCTGTTTTAGGGGGCTTAGTACGAAGATTCCAATACACTTTATTTATTCCCTTTCTGTTGCTGCCATTCATAGACTGTACCAATTTACCGGAGCCATCATAAATTTCAACCGAAATTTTTCCGGTACTGATTCTATCCTTTAAGTAATATTGAATGGGGGGAACAGAAGGGGGATTACCGCTCTGCCAACCACCATCGGCACCCAATGAGCCGCCTCCAAACTGCCCGCTTGTTAATTTAATGGGGTTGCTCGGAAAAATATATACATCCTTAGCGGCGATATCAGGTCCTAATTTGCGCATTGGAGAAATATCATCTACCACAATTATACCACGGCCATGGGTAGCCAGGAGAAGATCGTTAGTAACCGGGTGAATCTGTATATCTCTTACGAGAGAGTAATCAGGAATTTTATTTTTCATGCGAAACCAGTTAGCACCCGCATCCACTGAAGCGAATAAACCCATTTCAGTTCCTATGAATAAAAGATTCTTATTAACATTATCTTCTTTGATCTTATGCGCGAAACCAGTGAATTCGGTGCTGGTAAACATCGACCATGTTTTACCCATATCATTTGATTTAGCAACATAAGTTTTATGATCTCCATACATGTGATTGTCGAATGATATATAAACTATATTCTTATCAAATTGCGACGGTTCTATACTACTTACCCAGGTTTGTGCGGGTACTCCGGTGGATACATAATTTTTGGAAACATTATTCCAGGTTTTTCCCGCGTCGGTGGTAACCTGAACATTCCCATCATCCGTTCCAACCCAAATGATATTTTCATCGATGGGTGATTCAGCAATCGTGAAAATGGTACAATGATTTTCAGCAGAAGTATTATCAGCGCTCAGTCCACCACTGTTTTCCTGTTCCTGTTTCTTTTTATCGTTAGTTGTAAGATCGGGTGAAATTCTTGTCCAGTTTCTTCCCTGATCAGTTGACTTATACAAATATTGAGCTCCCATATACAAATTCTTTTTACCGGCATTTCCGGTAACCAACGGAGTGTTCCAGTTCCAACGCAACGCTTCTTCTCCTTTTACCCGTTGTGGTTTTATGCCAACCGCTTTCGTAGTTTTTATATTGATACGATTAGCATTGCCTCCTTGCGATTCCGCATATACAATATCCGGATCTATCTTATCGGGTACCACCCAAAATCCATCCCCTCCATTGATCGTCAACCAATGCGAATTGTTAAGTCCGCCGGGTGCAGCAGAAGGGGCAATCCAACTCCCATTATCTTGCAAGCCACCCATGATGTTATAGGGTGTTTTTAAATCAGTAGCCACATGGTAAAACTGACCAACCGGTAAATTTTGTGTGAAGAACCAGGTGACACCTTTATCCAGGCTGTAATAAACTCCCCCATCGGTACCCAGGTAAAGTTGATTGGTATTGTTTGGATTTATCCATAGTGCATGATGATCGGCATGAACCGCGACGCCTTCTGAACTGGCTGTGGCAAAAGAGTAACCTCCATCTATAGAATAAGAAAATGTATATGCCGGACGATACACCCGTTTGGGATCTTTCGGATCAATAACTATAGTGCTGAAATAAAAAGGGCGGGCCACTACATTCATTACCGCGCTTTGTTTTTTCCAGCTTTCTCCACCATCAGCCGTGATATATAAACCTGTTTCATTTGATTCAACAATAGCCACCATATTATTGGGAGCACTTGGTGCCAGTGCGAATGCTATCCGTCCAAATGGTTTCGCGGGTAATCCATTGGTAAGCTCTTTCCATGTTTTACCGGCATCGCTGCTTTTATACATCCCGCTACCGGTTCCACCGGAACTGAATAAATAAGGAAGACGACGAAATTCCCATGTAGAAGCATAAACGATATCGGGATTCTGCGGATCAACGGATACTTCCGCGCATCCCGCTTTTTCGCTGATGAATAAAATCTTGGTCCAGGTTTTACCAGCATCGGTACTTTTATATAATCCGCGATGTTTACTATCATTCCATAAAGGACCGGGTACCGCTACATATATATTGTTGGAATTTTTGGGATCGATTATAATCCGGGCAATATGTTCCGTACTATCTAAACCGAGCTTCACCCAGTTATCACCTCCATCTGTTGTTTTATACAATCCGTCCCCGATCGAAACAGAATTCCGCATATTGCTTTCGCCCGTTCCCGCGTACACTGTTTTATTATTCTTCTGATCGATTGCGATCGCTCCGATGGATTGACAATACTTATCAAAAACAGATTTGAAGGAAGCTCCCGCGTTCACCGATTTCCAAATTCCTCCGCCGGCAGTACCTACATAAATTGTTTTGCCATCTTCATTAACACCTTCAATAGCTGTAATCCGACCGCTCATGGTACCTGGCCCGATATGCCGGGCTTCCATCATTCCGAAAGTAGCAGAGTTGATAGTAGTTTGCGCAACTGAAAAGCTGGAAATTCCAAGCAAGAATGTCGCTAAAAGGATCTTTCTCATAAATAGTTAGTTTGCTGTACCCCTAAAAAAATAAAAACCCGGTGTGTAAACATACCGGGTTTTTATATACACTAATTAGTCATCAGTTTATCTTGAATATCTTTTCATCAACGGGTTTGTTCACTTCAATCTTGGTAACAGTCATATCACCCTGACCGAAGGCACCACCAATAGTATGAGGAAATACATAGCCTTCTTCAATTTTCTTATAATCTCCGAAGTTAATAGTCACCTCTTGCTCCTGCCCCATTACGATTCCTTTGGTAACTGTGCGGATGATATAATAATTTTTTGGATCGATATAATGAGTGCTGGTCCTTCCGCCTTTTGTAGTAAGCTTTATTTTATAACACTCTGTTCCATCTACCGCTTCTTTTCCAAGTAGCTCTACCGTATGTCCTTTTTCTTTATAATTAAACAATGAACCCTGCAGGTCCAGTTGATCTACTCCTTCTTTTACTTGTTCTTCCGGCATAGCTTCTGCAGCGGATTGACCCATAAAAGGCATAAAGGTCCAGCCGGCAGTTGGTGTGTTGATAACATAACCTTCCATTCCCATGGCAGATATATCTACCCGCTGTCCTACGTTATGTACTCTTGTTTGTATAACCGGTATATCCATTCCCTGAACACTTAGATTAGTTTCCATGCGAAGGCTTTTGAGGGCAGCCAGTTTTTCTTTACCACCTATTGCTTCAATATGTTTGTCGATAATTTCATCAACAGTCTGAGCACTTGCATTGAATGCAATAAAAGACGTGAGGGTGAATAGAGCAATGCGCAAATGTTTCATTTTTTAGAAAATTTTATTGTTTTAAATTTTTTGAAGAAGGCACGGATGATGAATGAATGGGTTAGCTGATATTGCAAGCAGTCTCATTTATTCCGGTTTATACAACTTCGGATCCACCGGTTTATTTACTTCCACCTTTTCAATGTTTGTATTCATGTTTTGTCCACCCATTCCTGCCCTGGTAATCGTCATGGGAAATACAAAGCCATCGGCAGTCTTTTTGAAATCGGAAAAACTTGTCTTCAATTCCACTTCGCCACCAGCTTGCCGGTTGCCGCCACCGCCGCCAATCATTCCACCACCTCCTTTCGCAGAGGTACGGATAATATACCAATTCTTGTTATCGATATAATAATTTATTGCCCGACCCGATTTGAGTGTAAGTTTAACATTATAGCATTCTTTACCATCAATTGTTTCCAGACCGATCAGCTCCGCTTTATGTCCTTTGGAAGCATAATCTGCTAAAGGTCCCGCGCAATCAAGTTCGTGTTGCTGCGAAGCTATTGCCTCTGCTGTTAAAGGTTCAAAAGCTCCGTTATTCCGGGGGTTGGAGAACCAGCCTTCTTTATCGGTCACGATCATCGTAAATGAACCCATTCCGAAATTAATATCCTGGCGGTATAGTTTATCCTGTACTTTATAAGTTTTAGTAGTTATTTCCGCACCGTTGGGGGAAACGGAGACTCCTTCAATATATACTGATTTAATAGATTTTAGCTTTTCTAACCCACCCATCGCTTCTACATATTTTCCAATAACATCATCAGCGGTTTGGGCTTTAGCCGCAGATACCAAGGAGCCGAGTATCATAAAACTTAATAGAATTCTCATGATTTTTTTTATTTGATCTTCAAATTTAGGAAGCAGAACCTTTCACCTTACTTATTTTTACCGGTAAATTTCCGTTTAACTGAATCGATAGTCCTTATGAGTCGTATAAAAAATCAGAATATTACTGGTATACTAGTCGATATTTTCCAGCAAAAGGTTTACCCGGCCCAGATAGAAATTTTAAATGGCAGGATAAATAGTATTACCCCCCTGCCGGATGACAGTACCCAGTTACCTTATATTATGCCTGGTTTTGTAGACGCTCATGTGCATATTGAAAGTTCCATGCTGATCCCGTCCGAATTTGCCCGTCTGGCAGTGGTACATGGCACTGTAGCCACAGTAAGTGATCCACACGAAATTGCCAACGTATGCGGAATGGAAGGTGTTGAATATATGATTGAAAACGGGCGAACTGTTCCTTTCAAATTTAATTTCGGTGCTCCCAGTTGTGTACCAGCCACCATTTTTGAAACCGCCGGAGCAGAACTGAATTCGGCTGATATCGATAAATTGATGAAAAGAGAGGATATCCTTTACCTGAGTGAAATGATGAATTTTCCAGGGGTTCTTTTTAAAGATGAAGAGGTATTGAAAAAAATTGCAGCGGCGCATCGACAGGGTAAACCGGTTGATGGGCACGCGCCTGGTTTACGGGGAGAACAAGCGCAACAGTATATTGATGCAGGTATCTCCACCGATCACGAATGTTTTACCAGCGACGAAGCGCTCGATAAATTAAAACGTGGCATGAAGATTCTAATCCGTGAAGGAAGCGCCGCTAAAAATTTTGAGGCATTAATTGATCTCTTAAATGATTATCCCGATGCAATGATGTTCTGTAGTGATGATAAACATCCTGATAGTCTTGTAAACGGACATATCAATCAACTTTGTCAACGAGCTATTGCTAAAGGAATAGATAAATTTAAAGTTTTAAAAGCTGCTTGTGTAAACCCGGTATTGCATTACAAACTTCCGGTAGGTCTGTTACGGGTAGGCGATGCTGCTGATTGTATAATGGTAAAGGACCTTCAATCTTTTGAAGTGTTGAAGACATATATTAATGGTGAATTGGTAGCAGAGAAAGGGAAGTCGTTAATAAGTCTGGAATCAGGAGTCGGGAGTCGGGAGCCAAAGACAGTTAATAATTTTTCTTGTAATAAAAAGGTTCCAGCTGATTTTGTTTATTCCACCGTCAAAAGCGACAGATCAAAAGTAAAAAACAGTTTAGAAGAACATGAACTCACTCACGACCTGCCTGCCGGACAGGCAGGCTCACCACTCACCACTCACGATTCAGCACTCAGCATTCAGGTCATCGAAGCATTGGACGGGCAATTGATCACTAATAAAATTGAGGCGGAAATTGAAACCGGTGAAACTGTTCTCACTACTAATACCAAAGACGATTTATTAAAAATTGTAGTAGTCAATCGATATAGAAATGCTCCGGTTGCAAAAGCATTCATCAAAAATTTCGGATTGAAAAGTGGTGCTATTGCTTCCTCAGTTGCTCATGATAGCCATAATATCGTAGCGATAGGTGTTGATGATGAAAGTATCTGCCAGGCAGTTAATATTGTGATTGCCGAAAGGGGAGGAATAAGTTGTGTGAGCGCCCAAACCAGTATGGTACTCGCACTTCCGGTAGCTGGATTAATGAGTAATGAAGATGGATATCAAGTTGCAGAAGCTTATACTGCAATTGACGCGATGGCCAAATCACTGGGATCAAAGCTTTCCGCTCCTTTTATGACTCTTTCTTTTATGGCCTTACTGGTAATCCCTCATTTGAAACTAAGTGATAAAGGCCTTTTTGATGGGGACAGTTTCAAATTTCTTACGAAGGCATGAAATCAGCATCGTTGGAAACTGTATATTTGCAATACTCCATTAACCTGCAATCTTATCCGTCTTATCCGTCCGACAAAATATGGCACAATCAAACAATTATTTTGCTGAAGCAGCAGGTTCATTATTCCATGTACTAAATGCTGTTCACCCGCTAAGCGCTGGGGCAACTGCCTACATACAAGATAAGTTGCAACTGGTACAGGTATCCAAAGGCACCTTATTGGTAACAAGTGGTCAGCATTGCGATCATATTTATTTTGTAAGTAAGGGAGTACTCCGGGGTTATGTAAAACAGGAGAACAAAGATATTACCACCTGGATCACCGCGGAAGCCGAGATCGTAACTTCTATTTCCAGTTATTACCAGCAGATCCCCAGTATTGAAAATATTGAAGCGTTGGAAGATTGCATACTTATTTCTGTTCACCGCAATGATATGCTTTACACCTATCAACATTTCCCGGAAATGAATATTGTAGCACGCATCATTCTGGAGAAATATTACCAGGATGCGGAAGAGCGGGCTTATATCTGTCGCCTTACCGATGCCACCGCTAAATACCATCGTTTCATCAATACCAAAAGCAATTTGCTGAACCGAATCCCTCTTAAATTCGTTGCTTCCTATCTTGGAATGACGCTCGAAACATTGAGCAGGATACGGAGCAGGCTCTCCCAACAGCGGAACTAAAAAGTTCAAATGGTTTAAGAGTTTAAAGGTTTAAGAGTTTAAGGGTTCTATGAATTTCAACAACCTTTAAACCATCAAACTCTTAAACCTTTAAACCACTACTGATTTTCACCGTCTATTTCCTCCCTTTTACCGACTTTCTACTACTTATTACCCAATCCTCATTGGCAAGAGTGCTTTGTTCACTTAGTTTTGGTTTAAAATAAAGCTATATGAACGATCAAAGAGAATTCAGAAGAACCAGGCGCCGGGAGATGGCTCGTAGAATGGATGGCAAAGGCCATGTGTGGGCAGGTGCTTTTATTTTATTGGTGGGTGTTGCCGCACTGGTTAAGAGTTATGGAGGAGCCCCCGAATGGTTGTTCTCCTGGCAAATGTTATTGATAGCACTTGGTGTGTTTATAGCCTTACGCAGCGGGTTCCGTGGGGGAGCCTGGTTGATATTAATATTAGTAGGTTCTTTTTTCCTGACAGAAGAATTTTTCGTACTTGATCGTTCTCTACGAAGAATGTTTTGGCCGATGGCATTAATTGTATTGGGAGCCTACCTCATTTTTCGTCCAAAGTCAAAGAATTTTTTATGTGGCGACAAGCCGGTAGAAACACCCCCTAATAATTCGCCAGATAGTACCAACCCTTCTTTTACAACTACTGGTACAACAGAAAATCCTTCATTTACCCCTGCATATACCGGCCCCGCAATTACGGGAGAAGAAGTATTGGACATCGCGGCAATATTTGGCGCGGTAAAGAAAAATATTTACTCGAAAAATTTCAGGGGAGGAGAGATCGTGAGTGTTTTCGGAGGCGCGGAAGTGAACCTGTCGCAGGCAAATTTTCAAACCCCACAGATCGAGATTGAATCTGTTCAAATATTCGGAGGTGCCAAGCTGATCATTCCTGCTGACTGGACGATACACAATGAAGCCGTCGCTATTTTCGGTGGCATTGAAGATAAAAGACCACAGCCGGTAGCTATTCCAATACCGGAAAAAGTAGTAGTGCTTAAAGGTTTTGTAATGTTCGGCGGAATAGAAATTAAAAGTTATTAATGTCCGATAATTAATCACTCAAATGTTATTATAGAGTATATGATGAGTGGTGAATAGTGAATAGTGAGTAATGAATGGGGAGTTGCAAAAATTTATAATTACCTGGTCCTTAAAATAATCATTAAACCTACTGTTATGAACTGGTATCTCGCTAAAATAGTTTACCGTATCCTTTGTGGGGAAGGAGAACATACTGCACAATTCGATGAACAATTGCGCCTGGTGTCTGCCAGCAATGAAGAGGAAGCATTTACAAAAGCACAGTCGATCGGACGCGATGAAGAAGATTGTTTCCTGAATACAAAGCAACAAACCGTTTGCTGGCAATTTATAAATATAGCCGAGCTGTACAAGATATCGGACCTGATTGATGGAGCGGAACTCTATTCAACGATCCGGGAGAACGATCAGCCCGATCATTATATTGATATCATTAATAAAAAAGCAGCTCATATCCGTCATAAAACAACGCATCGATTATTACAGCTTCTATAAAAAACTACCGTGTCGTCGACTCCGCTAACTACCACTAAGAATCGTTTCATCTTTTCCATCAGCTGGCTGATATGGTCGGCTATGTATTTCAAGATGCTCCATGTAGACTGGCAACTTGATTGGGTATATGCATTGACGGATACGGTGCTAACAAATGGTCTTTTACTCACTACCTGCTTGTTGGTAATGACCAATCTTCGTTTTTATAATCCTAAAAAAGGCAAGTTTATTCACCTGCTGGTAATGTGTGTTGCAGTAAGTGGTTTATGGAGCGCGGTAATTCGTTTTGGATTGGGAGCTATATTTCATGAGAACGAATCATATTCGACTTTTCTTGAACGGTCGATGCCGGTACGCTTCGATATCGCATTATTAATAACGAGCTGTGCGGCATTGATCAGCACTTTATGGTATAACCAGGAAGAACAAAAAGAGAATGAACAACGCAAACTGGATGCTGAAAAACTGGCTAAGGAAGCTGAACTATTCAAACTCCGCCAGCAGCTACAGCCTCATTTTTTATTCAATAGTTTGAACTCCATCAGCGCGTTGGCCGGCAGTCAGCCGCAAGAGGCGCGCAAAATGATTCAGCAGCTTTCTGATTTCTTACGGGGAACTTTAAAAAAAGAAGATCATCAACAGATCAGTTGGAAAGAAGAGTTACAATATCTCAATCTTTATCTGGAAATAGAAAAAGTTCGATTTGGCCATCGCTTAACTACTGAAATTAATACCAGTCCGGAAACTGACACCATGCAATTGCCGGCTATGCTCTTACAACCCTTGGTTGAAAATGCCATCAAGTTTGGATTGTATGATACTACAGAAGCAATTACAATTTCCATCGACGCGAAAAGAGAACACAATTACCTGCTGGTAGCCGTACAAAATCCATTTGATGAAGAAACCTCGCGGCCCAGCCAGGGCACCGGTTTTGGCCTGAGTTCTGTGCAAAGAAGGCTTTATTTGTTATATGGCCGTAATGACCTGTTAACTACAAGCGCCGTTAAGAATATCTTTACTACCACGATAAAAATTCCACAGCAATGATAAAAGCGCTGATCATAGATGATGAACCGTTAGCAAGAATGATTGTAAAGGAATACCTCCAAAAACACAAGGAAATTGAACTTCTACAGGAATGCAATGATGGGTTTGAAGGATTGAAAGCGATTCAGCAATATCAACCGGACCTGATTTTTCTCGATATTCAAATGCCAAAGATTAATGGATTTGAAATGTTAGAATTGATCGATCAACCTCCCGCTGTAATTTTTACTACCGCTTTTGATGAATACGCTATTAAAGCTTTCGAGAGCCACGCGGTTGATTACCTTCTAAAACCATTCAGCCAGGAACGTTTTGATAAAGCGGTCCAGAAAATGTTAGAGCAGCGAAATATTTCGCCGGTTTCAAAAATCAGTGAACCGTTGTTGGAGGCTGCCTCGCAAACAGCACCTCAAAATCAACGTATCGTTGTTAAGAATGGAAGTAAAATAAAGATCATACCGGTGGAAGATGTATATTATTTGGAAGCCGCCGATGATTATGTAAAGATCTTTACCAAAGAAGGCTCGTTTCTGAAAAATAAAACAATGAGCCATTTTGAGCAATCGCTCGATAAAAACTTATTTGTTCGAACACACCGTTCCTGCATAGTGAATATTCAGCAGATCACCCGTATCGATCCATATGAAAAAGACGGTCACATCGCTATTTTAAAAAGCGGTGGAAGAGTGAGTGTGAGTAAAACGGGATATGTGAAGCTTAAGGAAGTGCTGGGGATTTAAAAGGTTGCCAACCTTTTAAATCCTTGTTGTTCGTAGACTCCGGGAAAGGTTGGCAACCTTCCTTTGAAATCCTTAAATTGTTTCAAAATACTTCACATGCCAAAACTCAGCTTCCTGCTGCTGTTATCCTTCTTTACAATTAATATTGTTGCTCAAAAAACAGTTGCAATCACTCCCAACAAACAAGCTGTTTTAAATTCTGTTATCAAACACCAGGAGGAACTGATTAAATTAAGTGACCAGGTATGGGGCTTCGCAGAGATAGCGATGCAAGAAAAGCAATCCGCTAAAGTACTATCAGATTATGCCGAAGCACAAGGATTCCGTGTACAAAGAAATATAGCTGATATTCCAACCGCCTTCATTGCGGAATATGGAAGTGGTAAACCTATTATTGGAATATTGGGAGAATTTGATGCATTACCAGGTTTGTCTCAAAAAGCACAAACAAAAAGAGAGGCATTGAAAGAAGGAGCCGCTGGTCATGGTTGTGGTCATAATATGTTTGGTGCGGGAAGTTTAGGCGCCGCTGTCGCAATTAAAGAATTAATGGCGGCAGGAAAATTAAAAGGTACTATTCGTTTTTATGGAACACCGGCAGAAGAAGATTTAGCCGGTAAAGTTTATATGGCAAGGGCCGGTGTATTTAATGATCTGGATGTATGTCTTGATTGGCACCCCGCGTATGAAAACCTGGCTAACATGCAAAGTTCACAAGCCGTAGTGGATTATACTGTCAGCTTCAAAGGCAAGAGCGCTCATGCCGCTTCCGATCCATGGAATGGAAAAAGCGCGCTCGATGCAGCAGAGCTTTTTAATGTCGGAGTAAATTTTTTGCGAGAACATGTTAAGCCGAGTGTTCGCATTCATTATGTATATAAGCAAGCTGGCAATATACCCAATGTAATTCCGGAAGACGCAAGTGTGTGGATTTGGATACGTGATTCAAAACGCAGTGGAGTGGCGATTGTTGAAGAACGTGTTCGGGAAATTGCAAAGGGCGCCGCGTTAATGGCCGGTGTAGAAATGAATATCAAATTGAATAATGGTCTGTATGAAATACTGATCAATGAAAGCGGGGCAAAGGCACTACACGCCAATATGCAATTGGTAGGTCCGATACAATATACCAAAACCGAGATCGAATTTGCCAACGCGATCATGAAGGAATATGGTAATGAACAATTAGGAATAAACGGAAGCATTAAACCATTGGAACAAACAAAACCGGATCCCGATGGTGGTTCCAGTGATGTTGGCGATGTGAGTTTTATTGTACCTGAAATTTCGCTAATGGCAGTAACAGCTCCCGATAAATCGCCCTGGCACTCCTGGGTGGTAGTTGCCTGTGGCGGAATGAGTATTGGTCATAAAGGAATGTTGTTTGCAGCCAAATCGTTAGGAACAACAATGGTTGACCTTTTCGAAAATGAACAGTTAAGAAAAGATATCCGCAAGGAATTTGAGCAACGAAAAGGGAAAGAGGTTTGGAAGGCGATGTTGCCGGAGGGACCGCCACCTGTGCCCAGGTGAATGTAAAATGTAAAATGAAGAATATAAAATGTAAAAGGGTCCTTATGCGAACAGAATTATTTGTAAGCAACTCTCTAATTAATAAAAAGCAGGATTGCTAACTATGAATTCAAGTATTGCGCCTAAGGACCCTTTTACATTCTTCATTTAATATTTTTCATTTTACATTTCCCTAAGCTTCCTGTCCCATCCACACCGCCCCTCCAATACTATTTCTGGAGGCGCCGGTAACAGACGAAATCACATTATTTTCTTCGCGCCAGCGTAATACACCAATCAGCGCCATTACGATCGCTTCTTTATAATCGATTAATTCATTATTAGGAATTGTTATTTCTATGCCTTCGATGTTTATTAATTCCTTCAATCGTTCGATCAGAAAAGTATTATGCACTCCTCCCCCCGTAATAAGTAGTCGGAAGTCGGGCTTGCCCCCTGTAGCTTCAGCGGAAGGGGGAGTCGGGAGTTCGGAGTTAGAAGCTGCGAGATGGATTGCATTACTTATCTGAATGGCTATATGTTCAACATACGTGCGGAGCGCATCCTGTAATTCATATTTAGCATCCTGAATCATGCTATACAACACACCCGTTCCAAAATCATTCGCTAAGGATTTCGGGTAAGGTTGTTTGTAATAATCCAGTTCATTCAGTTTACTAAGCAGCGCATTTTGTACGGAGCCTTTCCTTGCCATTGCCCCCCCATCATCAAATTTTTTATCCGCTTCATGCGCCAGCATATTTAAAACGCGGTTGGCCGGACATATATCAAACGCGATGTATTTATCCGCATTACTAAAGGAAAGATTGGCAATCCCACCCAGGTTGAGTAAAAGATTATAATCGGGCCATAATAATTTTTCGCCAATGGGTACAATGGGCGCTCCCTGTCCACCCAAGGCAATATCCATCGCTCGCAGATCACTCACAACATTAATACCGGTAGTGGCGGCAATGGCGGATCCATCTCCTAATTGTGCAGTCATCTTCTGTGCGGGAAGGTGAAAGGTTGTGTGTCCATGTGATGCGATCAGTTGTATCTGGTACTGCAATTCATTTTCTTGTATAAATCGATTTACCTGTTCGCCAATATAATGACCATAGTCAGTGTGTAGCAATTGGTATTGCAATGCATCCAATGAAGTTGCGCTTCGTAGTTTTTCTGTCCATTCATTACTGTAAGAATAACAAGCTGCTGCTTTCACAGTATAAGTCCATTTACCAGATACTTCCTGGAATTCTATAAATGCCATATCCAAACCATCCAATGAACTGCCGCTCATGATTCCCATTGCCCGGTATACCATACTATTTTATTTTTCAGATTATAGATTTCAGATTATAGATTTGCTTATCAAAGTTCCTGTTTGCTTCTCATAAACCAAAAAAGGCACCATGGTTATTAATTTAAGCGAACAATATTCGTTGCTCAACGACTGGGTAGCCGAAATGCGTGACGTGGACGTACAAGCCGACAGGATGCGTTTTCGACGAAATCTTGAGCGGATCGGTGAAGTAGCTGCCCTTGAAATCAGCAAAAGACTGCCTACCACGACCCGGGAAATTCAAACGCCGTTGGGCATTTCCTCTTGTATTGTTTTAGAACAACAGCCTGTGCTGGCCACTATTCTGCGTGCCGGATTACCACTTCACCAGGGGCTTTTAAATTATTTCGATAAAGCCGATAATGCCTTTATTTCTGCCTATCGAAAACATCACAGGGACGGATCATTTGAAATCAGCCTCGACTATATTTCCTGTCCTGACCTCGAAAACCGGGTAGTTATCGTTTCTGACCCTATGTTGGCTACCGGTTCGTCGTTGGTTAAAACAATCCATTATTTAAGGGAAGAAGGTGGCCCCTCGCATATTCATGTAGTGGTGGCCATTGCTTGTACGGTAGGAATCGAATATGTGCAACGTGAAGAGCCTCACGCTACTATCTGGTGCGGAGCTATCGATGAAGAGCTAACAGCCAAAGGTTATATTGTTCCCGGTCTGGGAGATGCGGGCGATCTGGCTTATGGAACAAAGGTTCAGATGTAGAAACCAGTTGGGCTTTCTTATCGTACAATAATAAAATAAGAATAATTAACTAGCATCGTTCAGCATTTTTTGTATTTTGCTTGTCCTAATAAGAACCAACCAAAGTGGATGCGGAAATTTAGCTTACTAATACTAACCAGCCTGGTTCTGATAAATTCAAAAGCCCAGGATCCGAATTTTTCTCAGTTTTTCGTTTCGCCGCTTACTCTGAACCCGGCGCTTACTGGAAAATTTAATGGAGATTTTCGTATTGCAGGCAATTACCGCGATCAATGGCCCTCAATCAGCAAAGCGTTCATTACATCGACTGTTTCTGTTGATTTCCCTATTTTAAGAGGTCGGCTTTCTGATCTCGATACCTGGGGAATTGGTGTAATGGCCATGACTGATAAAACAGCCAATGGAATACTTTCTACCAATCAAATTTCAATAACCACAGCCTATCACAAAGGATTGGACGAAGATGGACTTCATCAGATAGGAATAGGCTTTCAGGGCACTTATAGTACTAAGCGGCTGGATGGAACCAAACTCAATTTCGAGGATGAATTGGATCAATATGGTGGTTGGAGTAATCCAACCGAAGAATTGTCGATAGATGGGCAGGAACTTAATCTTTCTTATTTTGATGTAAGCGCTGGTGTTTTATACAATGGCTCTACGGATGGTTATAATAATTTCTATATTGGCGCATCAGCTTACCATCTTAATAAACCACAAGAAACTTTTACCGGAGATATTTTTTATACACTTAGTCAGCGTTATACCGTACATGCAGGTGGTGCTATTCCTATCGGAGATGCAACTAAAACTGTTTATCTGAGTACACTATACAGTCACCAGGCCGGTGCAAATAATATAGTTATGGGTGGTGCACTTGGTTTTGCATTGAACGACGAACCTGATAATCCATCTAATTTTTATGCGGGCATCTGGACCCGTTTTAATAATGTGAACGATGCCATTATTCCATATGTAGGTCTTGAGTTTAATGGATTCCGCCTAGGAGCCTCTTACGATGTAAATATCTCCAGTTTAAAAACAGCTTCGCAGAGTCGCGGTGGCCTGGAAGTTTCCCTCATCTTCATTAAGCGCCCGCCGGGGTATAAGGCAATGCCTTGTCCTAGGTTTTGAAGAAGCTACAAGCTGCTCGCTTCAAGCTGCTAGCAATACCGATATAGTTTAATTCATTTGTTTATTGACTATACTTTCGATTGTTTTGAAGAAGCTACAAGCTGCTCGCTACAACGGCAAGCAATACCTAAATAAAAATTACCCTATTGTTTATCTACACTACTTTCCGAAGGTAGAAGATGTATTGCTAACATGTAGCTGTTTGATTTGGACCCCGAATCTCCGATTCGGTTATAATGCCGAATCGGAGATTCGGGGTCCAAAAAAAATACTCCGGCCTTTCGACCGGAGTAAGATTCACCAAACCAACGAGAAAAAACAACTTTTATCAATAGCCGGGATTCTGTGTAAGAATACCTTCTGTTGCATCAATTTCAATTTGTGGGATCGGCCATACGAGAACATCATCATCCCAGGCATAAATAGAGAATGACTGTTTTAAGCGTTTGATATCATGTATACGTACTCCATCAAATGCAAGTTCGATGAGACGCTCCTGTAAAACATCATTTAAAGTGGGAGCTGCGATAGAAGCCATATTGGTACGAACTGGGTTTCTAACCTTTGCAAGGTCATTAGCTGGGGTATCTCCGACAGCTGTACCTAGTCTGATATTCATTTCAGCGCGAAGCAGAAACATTTCAGCAATACGTATAACGGGTAAATTCTGGCTGAATGATTTCCATTTGCTGGTATACGTGTTGCCGGGTCGGGCACCAGTACCTATATAATACCATTCTGCTCTCCGGAGATCACTGGCATTATAATTAGTAGATACAAATGAAGGAGCGATCCGTACATCACCACGACCGATACCAGGAAGACTGGAATAGAATGTTGCCATACCATCATTCGCTGTACCGGCATTGTTCTGATCATTCTGCTGAATTTCAAAAATAGACTCGTTTGTGTTCTTATTGTCATATACAGCTCGTACAGAAGCATTCATTGCATATTTGCCACTTTGAATTACTGCATTCGCAACATCACGTGCATTTACATAATCACTTTGCTGAGCAAATACTCTTGCAAGGAAAGCAAGGGCGGTAAACCGATCGGCTCTTGTTCCATTATCAACCGGCAGCTTAGAAGCAGCTGCTGTTAGATCTGCTATCACTTGTGCATATACTTCGGCAACGGTATTTCGAGGTAGTTTTTCCGCCGCCTGTTCTTCTGTTTTAGTAACAGTAGTTTTAATAACGACACCGGGATTAGTGCTTGCTGATCCGGCACCCCAGGGCAAACCATAGTAACGTACCAATTCAAAATGCATAATGCCTCTCACGAAGAGTGCTTCCCCTTCATATTGAGCTTTCAGATCCGCATCATCAACCTTATCCAGGTTATCCAGTACAATATTCGCAGTATTAATAGCCAGGTAAGCAGCTGTCCAAACCCGTGATGCTTCCCCGTTATTACGGTTCATCGTTTTCCGGGCTATTTGTTGAGGACCAGTAAACGTTCCGCGCCAGGAAGCATATTGTTCTGTATTTGGAAAAGTAGAAGCCATAATATCTGGATACAGCAGCAGGTTAGTGCCGTATAAAGCACCCCCGCCCATCACTGAATATGCTCCAACTACAGCCGCTTCCACATCCGCTGCGGTTTGGATAGCGGTGTTGGCATCAATGCTCTGCCGGGGTTCCAGGTCGAGTTTTTTATCGCATGCAGAAAAAACCGAAACGGTTAATGCCGCACTTAAAAATATTTTGGAAAGAGTTGTTAGTTTCATATTGATAATAATTTTGATAATGGTTAGAATCCTACATTAATTCCTACACTGATCGTTCTTGCCTGGGGCGGTGTATAAAAGTCATGACCCAGGTTAAGATTACCTACAAAACCGGAATTTACTTCAGGATCGTATCCATTGTATTTGGTGACAGTTAATACGTTGGTTCCCGCTACGTATACCCGAGCATTATCGATATTGAAACGACTGATCATTTTCCGAGGGAAATTATAACCAAGGTTAATAGATTTAATCCTGAAATAAGATCCGTCTTGTACCCAACGGGATGATTTAATTGAACCGTTACCACTATACAATCTGGGTTCAGGAACTTTTGTTATCTGTCCCGGAGTTTTCCAGTAATTCATCTGATCAGTTGTTTGGTTGTCGAAATAATCGGCGTTTACGCTCTGGAAAAATCCAGCCATATTATAAATATCACCACCACTTACAAACTGGCACTGAACATCAAGATCAAATCCTTTATAGGACAAATGGTTATTGAAGCCACCATAAAAATCAGGATTTGGATCACCCACAATGGTATCATTCGCTAGAGAAATATCATTGGTAGTTGTTTTGTCTGCGGTATAATAAAGTGCATCTCCGTTATCAGGATCAACACCCGCATACATCAAACCATAAAACTGTCCGAATGGTTGACCCACTGCAAGTCGTCCCATTGTACGTGTGCCAGGAGGTACAGGTATAACCAGCTTGGTTACTTTGTTTTTATATGTAGAAAGGTTGACGGAAGCTGTCCATTTAAAATCACCCTGGAGGATGGTTCCGTTCAATACAAATTCCCAACCCTTGTTTTCCATATCCCCAATATTTTTGGTGATATTGGTAAATCCGTTTGCCGAAGGAAGAGGAACATTCAACAGCAAATCTTTCGTTGTTTTGTTGTAATAATCGATCTCACCGGAGATGCGGTTATTTAAGAATCCAAAATCTAACCCAACATCAAACTGATCTGTTTGTTCCCAGCTCAGGTCGGGCACACCAATTTGAGTAGCCACTAAACCTGCGATATCTGCATAGGCAGACGCACTGAATAAAGACAAAGAACTGAAGTTTCCGATCTCAGCATTTCCGGTACGTCCATAACTAGTACGAACTTTCAGGAAGCTAATAAGATCAGAATTTTTAAGGAACCCTTCTTCAGAAATGATCCAACCCAGAGATACTGCTGGGAAAGATCCGTAACGGTTGTCTTCACCAAAACGGCTGGAACCATCAACACGGAAGCTGGCACCAAATAAATACTTGTCGCGGAATTTATAGTTGGCTTTTGCGAAATAAGAGAGAAAAGCAAATCTTGTTTCAGTAGATGAACCCGCTTGAATAATTGCAGCACTGGCAATCTTCGTAAAACGATCGCTTGGGAAGCCAATACCAGTTACATTGGCACCCGTAGTTTTTCCATTCTGAAATTCTATACCACCAACCGCATCTAATACATGATCATCATTAAATGCTTTATGATAATTCAACGTATTGGTAGCTGTAAGCACTGTAGCGGTAACCTGGTTATTAAATGCCTGCCCGGTTGGTCCGCCATCCAGTGTTTCTTTACCCAGGTATTGTTCTTCCTGCAGGTTGTTAAAGTCGATACCGACCTGGCTCCTGAACATCAGATCAGAAGTAAGTGTAACTTCTGCAAAGGCGCTGCTGATGGTGCGGAATGTGGTTGCAATATCACTCGCCGCATGCTGATCAATCAGGTTGTTATAATATAGTGTATTGGGATTGGGTTTTCCATCGGGACCATATATAGGCTGTATAGGTGGAATTGCATTCAACTGTAAAGGATTGGTAAACGCGTTATCACTCGGAACACGATAGTTACGGCTTTTGGTAAGTGTAAGATTCAATCCAACTTTAAGCCGGGCCATTACCTGGTGATCGAGATTAACACGTGCATTTCCTCTGTCTAAACGATTCCCAAGGATAATACCTTTCTGGTCGTTCCATGCTCCGCTTATAAGAAACTTTGTTTTGGCATCACCTCCCGTAATTGAAAGGGTATACTGAGAAATACCTCCATCCTGGAAGGCTGCACCTGCCCAATCATCGTCCACGTTACCGTTCCAGTCATCAGTTCCGGTTTCATTTTGAAATTCTTCAGCAGGGTCAAGCACCCCGAAATCGGAATTCTCAGCAGCATAAGTAAAAAGTTCTTTGTATTGAGCTGAATTAAGGAAGCTTTGTTTTTTAGTAGGCTGGCTCCATCCGGCAAAAAAACCAAGGTTCACACGGGTTCTACCCACTTTACCAGACTTGGTAGTAATCAACAATACTCCGTTAGAAGCACGAGCACCATAGATTGCCGCAGAAGCCGCATCTTTAAGTACTTCGATAGATTCAATATCATCAGGGTTTATCGTAGCCAGGGGATTGTCGTCCTCGGTTGCACTACCTAATGATTGAGATACAACGGGTATTCCGTCTATCACAACAAAAGGTTGCTGGCTTGCGGAAATGGAGGAGATACCACGAACCCGGATTTTTAATGATTGTCCGAGTTTACCACTTCCCTGGTTAATAAATACACCTGATGCCCGCCCCTGCAGGGCAGATTCAAAAGATGGCAGAGGTAAATTCTGGAACTCTTTGGAAGATACCTTCGAAATCGATGAAGATACATCTCGCTTGATCCGGGTTCCATAACCCACAACTACAACCTCTGATAACGCTTTGTTGGATACAACCATTGCCACACTCATAAGATTGGCAATGGGTACTTCCTGATCGGTGTAACCAACATAACTAAATACCAAAGTAGTGGCACTGGCCGGAACGGTCAACTTAAATGTACCGTCGGCCTGAGTCATCGTGTTCGCAGTTCCATTCTTTTGTTTGATAGTTACTCCTGGGAGCGCTGCTCCTTCTTTAGAATCGGTGACCTTTCCAGTCACTTCTTTAGTTTGCGCCCAAACTGCCTGGGAAAACAACATAAGCAGTCCGGCACAGAAGCCATACATGTTTTTCATGCGTTCGTAGATTTGGTTATTGAATAAATCTCAATGCTATGCAAAAGACATTATGCATTTGAAAAATGCTGCTATTAAAAGGTTATAAAATACGAATCACCAAATAGAATGGTTGAATGGTAAAATTCCAACCATAAACGATTGCCTCGCCAGCCTCAATGGCAATATAATGGAAATTAAATATATGCGTAAGGACAATCAGATGACAAAAAACTCAGGGGGTTTGCGGATCGATAATAATAACACATAATATGAGAATTTATTTTACCGCCGGTACTAAAATAGGAATAAGGAACCAACTGAAAAGTGCAATCAGGATAACCGAAATGATATTCATTACGAACCCCGTTTTTACCATCTGATTGAGCTTTATATGTCCACTTGCGAATACTATTGCGTTGGGGGGAGTTCCCATAGGCATCATGCTGGCACAACTCGCTCCCAGGGTCATCGGAATCCCCAATAACAACGGATTGATGCCCATGGCATCTGCAATACCCGCGATAACCGGAGAAAAGACAATTACCTGCGCGATATTGCTCATTATTTCGCTTATGAATAATGAAATAAATGTAACCATCAAAACAAGCATAAATCCACCTGTTCCGGAAAAATCGGCTATCCATTTCCCTAATTGTTGAATCAATCCCGCTTTTTCAAGCGCAGCGGCCAATGCAATACCACCGCCGAAAAGCAGCAAGATTCCCCAGGCCATTTTCGTAGTATCACTCCATTCGAGAATTTTTCGACTGGCGGGAACATTGTTTTTTCCGGAAGGACAAATGAATAATGCCAACGCCCCCATTAATGCGATCATTGCATCATCCAGTTTTACAACACCAACTTGATTTACGATGGCTTTTATTTCAAGTAATGAATTAATCAGGTCTTTTGTGATCCATAAGGTAGCTGTCGATAAGAAAATGATTAACACTCTTTTCTCTGCTCCGGAAAGGGGACCCATTTGTTTCAATTCATTTCGGATATGCTCTTTCGTGGCCGGATCGGAAGAAAGTTTGTTCGGGTAAAGAAATTTAGTCATTACCACATAAAGAGTAAACAACAATATAATCGCTAAGGGAGTACATATTATCGCCCAATCCACAAATTGAACAGTGTAATGATACTTTCCCTGGATATAACTCACAAAAGCAACGTTTGGTGGAGTGCCAATAATTGTAGCGATGCCACCGAAGTTTGAGGCATAGGCTATGGCAAGCATGATTGTAAGAGCGAAATTGCTGAGATTAGCATTGCCTTTATGATTTTCATTAACTACATGAATAACAGATGCAGCGATGGGATACATCATCATTGTAGTAGCAGTATTGCTTAACCACATACTGATAAAACCGGTAGCAAGAATAAAACCAAGAACGATACGGTTACCACTTGTACCGGTAATATTTACAATGGTGAGCGCGATCCGTTTATGCAGGTTCCATTTTTCGATGGCTAGTCCGATCATAAATCCGCCCATAAATAAGAAGAGAACAGAATCGCCGTAACTAGTAGCTACTTCTTTGATGGGAGCGATACTCATCAATGGAAACAAAACTAGTGGCAACAACGCTACCGCTGGCATAGGCAATGCTTCCGTAACCCACCAGGTAATCATTAACGAGGCCACCGCTAAAACCTTTACTGCTTTGGATTCTACCTGAAAAGGATTTACCAGTAGCATGAATAAGAATAAAGCCACTCCTAAAGCGAGGGCCATCCAATCGCGGAAATTTTTATTTATAGGTTTCAAGCAGAATTATTTTGGTATAACATATTTCAGGAAATATAGCCGGCATCGCCTTTGGCAAGCCTGCCGCGACCAAAGGGAAGACGGTGAGACGGGAAGATTTTAAAACTATTACTAAACATAAAACGTCTTCCCGGCTTCCCGGCTTAAACTATTTTGATTTGAAATAATTCAGTTTGTTTTCTTCATCATGCTAGCATAAGGATTATTCTTCAGTATAAAGCGGTAAGGAAGTTCCGCATCGCTTCCTGCATAATCTACACCGATGCGGCGTGTAGCAAGTATATCTTTTTTTGTTACTATATATCCGTCGGCGGCGATAAACAATTCATCGCCCAATAAACCCATTCCGGTATGATGCGTAGAAATGCCCATTGCTTTCGTCAGATTACCAGGGCCACGGGTTAATGTAAAATCCGCTATCTTTTTCTTCGTTCTTTGAAGCATGATATCTATTCCCTCCACAGGTTCGAGAGCCCTTATTAATATAGCATGGGGAATATCTTTTTTATTGGTGACCACATTAAACATCTGGTGAATACCATAACAGAGATATACATAAGCTATTCCTGGCTCCCCGAACATGATTTCTGTTCGGGCCGTACGCCGACCGTTCCAGGCATGGGAGGCCCGGTCCACCGTTCCGGCATAGGCTTCGGTTTCCACAATCCGGCCTGAACATAGTTTACCATCAAACCGGGTAACCAGCAGCTTTCCCAATAATTCAGTCGCAACCTTAATTACATTGGAGCGGTTGTAAAAATCAACACCTAGTTTTTGAAATGTTTTCACAACGGGAATATTCGTTATGTTTGAGTATTCAACCATCTTATCCTATCTATCCAGCAAATAAAATAAAAAAACCAATAAATAAGCTCTTCCTTGCTGAAAGAAATCGTCATAGCTATCCAATCTTACTTCCGGACACACCAGTTCATCAACAAACATAACTTATGGAAGTGGATCCTGATACCCGGTATTCTTTACATGATCCTCTTTTCTGTAGGTATCTATTTTTTCTGGAAATCGAGCGACAGCGCGGTATCCTACCTCAGTAATCTTATCGGTATCGAAAAATGGTTGCACCGGCAGCAAAACTCCCTGCTGAGTTTTTTGTTTTTAATGGGTGAAATCATGGTGCGACTAACCCTTGTATTTCTCTATTTCTCCCTATTCAAATATATTTTCCTCATTATTGGTTCACCATTGTTCGCTTACCTGAGTGAACGAACCGAGGCTATCATTGAAGGAAAAGAATTTATTTTCAGCTGGAAGCAATTGTGGAAAGATATGATTAGAGGAATAAAGCTGGCGGTCCGAAATACGCTATGGCAAACCGTCTATATCCTTTCGCTACTCATCTTATCTCTTTTTCCTATTGTAGGCTGGATAACCCCGGTGATCATCTTATTCGTAGAATGTTATTATTATGGTTTTTCGATGCTCGATTATAGCTGTGAGCGACACAAGCTAACGGCCTCCGAAAGCATCGAATTCATTGGAAAACATAAAGGATTGTCTATCGGGAACGGAATGGTATTTTACCTGATGCATCTGCTACCTTTTGTTGGATGGGCGCTGGCACCGGCTTATGCGGTGGTAGCTGCGACGATTAGTTTGTATCACCAGGAGAAATAATGATTGCGAATTTACGAATGGCGGATGGCGAATACTTTGTGCGAAAATTTTCCGCAAGAAGCAAGATTCTATTATTCGAAGACGTGCGCATCAAGCATCCGCCATTCGCAATCCGCCATCTGTTCATTCTTTATCTTATTCATTAAATTACTCAAATTGCCCGTAGTTTACCTTATACCATCTCTACTTGACGAAAACGCGCATGCGAGTTTGCCCGGTTATATAGTGGAAGCAGTCAAAGAATGCCAGGTATTTTTTGTAGAAGACGAACGTAGTGCCCGACGCTTTTTAAAAAGTATCTGGAAAGAAATGGTGATCGACGATTGCGAATGGTTTGTAGCAGATAAAACCACTATAAAATTACCGGCTACCGGAGTCTTGTTCCGGGATAAACTGAAAGAAGGAAAGAATATCGGTATCATCAGTGAAGCAGGTTGTCCGGGTGTTGCCGATCCTGGTCAACAATTGATTGCCATTGCACATGCGAACGGAGTCACCGTAAAACCACTGGTAGGACCCAATTCCATATTACTCGCCCTGATGGCAAGCGGTATGAATGGGCAGCTATTTACATTTGTTGGTTATTTGCCAATAGATACCACAGAAAAAATAAAAGCTATTCGGGAAATGGAGAACGAATCGGCCCGGAAAAATTGCACGCAGATTTTTATGGAAACGCCATACCGGAATAATCAAATGCTCGAATCGTTGGTAAAAACCTGCAAACCTTCTACGCGTTTATGTATCGCCGCCAATATTACTGGCAGTAAGGAATTCATCCACACACAAAGTATTGAGCAATGGAAAAAGAAGTTACCGGATTTGCATAAACAGCCAGTGATATTTTGTATGATGGCGGTTTAGGTTTTGGGTTTATTTTTTTTCGTTTTTCGCCTGCCTGCCGGCAGGCAGGTTCTCAGGTGTAACAGCCCTGCATTAAGGCAATTTACCTCCAAGCGGGTTTTTGAATTTCAACAACCTGCCTACCGGCAGGCAGGCGATAAACCATAAACTACAAACATCCTCACTATCTCAATCCCCTTTCCTCTGTATTGATTCGAGTGATCGTAATCACGCTATCAACTATATACTTACTCATTCCTCTCCAGGGCAGGGAACCCAGGTATTCTTTATAACGAAGCTCCAGCACAGCCCCGCTGTTAGCCATTAATTTTTCAGCTACTTTTTCATCAACTACCGAAAATTCAAATTCATTCGATTGAATGCTGCCCGCTACCTTTGATTTATAACCGGTTTGTATTAACCTGCCTTCATAGGTCTTCCACAGGTACCCTTTC